>WNFP01005277.1_pt1 | contig 12729 bp, 8 predicted proteins | sample 5400201 | NCBI WGS metagenome assembly WNFP01 (sample SAMN13153355, study PRJNA577476) | soil metagenome | isolation source: 115 cm saprolite under Madrone tree | place: USA:California | collected 2016-06-14
GTTGCGCCGTTCGTGCAGTGAAGTCAGATAAATGTGGGTTGGATTGCGGGTTGAGATTCTTTAGGACAGTGCCCATGACCTACTGAAAATAAATAGTGGGCGTGGACGGACTTGAACCACCAACCTCGCCCTTTATCAGTTCGAGTTCTACCGGCATTTCGGGCATGACAGGTGTGGGTGACGCTCGGACTAAGCACGAAATGTTTCCTGCGCGCGCAAACAGCGCTTGTGAATGAGGTCCATTGAGCGGCGGGACTCGAACCCGTGACCTCCTGCGTGACAGGCAGGAGGTCTAACCAACTGAACTACGCCCCCGCAAACTCACTAAAAATGACTTCCCGCTCCTTGCACAGTCTTGCAGTGTCTTGCACTGCCTTCCACGTCCTTCGAAGTGACGGGGCATCGTTCTCGACGTAGCCTAGCCGACTTTGGATGTTTCATGCGGGTCGCGCATCGGAACGCGCCGGATTACGGGATCGATGGCCTACTCGACTTTTGGCAAATTTTTGGCAAAACGGGTTTTTGATGAAAAGTCCCCTGGAAGGAGAAAGTGAGAATCGCCGCGTATTTACTGGTGATTTGAATGGTGGGCCTGGGTGGACTTGAACCACCGACCTCGCCCTTATCAGGGGCGCGCTCTAGCCACCTGAGCTACAGGCCCCAACATCGCTGAGGAACCGTTCACAAGTGTCTCATTGTACAGCGGCTTAGCGTATTTCGCAATTGTGCGGGATCCCCGCTTCGGTACAAGAGAGCAACTTTTCCGATCCACTTACTGTGCACGATCTCCAAATCGCAGTTCCCTCCATCGTGGAATGAACAGCCCACGCAGCTTCAAGATGTACTGGCTAAGCAGGAAAGTGCAATGTTTTGGCCTAGTTCCAATCAACAAACAGAACCACTACGCGGGGCGCTCGAAGATAAACTCCTAAAAGGACGAGCCCTACCGTTAGGGAATTGGGCTTAAAACGATGCCGAGATCGCTGCCACCTGAGCCTATAACTCCGATCGATTCCCGATCGAGAGCACATCGCCGAGGCTGATCTGTTTGGTGTGCTTCGCCAGCACGAGCGTGAACGCGCCAGTGACAATGTTGCCAAGCATTTTACTCGGTGTTGGACCAATTCGCCGACTGACACTTCGACTGAGCCACCATTCGATGGGCGGAATCTGGAGACTATCAGTTGCATCAAGAGGATCGCGCCGCGCTCTGGACTCAAAAGTCGAATTTCAGGGCGAGCTGCAAGATTCTTGGACCGGAGGTTGCCGTCGGAGTTGCGAAAGCATTGAGGCCCGCATTTTGTGGGACGAGGCAGGGCATGCCTGCGATTCCGCATACGGACGAAAGACTGGAAAGCGCGAATTGTGTTGTACGAACGGCAAGGATGTTGCCGTGGTTGAGCAGATTGAAAGCTTCAGCAAGAAACTGCAACCGGAAGCCTTCGGTGAGCAAAACGTTCTTTGTGATGCGCGGATCGAGAGAAACAGTGACCGGCAAGTGGAAGGTATTGCGGCTGAGGCCGGGCGTGCGGTCGTTGTTGCTGTTGCCATCCCTATTCAAGTCAAAGTTCACCATGCTGGAGTAAGGCAATCCGGTCTGTGCAGTGAAGACCCCGCTCAATTCCCATCCCCCTAGAAGGGCGCGGGCCGGGTTTGAGTCCATATTCTTTCCGGGCAGCAGCCATAGCCCACTCAGAACAAAGCGGTGACGCTGGTCGTTCACGCCAGGCCCGCGGTCGGCGCGTGGGTTGCTGGCGTCAGACAACAACAGGTTATCGCTGGGTCCCGGATTCACAGCGATTGGTTCGGGATTGTCATCAATTGTCTTGCTGAATGTATAGGCACCGGAAATCCAGAAATCATTCGAGAAGTGTCTGGCGGCCTGCACGACGAGAGCATGATAAACGGAACTGGCGGCGCTCTCCATGAGCAGGATGCGGTCGAATCCTGCGATGGGTCGGGGCCGGGTGAACTGATTGTAAGTGAGCGCTTTACTGGTCTGCGCGATACCGATTGAAGACTGCGTCTCCGGAGTGCCTAGGTTGACGTCGCGCACTCGCTGAAGATGTGTGCCCTTTACGATCAGGTGGCTCGCGGAAAGAATCCAGTTCTTGGCAAATTCGGTTTCGAGCGCAAAGCTCCCCTGCTGCGTATACGGTTGCGTGTATGAGGGAGCGAAGAACTCGAGGATCTGATCGCCTGCAGGCGGTGGAGGGCAGATGGGCGGCAAGCCGGAAGGGTCGGGAGTGCCGCAGAAACTATTTGGATAATTTGGAATAAGGAATGCGTTGGGCTGGCCGCCTAAGAACGTCGTGGTTTGAGTAGTAATGCCATTCAGAAAATAAGACCGTGACGTCATGATGGAAGGAGTCCGGGCATAGAAGAGGCCGTATCCAGCGCGCAGAACCAAACGATTGTTTCGTAGAGGAGCCCAAGCTAGACCCAGACGTGGAGCAATATTGTTGGTGTCAGTGCGGAGATTGCTCGTGTCAAGTCCGGCAGTGGCCAGCGCAGCCGAAGGGTTCCGCACAGCGGGTCTGCGGATGACCTGGAGGTCGTATCGGAGACCGAGATTGAGAGTGAGGCGCGGATGGATGCGCCATTCGTCCTGAACGAAGCCGGCGTCCAGCGCTGAATGCGGCAATCCAATTTGGCAGAACGTCCGCGCCGAACTTTACAGCGTGGCGTCCGCATAGGACGGAAAACGTATCCGAGAATTGAAGGCGGTCGATGTCCTGCTCCCGCGGACTGACGGGGTTGCGCCCGATAGTCAGAACCAGTTGGCCAGCTTGGAAGATGTTAGCTTCGGGATTGGGACTATTCGCAAAGCCAGGCTCATGGCTGCGTACGTAAGCAAGCAGGAGCGAGTTGGCAAGAGAGGGAGAGAGGGACGAAGAGAGCGAAAGGACAACCGTGTCAGTGGAAGAGAGCGACGCGCCGGTGTGTTCGAACGAGTTCTGCTGTCCAGAATTCTCAAGATTTCCGCCCGTGAAGCGCTGTCGGTTCCAGCGGCCGGATAAGAGGTGCGCGGGTGCGACCCGCAAATCGACCCGCGCGAACACGACATCTTGCTCAAAGCTGCGCAACCAGGGAGAAGCGCGCACTTGCAGATAGTCGATAGCCCGTTGCTGATATGCAGCTACTGTCGGGTCGGGAGAGAGGGGAAACCCACCGGGAAGATTGAGCAGAACGAGATTCTGTGCTTTGCTTCGCTGGCCGTCATAGTTCAAAAAGAAGAAGAGCCTGTTCTTTATCAGGGGACCGCCCAGCGTTCCCCCGAACTGGTTGAAGTGAAAAGGGGGCTTGGGCAGCCCGTTTATCTTGTTGACTAGATCGTTCGCATTCACGGATTTGTCCCGGTAATACCAGAATGCCGACCCGTGGAATTCATTGGTGCCCGATTTCGTGACCACATTGATGATGCCGCCGGCGGCGCGGCCGAGTTCAGCTGAATAGGAGTTAGTATTTACCTGGAACTCCTGAACGGCCGCCATGCTGAACTGATAGGGGGCCAAACCGGAACCGGACTGTCCGAGGACTTCCGTAAAGTAGGTATTGTCGTTGTCTGCGCCGTCCACGCGGAGGAGATTCATTTTGCGCTGGCCAGCAAAACTGAGGTCGAAGCCACGCGAACCGCGAGTCACGCCTGGTGTGAGCAGAACAAAATCGAGGTAGTTGCGGCCGTTAACTGGAAGGCTACTTACGGGGCGCTCATCTACAGTGGAACTTATCTGACTCCGCGAGGTTTCTATCGATGAAGCAGGATCCAAGACAACGACGGATTCGGACGTTCCCGCAAGCCGGACCATCACGTTGACATTGACCAGAGAACCGACCGTGATTTTGATGTTTTTCTCAATCCAATTGGCGAAGCCTGGGTGTTCCGTGGAGAGCTCGTACAGACCGACAGGCAGCGCGGGGAAACGGAAGAGACCATCCGCATTGGAGGTGGTCGTGAAGACAGCGCCGCGCTCTTTATCAGTTGCCCGCAAGATGGTCCCGGGCACGGCCGCGGCGGAGGGATCAGTCACGATTCCTTCGAGTGCACCTACGTCGCCCGACTGAGCGCGCATCGATGAGACGAACCCAAACATCAAGAATAAAAAGAAAAGCAGCTGTGAGGTAGCGCGTGCCTTCATAGGACGGCACCGATTATCAAGCGTGCTCACCAGCAGTGTGATTCTACTTCGGTATGGCTTTTTGTGGATCGAGGCCAATACGACGCACCAAGTCCTGAAACTGTGGGTCGGAACGTAGAGGATCGAACCACGGCCACGAATTGATTGTTGACAAGGGAAAGGAGCGATCTTCATAAGCCTTTTCCAGATTGGCCATCGCTTCATGTTTATCGCCGAGTCCGAGCCAGACCAAGGCCAAATCGAATGGCGTCACATATTCCCTTTTCGCGCGCTGTTGCAGTTCGACGAGGATGGCTTTCGCTTCCTGGCGTTTGTCGAACACTGCGTACGCATGGGCGAGAGCGGACGAATAGATGGGGTCCCGATGGGAAAGACTGACGGCTTGTTCCAGTTCCGCGATTGCGTCCAGAGCTTTGTTCTGCTGTTCGTACGTCGCTCCGAGGAAATAATGGGTCAAAGGTGCTTCAGGATTCAGCGCAATTTTCCTTCGAAGCTCCTGGACCGCTTGGTCGTATTGCCGGGCGATGAATAGGGCCGCTCCCAGCCCGCGTGGGCGTCCAACAGAGACTGGTTCGAGTTCCAGGTTATACTTTGCCTCATCAATCGCTTCCCGATAGCGGTTCGCTGTTCTCAAGTACACCGAGTATTCCCAGTGGATCTCCGCAGAATTGGGGCTAAGTTCGAGGGCACGCCTAAATTCCGCGTTGGCGCCCTGCCAATCCCAGTAGAATCGCCACTTGATGGTTCCAAGCGAAGCATGGGCATCTCCGAGCGACTCATCCAGCTCCAGAGCCTTTCTTGCGGCAGTCTCGGCTAGGCCAAACGCCTCCCGTGGCTGCACAGGGCTCAAGAAGGCGATGTTCCGGTAACTAGCTGCCAACGCGGAGTATGCCGCAGCGTAAGTGGGATCACGCTGGATGGCTTTCTGAAAATAATCGCTGGCCTTGTTTGAGTCCTGCGAAGTCCATTTCTGCAAATAATAGAGGCCCTTCAGATAGTTCTCATATGCGTCGGGATCCACGCGCCTTGCTTGCGCCAAAAGTTCGTGTTCGTGCGGATTGAGGCGGACGCGAACTCTGTCAGCGATGTCGCGCGCAACCTCCCCCTGAAGAGAGAGAATGTCGCCGAGATCTTGTTCGTAGGAATTCGCCCACAGGTGCCGGTCGGTAGTGGCCTGAATCAATTGGGCGGTGATTCGAATGCGTCCGCCCGAACGCGCGACGCTGCCCTCGACCACCGCATCCACATTCAAGTCTCTAGCGATCTGCGGGAGGAGCTTTTTCGTCGCCTTGTACTGCATCGCGGATGTCCGCGAGATCACCTTCCAGGAACTGATCTGTGCGAGGCGCGTGGTTAGTTCATCGGTCATACCATCGACAAGGTATTCCTGCGTCGCGTCGCCCGTCAGGTTTTCGAATGGCAAGACGGCGATGGATTGAATACGGGGCATCGGTTCCGCGGAGAAAACCTTTGTGCGCAATTTCCCGAAGTTGAATACGAGCAGGACGGCCAAGAGTACTGCAGTAAGAGCGGTGACGAACGTGAGCCTCCTCAGACGCGAAGGCCACGCAGACTTTCCGCGCTCGTTCGAGGTTTGCTGGAGAGCGCCTCCGGAAGGCTCCAACCCAGCAGCGGTTTCGGAAAGAACTTCGCCAGGTTCAGGCGCAGCCGCGGGCGAGATCAGTTCGACAGAGGCAACAAAGCGGTAGCCGCGCCGCGGCAGGGTTTCAATGTAGCGCGGGCGCTCTGCAGAATCGCAAAGAGTCTCGCGCAGCCGGTTGATGGCGTTATTGAGACCGTGATCGAAGTCAACAAACGTGTCGTTGGGCCAAAGTTTTTGGTGAAGTTCCTCACGCGTGACTGTTTCGCCGGGGTGCTGCAAGAGCAGGGCGAGGACCTGAAGAGGCTGGTCCTGTAGCCGGATTCTTCGGCCGTTCTTTAAGAGTTCGCCCGCGCGCAAATCAACCGCAAAGGGCCCAAAGCGGGCCGATGTGGGGAACCCAGAGGGAGTAGACATGGAGGATCCTCGGTGCTCCCGGGAGTCTAGCACTGTAAGTAGTGACCGAAAAGCGATAAGCGTTTCCTTCCCCTTGGCCTGCAAACGTCCTCTTCTCAGAGAGATACCTCGGGAGATGCATAGGTCAAATTGGAGATGTCTGCGGGATTGCTTCGTTCCGCCCGTTGCGCAAAAGTCAGCCCACTTGCGCAGATTGCAAGAAGAAATGAACGGAAGATCGGGAGACTCAGATGGAAACAACGGGAGACAACATGAAAAACCAGTCCTTGAAAAACAGCACGACGCTAGCTGCAGCACTGGCCCTGTTTGCGGCACTCCTGATGCCACCAGCCCGTGCACAGAACTACGGTCCTTGGTCAGCACCAGTAAATCTAAACAACATCGTACTGACCGACGGTACGGTTTGTTCTCCCTTGGTCAACTCGACCGACCCGGACCGTAACGACACACATCCTGCCATATCCAAAGACGGCTTGAGCCTCTACTTCGCCTCCACTCGGCTGGGCGGACTCGGCGAGTACGACCTCTGGGTCACGCATCGAGATAGCCTGGACACCTGTTGGGGTCAACCGATGAACTTGGGGCAGACCGTAAACACTCCTGCCCGCGAGTACGCGCCCAACGTTTCCCCTGACGGGCATTGGCTTTTCTTTCACAGCAAGCGCACGGACGGCTGTGGCAACGGGGTGGTCGCGGAGCTATGGGCAGCTCACCGTCCGGATATCAGCAACGATCTCGGCTGGGAGCAGCCAATTAATCTGGGCTGCGCCATCCACGGCGGCGTAAACGACGTCAAGGTCACGAATCCGACCACGGGGTTATCTACACAAACGGACAGTGCTGGCCCAAGCTTCTTCGACGACGGATCTGGAAAGCTCTATCTGTACTTTACGCGTAATTCTTTTCCAAATGATCAGCAAGGATTCCACATCCACGTCAGCACCTGCACCTCAGACATAGACACCTGTAACAAACAGGGCCTTTGGGACCAGGGGATTCGCGTTGATGCGCTCAACTCGCCGGCTCGCGATACGCGAACTGCTATCCGGCGCGACGGCCTCGAAATAATCCTTTCCAGCGGCCGCACAGGCAGTCTTGCGAGCGAGAACCTGTGGGTTTCCACGCGCGCCCTAACGCAAGACCAAAACTGGGAGCAACCGGTACCAATCAACTGTGAGTGGAAACTCCAGACACCTCCACCCTGCCCGGTCTGGGTGCCTGCCGATCCTGCCGGGACACTGGCAACAGATTTCGTTAACTCCGGTGATTTCGACGGCGGCCCCGCGGTCTCGTGGGATGGCACTGAGCTCTACTTCTACAGGGTTCCCGACGCTTTATCCATGAAGACTGCCTGCCAAGAGCCTACGGATACTCGCTGCCGGGACCTGTACGTCAGCAAGCGCACCTACATTACAAACACCGTATTAAGTTCGTCCTCGAATGCCTCCGTGTTCGGGCAATCCGTGACCCTTGCTGCGACCGTGGGCTCACCGGCCAACAGCGTCCCAACAGGCACGGTGACATTCTCGGATGGAGCCACAAGCCTTGGGAGCGGTACGCTCGCATCCGGTCAAGCGACCTTCAGCACTTCCTCGCTTTCTATAGGTTCCCATTCCATTACAGGCCAATACGGCGGAGACCGCATCTCTGGGGTAAGCAGCGGCAGCCTGACTCAGAATGTTGAATACGGCGTCTGCCCGCTGTTCGACCAGGCCAGATCTGTCAAAAGTGGCGCTACGTTCCCAATCAAGCTCCAGCTGTGTGACACGAATGGCAACGACCTCTCTTTTTCAGCGATCGTCGTCCATGCCACGTCAGTCACCGCGATTTCTGGCCTCTCGGGAACGCCCGATGCCCCGGGCAACGCGAACCCGGATAACGACTTCCGTTTCGACACCACCCTCGGCCCGACCGGAGGATACATCTTCAATTTGAGCACCCGCGGCTTGCCTTCGGGGACTTACACCTTGCAGTTCACCGCAGGCAGTGATCCCGTTACGCACTCGGTGAACTTTGGAGTGAGCTGACACTGTTCTTCCTGTCGTCTGTCGGCACCTATGCGCCAGAAGGTCACAGGCCGTGATGTGCGTCGAGAAACTCAACGTGGAGTTGCCAGGGAGCATCTCATGAAAGCGAAAGCGTTGTTCGTTTTGACCCTGCTCGGACTCAGTCTTTGTTGGACGATTACCGGCTGCGGTGGCGGTCAGGCCGCTCCGCCCCCACCGCTACTGCCCTCCATCGCGTCGCTTTTGCCAACGAGCGCGACGGCCGGCCAGCCAGGATTCACGCTTACCGTAAACGGTTCGAGTTTTGTTTCTGGCGCAACCGTGCAATGGAACGGAGGTGCGCGTGCGACCACATTCGTAAGCAGCACGCAGCTCACCGCGGCCATCTCGTCAAGCGATGTGGCGATGCCGGGCTCAACACCCGTGAGCGTACAGAATCCAGGCCCGAATGGGCTCGCCTCCGCAACAACGAAGTTCAACATAGATCCAGCGAACCCAACAGCTATCATTAACTCTTTTTCACCTCCAAGGGTTTTAGTCGGTGGTCTGGACTTCACCATGACGGTCAACGGTTCGAATTTTGTGAGCGGTGCGATCGTTCAATGGAACGGCAGCAACCGTTCCACATCTTTTGTCAGTAGCACGCAGCTAAGTGCAGCGATCACGGCAACTGATATCGCTAAGTCCGGTACAGTTCAGGTCACAGTGCTGAACCCGCTTGCGTTTGTTTCCCTCGCGGCAGGATTTCTCGTCGCTGATCCCACTCCAGTCATCAATTCGATCTCCCCGAGCAATGCGATTGTTGGTGGCCAGGCATTCGTGCTGACGGCAAACGGATCGGGTTTTGTCTCTGCATCGGTAATTCAATGGGACAGCAAAAGTCTATTTACAACCTTTGTCAGCAGCACACAGCTCACGGCGACTATACCCGTTGCAAACATTTCCTGCTGCGCGAGGCAAGTCCGCATCCAAGTTGTGAATCCGAACGCAGTCTCTCTTTCTCAGGGAGTGAATTTCGGGCTCGATAATCCCAAACCCACTCTGACATCACTGTCTCCACCAAATCTGATGGCGGGAGCCGCTCCATTCACCTTGACGGTCAATGGCTCTGGCTTTGTGGGTGGTGTCACGGTGCAATGGAATGGCAGCACGCGACCAACGCAATTCATGAGCAGCACGCAACTGACTGCTGCGATCCCGGCAACCGATGTGACCTCTGAAGGGACGGCGCAGGTGACAGCGGTGAATCCGGCGCCGAACGCGGGCCCGTCCGCGCCAACGGCATTCCTGTGTGCGGAGGTCTGCATGCCCGTCCAGCGGAAATAGCTACCCTGACTCGCGTGAGCACCAGAAACTGAGGTAAAAGGAGTTCGACGCCGGGCTGCCTCACGCGCGCAGATAGGCCAAGATTGCCCGCACGGCCTCTTCTTTCGCATCTTTAAGCGACATCCCGGCAGGCCGGCGGAGTACGGCCCCGTGGGAGAGCGCTTCCACCATGTGTGTCACGACGAAGGCAACCTTGTCGAGATCACGGCGCCTCTTCAATTCGTGTGCTCTCGATGAGATCGCAAGCAGGAAGGCGCCATGAAGGCGCACGGCGAAGTCCCGAGTTCCCTCCGCTCTATGCGGAACCTCCGCCATCAGCAACTCATAGAGCTCCGGGTCGGTCGCATGGGCGTCGACCATGGCCTCAACCATGGCGCGTACGAGATCCTCGATCGACGATGCAGCGTGTTCGACGAGCTTGGTCTGAACCATGCGATCGATCTGGTCTATGTGACGTTGATGCAAGGCTGTAAAGATCGCGCGCTTGTCGGGGAAGTACTGATATAAGGAACCGATACTTACTCCCGCGACGTCGGCAATGCGGTTGGTTGTGATGGCATCAGACCCGCCGCGCTTTAGAAGCCGTATCACAGCGTCCAGCACTGCCTCCACTGTCTGACGCGCGCGGCGCTGCTTTGGCCGGCGCCGGACGGAGGTTCTTGCTGCCTTCGTTGTCATCGAACCGAGCATAGATAGAATGTGAGCAAAAGTCTACGTGCACTCAGATTTCGGCGAATTCCTTGCGGAAACGTTACTCCAGCAATGCGAGTAGACATATCCGAGCTAGCCTCTTAACCTTATTTACGAAATGTGAGCATTCGTACATATTTCTCACATGGATCCTCACAAGGAGAGGAAAATGAGTTATCTCATTACGGGTGCGACAGGAGACGTTGGGTCCAAAGTCGTCGAGCGCTTGCTCCAACGCGGTGACCGGCCGCGAGTCTTCGTGCGCGAAGAAAAGAAAGCGCGCTCGCGCTTCGGTGATCGCGTCGACGTCTTCGTTGGAGATCTCGCATACGCGGCCTCGCTGAGGGCAGCGCTTGAAGGAGTCGATGCGCTCTTTCTTGTCAATACTGGCCCGCAGATCCCAGCGCAAGACGAAGGAGCAGCGCAGGTCGCCAAAGGCGCGGGAGTGAAGCATCTAGTCAAACTTTCGTCTATGGACGTGGAGCAAGGCCTGGCGATCGGCGCATGGCATGAGCGAGGTGAAGCAGCTATTCGCGCGAGCGGAATACCATTCGCGTTTGTGCAACCGACGGGATTCATGTCGAATCTGCTCGCGTGGGCGCCGTCCATCAAAGCCGAAGGCGTGGTTCGTGCCTCTACCGGTGACGGCAGGAGAGCCTTCATTCACTCCGACGATATCGCCGCGGTCGCTACAAAAGCATTAACGACACGCGAATATGACGGAGAATCGATACCGATCACCGGTCCAGAAGCGCTGAGCTTCGCCGAAGTGACGGCGAAGCTCGGATCTGCCATTGGCAAACCACTCACGTTCCAGCCGATCTCCGACGAGGAGGCACGTCAACGATATGCAGCCGGAGGCGCGTCGTGGCTAGAGACTGAGGCCCACGTTTCGCTATGGCGAGCAATCCGCGAAGGGCGGTTGGCGAACATCACCGACATCGTCGAACGCATTCTTGGTCGAAAGCCGATTGCGATGGATCAGTGGGCGATGGAGAACGCGGCAGCATTCCGCTAATGAGATTTGATCCAAGCTAGACTTAGGCGCCGTCTGCCCGGTTAGGACGAAACACAGCAAGATCTAGTAGAGTGCCTCATCGCTGCCAGCGTCTAGCCCGAGTGACGGGCAAACCTGATCTTACCCGCTACGAAACCACTCTAATCATCGATCGATGGCATGGAGGCCACCGATCATGAAGCACAGACCAACTTCCAGAAGAAGACGCAGCAGCACCAGGTCCGTCTTGCGCCTGCTTGATCTCGAACACTCCAAAACCGCAGTCTTGAACAGCCTCACTTCTCAAGATGCGCAGCGGGGATATCGTCACGCGATCGATGAATTCGTTGATTGGTATTGTTCGGAACCGCGCTTGGCATTCAATAGAATTGTCGTTCTGCGCTACCGATCTCATCTCGAATCTCGTCAACTCGCGCCTGGCACCGTCAATCTACGACTAGGTGCCGTACGCCGTCTTGCGTATGAGGCAGCCGATTGCGGCCTGCTGAGTGCCGACCTGGCAGCGGGTATTCGTCGCGTTAAAGGCGTGAAGAAGTTAGGCGTTCGCCTTGGCAACTGGCGATTAGGAAAGAGTAGCCGACCAACCGATTTCAGGTTTACCGCCCGCGACATTATATTAGTGCGCAGTCCTCAGCGATTCGAGCCAACAGAATCTGGTTAACCAGCGCCCTCCTTGACCGATAACCGAGCGTCCCGCGACGCGGCCCATGACTTAAGCGCCTTCAGAGCTGGACGGAGAGCGATCCCGTCCTTTGTCAGCTTGTACTCCACTTTGGGCGGCACCTCCGGGTACACCTTGCGGGCAACCACGCCGTGTTTTTCCAGATCGCGCAGTTGCTGAATCAACATCTTCTGAGAGATACCGACCATTGCGCGGCGAAGTTCTGAGAACCGGAGCACCGGCGCGCTGAAGAGATGGAAGATAATAAGAATCTTCCACCGCCCTTCAAGGACCTTGATTGCTTCTTCCAATTCCGCCGTGGAGCACGGTTCCGGGGGTTGGTGGGTTTTCTTCATAGTCACCTTTGGGTAAGTATCACACGTTTTAGTGAGTTCTTGCCATTTTACCATCGCGTCGATACGCTTTGATCAGGAAGGCAAATCGACCTTCGGTTGGACAGCGTTTGGTGCCAAACGCACGAAGCTGTCGAGATGCGGAATCAACGTTTGTCCAAGGAACTTAGAGAGGCAATATGGACTTGATAGCAGTCGTAACTGGAGCGAGTCGAGGCGCGGGAAAGGGGATTGCAATCGCCTTGGGCGAGGCGGGAGCAACCGTGTATGTCACCGGACGCAGCGTGGCGGACAGTGACTCTCTCTATGGCGGCACAGTAAGCGAAACTGCCGATCTCGTCACTCAGGCTGGAGGCAACGGTGTCGCCATTGCGCTGGATCACACGGACGACAAAGCTGTAGCCGCGCTGTTCGAACGTGTGAAGGCGGAGCATGGTCGCCTCGACATCTTAGTGAACAACGCCGCAAAGTTGGTCGCCGCTCCTTCGCCCGGCGGTTTCTGGGAGAAACCGCTGGAAG
>WNFP01005824.1_pt1 | contig 12725 bp, 8 predicted proteins | sample 5400201 | NCBI WGS metagenome assembly WNFP01 (sample SAMN13153355, study PRJNA577476) | soil metagenome | isolation source: 115 cm saprolite under Madrone tree | place: USA:California | collected 2016-06-14
CATATTCCTCAGTCGGTGCGCCTGGAATTTGGCAAAAATCCATTTGCGTGTTGCGGCGCCTTCATCCCTGCCGTGGTCAGGGCCACACGTTGGGATAAACAAAAGCAGGTTTGAAAACGAATCCCGAGTCAGAACCCTAGCTTACTGTTGTGCCATTCCAAATGGGTGCGCCTGGGCGATCCAGAGGGTCAACCGCTGGTGCAAACGCCGCACGTCTTGACGATCTCAAAACAAAAAATCCAGGCCGGCCTGCCATAACTTCGTGGCAAGCCGGCCTGGAGTGGATACCTAACTCCTATTTCCGATTATTCGCCCGTTGATGAGTATGGCCCCCTTCCGACTAACGTCCCGTTGATGTCGATGTTGTCGATGACAACAAGGCCGCCAGCGGCCGCCGGATCTGTGCCAGGTCCTTGATCCAGCACAAGCGTTATGCTCGTTATAGTATCGCCGGGCAAGAGAGCCGGAGATACCTGTAGTGGGTCAGCCAGGTTGAAGCGCACACGTTTCCAGCCCGCTACAGGCGTTGTGCCTATCATGGGTGCTGAGATTGTTCCTTTGCTGCAGCCCCCCACAACATGTGTCCCACTGAGGGAGGTTACAACAACGAGGCGCGGTGACGAAGTGGTGCACTGGCCGCCTTCACGGTAGTCAAAGCCAAGTTCCGTGAGCGACCCTGTGACGTTTCTGATGTATGCACCAGCTATTGATCCTGCAGGCGCGGTGGCATTCTTTGAAAGCACCAAGCCTGGATCAACGGGAGCCGGTGGATTGCCTGTGGGAACACCCAATCGACTTACCCACTGTGCGGTGAGGGTGCCCGAGGAGCTGGGGTCGTAAACGTATGGGGCGGCGTACATCGTTGCCGTGCCACCACACGCAAGGCCACAACTGCTAGAAGTAACATTAAGGGTTACTGGAACAGTTTTGCTTCCGGCATCATCTGTACTCACTTGGATTGTGCCGGAGTAGTTCCCCGAAGACATGCCGGACGCATTCACTGAAACCGTGATTGTGCCAGGAGTTCTTCCGGTAGTCGGACTTGCAGTAAGCCAAGGCCCACCAGAGGTTGATATCGAGTACGAGACTCGCCCACCGGAGTGGGTAATCCTCAGGCTTTGTGACCCTGACGTGGAACCGCCGCTCTGATAACTGAACGTTAGTGACGACGGGCTGATTGTCAGCGTGCTCGTACCCGCAGCGGAATTGACTGTGAGAGTGATCGTCGTTGTGTGAATCAAGCTGCCGGAGGCTCCCGTGACAGTCACGAGAGAATTTCCGGTGGTCGCTGTGCTGCTCGGGGCCAGCATCAGTGTACTAGTGCCCGTGGTGCTAGTCGGGCTGAACGTTGCTGTCACACCGCTTGGCACGCCGGAGGCCGATAGGCCAACGCTCCCGGTGAAGCCATTGAGTGCGGCAACCGTGATGGTGCTCGAGCCGCTGGCGCCTTGTGTCACCGCCAGACTGCTCGGCATCGCCGAGAGTCTGAAGTCTGGCATGGCTGGGGCATTTACGGTGAGACTCACGGTTGTCGTGTGACTCAAGATACCGGAGGCTCCGGTGATGGTCACGGTGGATGTTCCTGTGGTCGCTGTGCTGCTGGCGGCCAGTGTCAGCGTGCTAGTGCCCATCGTGCTGGTCGGGCTGAACGTTGCCGTCACGCCGCTTGGCACGCCGGAGGCCGATAGGGCCACGCTTGCAGTGAAGCCACTCAGTGGCGCAACCGTGACCGTGCTCGTGCCGCTGGCGCCTTGTGTCACGGTCAGACTGCTCGGCATCGCCGAGAGACTGAAGTTCGGGGCCGGAGCGGGAGCATTCACGGTGAGACTCACCGTAGTCGTGTGACTCAAGGTACCGGAGGCTCCGGTGATGGTCACGGTGGAAGTTCCGGTGGTCGCCGTGCTGCTCGCGGCCAGCGTCAGTGTACTCGTGCCCGTGGTGTTAGTCGGGCTGAACGTTGCCGTCACGCCGCTTGGCACGCCGGAGGCCGATAGGCCCACGCTTCCGGTGAAGCCATTGACTGGCGCAACCGTGATGGTGCTTGGACCGCTGGAGCCCTGTATCAACGTCAGACTTGTCGGCAACGCCGAGAGACTATAGTCTGGTGTCGCCGCAGCTGCGGGCGTTAGCATGGACGTTGACGTGTAAATACCATTGTTATTGGTTGAACGGGGGAGCGCGATCCCGCTCGCGTAGAAATTCACAGTGCCCGCGGCTGTCGCCGGAGGGGTCCAATTAAAGGTAAATGTGGACGAGGATGTGCCAGACCCTTCGACAGCGCCACTATTTAGATTGCTGGTCGCGCCAGCTGTGAAGGTTCCCTCTTGGGTAGCTAGGTTGGTGGCCAAGCGCGCGTTGAGTTGAAACCCCCATTCGGTTAGGGTTGGATCGGTCACCGTAACGCTCATGGGTATTGCCGGCCCACCTGGCGTATAAGAAGTCATGCCCGAGGGAAAGTTGACGACAACGCCGCCTCCTGAAGGGGTCGTACCGCTATGACACGGGGTGCAGACGTTGGTGGTCGGCGCTGCCGGGTTGAAGGAGCCGGCCCCCCCCGGAAACGCAAATGCGGTGGGAACCTTCAGCTGGGCACCGAAAAACACCAGCGCGATAAGAATACTCGTGAATACGAGAAACATTGCAGGACGGAATCTATTCACTTGAATTACCCCCTGAAACAAATTTTGGATTGGGCAGCGCGCGGAGCTAAATGGCCTCAACCTGTTTTCGAGAGCGATACGAGCCCATTCCCCTGATTCCCAAACCCAGGCGACTACGTAGACCATTTCCGCGTCGCCGAAGTTAGACTCCTACTGATCCACGCGCTACTGGTCGCGAGGCCGGTATAGGGACAGAGCTTCTCGCCCGGGCGAGCGCCTGTCCTAAAAGTGTCCGCCCGGTCGAATGCACAGGCTCAAGGTCGCGTGAGAGGTAACATCAGGATCGAGGAAAATCTGAAATCAATGCGTTGGAGTTTCGCGCGGGTGTTAAGAGGATGTGGATTGCATGGAATGATTCTAACGTTGCACCCTACAGCGCTAAAATCTATGACTGCTATTCCATAAATTGGAGGCTCAGCATCAGAAGCCTGGAACGATCGTGCTTTTCCCGCCTCAAGCAAGCCGATGCATTTCCCAGGTTAGGATTCGAGGATCAATTCTTTTGCGCGTTGCGTGGCTTTCATGACCGCCTTGATCAGCGTCACGCGCACTTTGCCGTCCTCCAACTCGAGGATCCCGTCCATCGTGGACCCTGCGGGGGTGGTTACGGCGTCCTTCAACAGCGCTGGATGATCGCCGGTGTCGAGCACCATGCGTGCGGCCCCCATCATGGTCTGCGCGGCAAGCAACGTAGAGATATCCCGGGGCAGCCCAACTTTCACGCCACCTTCAGCGAGTGATTCCAGAATAATATAGATAAACGCGGTTCCGCTGGCGGAGAGTCCAGTTACCGCGTCGATTTGCTTCTCGTCCACGACCACCACGCGTCCCACGGCCTCAAACATCGCCTGCGCGATTTCCAGATGTTCCTTCCCCGCGTGGACGCCCTTGGCCAGGCCCGTCATCCCGCAGCCGATCGCGCAAGGCGTATTCGGCATGGCCCGCACCACGGGCGCATCGAGTCCAAGATACTTCTCCATCAACTGGGTTGGCACGGAAGCGACGACAGAAACAATCAGCTTGCCCGGTTTCATCTCAGGCTTAATTTCTTCAAGGACTTCGCGCACGGCCTGGGGCTTCACCGCCAGCAACACGATGTCCGCGCCACGCACCGCCGCGCGATTATCGGTGGACGCCTCAATTCCCAATTGCTTGGCGAGCGCGCGCGCTTTCTCCGCGTGGCGCACCGTGGCGTGCACGCGCTTCGGTTGCACGAGCTTCTGTTCGAGAAATGCGCGCAGCAAAATTCCGCCGATTTTTCCGGCGCCCAGCACCGCCAGCCGCCCGTCCAAAAGTTTCCCCGAAACTGTGGTTTTCATAGTGCCTGCATTGTTGACGACACAAAGCCGTCCGTCAACATTCTTCCTTCGCCGCTACTCTAATCTTTGGAATGAACTACTTGAGTGTGGAAGTCCTGTGGCGGACAAAAAGTCCCGAAATCGAGGGTCGTGCGTAGCGGATCGTAATGAACTAGCTATCAAAGTCAGACGAGAACTCCGATGGATTCTACCGGAGTGGTCACAGTCCGCTGGCCATTCGCGTTGATCTCCATTCGGAAGCCTGTGTAAATCCCGCGCATTTTGCAGAAGCTGCCTCCGAGGGTAGCTCCAGCCAAGCGGGCGGGAGTTAACTCCGGAAAGAACTGGCCGCCTCGAACCAGGATTTCGCCGCTGCGGCCTTCAATGATCGTGATCTCATAGAGGCTGTTCCGGGTCTGAACAACCAGCTTTTCCATGTCCTCCATGTGGTCAACCTGCACGCCATTTGTCCATGGGTCCTCAGACCACTTGTCGAGGTTCGCTCCTGCCGGGATGGATTCTTGCTCTTGCACTAGTTCTCCCTTCGCTTTCATTATATACGATGCTTGTGGAGGCCCGCCGGTATCTACAAAATTACGCCTCTGGTCCGGATTTTTGCTAGCCGCCAAAAACAACCAAGGCAAAGGCAACCGGTCAGGCGGAATTGAGACTAATCCGTCAAACGAGATTATTTATTTTGCGCCCGCCGGCACGCGGCGCTTCAACTCTTCAAACCAGTTCAGCACGACGTTGATTTGCGTCGGTGCTGCCTGCGCTTGCTCGTTGGGCCTGAGCATCAGGAAGCGCTGGCCGTCAGGAGACACGTCGTAGTTGGGAAACGTGGCCGGCGTCGGCAGGTAGTGTCCCTCAAACAGCATCCTGGGCTTGCCCGCAGCGAAACTGGGTTGGGTGGCAATGTCCACGGCCATCATTTTGTCGACGCTGCGGTAGAACAGTTCCCGCCCGTTGGGATTCCACACTGGCTCCGTGCCGCCTTCCGTCGAGATTTGCCACTTCCCGCCGGGGCCCGGATACGGCTGAACGTAGATTTCCCGGCGACCGGATTCATCGGACATATAGGCCAGCCAGCGCCCGTCATGGGAGAACTGTGGCGCCGATTCGTTGAATGGTGTTCGAAGGAACGGCTGCGCTTTGCGGACCTGCCCTGAACCCGCCGAAGGGACTTGCCCTGAGCCAGCCGAAGGGACTTGCCCTGAGCCCGGTGAAGGGTCGCCCATCCGCAGCACCCAGATGTCATATCCAGTAGTGGGAGTGATTTCAATGAAGGCCAACAGTTGCCCATCCGGAGACCAGGACGTGGGAGCATCGGTGTACTCGTTGGTTGTGAGTCGCTCCAGCCCTCCACTGCCGTCCGCAAGTTGCCAGAAAAGGTTCGGCGGCCCTTCCTTGTTCGATTGAAACGCTATCCGCTTGCCATCCGGCGTCCAAGCGCCTAAGACGTTGCTGCCCCCTTGAAACGTCAACCGGGTCAACGTCTCCCGGGCGATGTCGTACAGCCAAGTTTGAGAGTCTTGCTCCACGATTCCCACGGCGATCCGACGGCCGTCCGGGGAAAGCCTGGGGAACTGGTATCCCCGGGCGGGGGCGGCCGAGGGGTGCTCTGCCCCATTACGACTGACCCACACCAGACTACTTTGTATTGCCTGAATGCCGCCCGAAACATAGACCAGCGATCCCGTCGCGGAAAAACCATACTGGGCTGCTCCGGTGGATGGGAATTGCAGGACACCCTCCGCCACGGGGACTGCTGCGCCTGTGACCGCTAGCCGCTGGGGATCAAACGGCACAGCCATCAGACTCCCACCTTGCGCGTATACCAGGTGCCCAGAGGGAGCGAAGCGGGGGTACATCCCTCCTTGGATCAGGTTCCGCCGTTCGCCCGTCGCGACCGAGTGGACCGCAATCTGCGCGTTGGTCCAATTAGTGTTGGTCGCTCCAGCAGCAAAGAGCACTGCCTTGCCGCCGGGCAAGAACTCCGGCCAGCGATGGCTGACCTCCCCCTTCTCGCGACGAGTCAGCTCCTGCGGCGCGCCTCCTACGTCCGACACCTGCTGGAGGGCTCCGACTAGTGTGGACGCGAAGCTGATCATCCCCTGACTGCCCCAACTGGCCCCGGGAGGGGTCGGACCAGCATCACCGAGGGTCAGCGCCGCTCCCCCGCTCACCAAGACCTTCTTTAGCTTTCCGCTTACGAAAAACCCCACCCACTGGTCGTCAGGAGAGAAGAAGGGGTTGACGGCTCCTTCCGTTCCCGGGATGGGCCTGGCCTCCAGGCTATCCATCGCCCGCAGATAAATCTGTTGGCTGCCGCCCTGGCGGGCGACATACGCAAGATGAGCACCGTCGGGAGAAAGGGCCACAACAGGTCCACCATCCAAACCAGCTAATTGCTGGCCCGGCGGCAGATTTATTACTGCGCGGGTGACAGGCTGCGGCGAAGGCGAGGGCTTCAGGTACAAGGTGGCAATACAGCCAACGGCGAGAAGTCCCAAAGCCGCTAAGCCGAACGCCGCTCCTCTCTGCCATTGTATCGTCGCTGGGACGCCGGTCGTTGGCGCCGCAGTTGGAGCCGCCACTGCTTCTTCAATCTCGATCCGCACATCGCCGGCATCCCGAGCGCGCCGGCTCACGTCCTTCTGCAAGCAGCGCCGCATTAGATCGCGAATCTTCATGGGAGTCGAGGCGGTCAAGGCCTGCCAGTCCGGCTCTCCTCTCAATACCGCAGCGAGAATTTCCGTTGTGGTCTCCCCTTGAAACGCCTGCCTCCCTGTGAGCAGTGCATACAACACGCAGCCAAACGCCCAGATGTCGGTCCGCTTGTCACACGCCTTGCCCCGCGCCTGCTCCGGGCTCATGTATGCCGCTGTGCCCAGGATCACTCCTTGCATCGTGGCTGCCGCACTCAGCGTCGGCGAATTGGAAGGATCATCGCTCGCCGTGTCGCCCGCGAAGGCCTTCGCCAAACCAAAGTCCAACACCTTCACCTTGCCTTCCGGCGTCACCTTTACGTTGGCGGGTTTCAAGTCGCGATGAATTATGCCTTTCTCGTGCGCAGCTTCCAGCGCCTCGGCAATCTGTACAGCGATCTTCAGCGCTTCCTCGATGCCAAGCGCGCCAGCCTTCACTCGCTCGGCCAGCGTCTCGCCGGAAACCAATTCCATGACGAGACACGTCACACCGTCGCACTGCTCCAGACCGTAGATCGTTGCAATGTTCGCGTGGTTCAGCGCTGCCAGCATCCGCGCTTCGCGCTGAAACCGGGAGAGCCGCTCGGAATCATTCACGAAGTTTGCCGGAAGGACTTTGATGGCGACGTCGCGCCCGAGCTTGGTGTCGTGCGCCTGATATACCTCGCCCATTCCGCCCGCACCGATTGCGGAGAGGATTTCGTAGGGCCCTAGACGTCTGCCGGGAAGTATCGGCATGGGCTCCCGCCAGCTTATATCGGCGGGCTCCAAGTAGAGCCCGCACCCGTGAATCGGCAAAGTATAACCCTGTCAGGCACACGCGCATGTGCGAATTCTTGCGCGATGTAGCCCTGGTTACATAACAGCGGCAGGCGCCAAAATCCAGCCACAGGATTGGGCAGAGCCCTCTTCTGGTTCGACGATAAGCAAAGAGTAATCTTCCGACTAAGCGTGCTACAATTCCGGCACCGAGCGATCCCGATGTCTGAACTTCCAGCCGTCGACAAAACGGGTCTTGAAGTCATTTCCCCCGACAACGCGCGGAGGTTTGTTTTCCTCAGCGTATCGCCCTTCTGTATTGGACGCGGCGAGAGCGGGAATCATCTCCAGCTTGCCGACAGCCGCATCTCCCGTCAATGTGCCGCGCTTATCTCCGAGGGCGACTTGTGGTATCTCGAAGACCGGGGCCACCGCCGCGGCGTCTTTGTGAGTGGAAAGCAAATCGATCGCTGCGAATTGAAGGACGGCGACATCATTAGCTTTGGCATCGAGGATTCCTACGAAATCATCTTCCGATCCGCTGGGGCCGACACTTCCATTCAGAACATTCTCAGCCGTATCCAGGACCTTCCCAGTACCGGCTCTTCTCCCGGCGGCCTCCACAAACTGAATCTGCTCCTGGAAGCCACAATGCTTTTGCATTCGCAGCTTCCTTTGGACTCCGTGCTTGGCACGATGCTGGACCATGCGATCTCGATCACGGATGCCGACCGCGGCATCTTGCTTGAGCCTGATTCGTCCGGAGCGCTTCGCATTCGTCTCGCCCGCCGCAGCGGAGGCCTGCGGCTCTCGCTGGACAGTCTGGCTCCCAGCCAGACCGCCCTGCGCCAGGCGCTTGAGCGGCAGGCCAGCGTGATTACCGAGGACCTCGCTCAAGCTGACATCAAACTTCAGGATGCGCAGAGCATCGTCGCGCAGCGCCTGCGCGCCATCGTCGCCATTCCCCTATACACCATGCCTCGCGCCAATTCCACGGAATCCATCGTGCATTCCAAACGAGGAGAGTTTCTCGGCGTCGTCTATTTGGATTCCCGCCGCGCCGCCGCTTTCTCCAAACTCGAGCGCCAAATCCTGGACGCGCTGGCGGTCGAAGCCGCCAGCATCTTGGACAACGCGCGCCTGGTCGAATACGAGCGTCAGCGGCAGCGGCTGGAGCAGCAACTTAGCATCGCCCGCGACATTCAGCAGGCCCTTCTCCCCCGCGGCTTCCGGGATTTCCCTCATCTCACCGTCAGCGGCATTAATCTTCCGTGCCTCTCTGTCGGAGGGGACTACTTCGATGTGTTTCCGATGAGTGATGACCGGACAGCCTTCCTGATCGCGGACGTCTCCGGCAAAGGCCTGGGCGCGGCGCTGCTCACGACGATGCTGCAAGGCGCTCTTTCGGGCATGACGATAGGCGCCGACCCCGCGCGTGTGTTCAATCACATCAACAAATTTTTGTGCGAACACTCCGAGGTGGGCCGTTACGCCACCATGTTTTTCGGCGTGCTCAGCCGCAATGGGGATCTCGAATACATCAATGCCGGCCATCCCTCGCCACTGCTCCTTCGCAATGGAAAACTTGCGGAGCCGTTCACCGAAGGTTCTACTCCCGTCGGACTCATCCCCGATGCGGATTACAAAGCCGCTTGTGTCAGACTCGAAACGGGCGACACACTCGTCCTCTTTAGCGATGGTGTCACCGAAGCCGCGGACCCCGACGAGCAACTGTTCGGCATCCCTCGCCTGCGCGACGCCCTGGCCAACCTGCACGACTCTCCGCTGGATCATCTGCAGAAGGCGGTTTTCGATTCCGTTGAGAATTTCACCCGGGGCGCCAGTCAGGCCGACGATATCACCCTGCTCCTGGTTCGCTACCGCGCCGCCGCCCAGAGCGCTATGCCCTGAATTTGTCAGCCCGAGGACTGCGTGGCGCCATATTCCTAATCATCGAATGCGTTGCCCTGCGCGTTGCATTTCGACTTTCGCCGGGTGCGGGCTCTACTTGTTTACCGTAAACCCAAAAGGGGAACCCGCAGTGATAAAGTTCGGGCTCTATTTTTAAGCTGAATGCTCCGATCAATTCGGCTCGTGCAGTCCGCCTATATTGCGGAAGGCGGGGCTTCAGAGTCTGTCTGAATTAGGGCACTGCCCCAGGACGAATCGATGGCGAAGTCCTCTACGCGCCGGGAGGATTTGCGGAGGTTTTCGCATTGCCGGGGGGGATCAGCAAAAGAACGCCTTGCACGGTGGGATCGTCAAGGACCTTCTTGAAGGCCGGATCGGTCTTTGCCTTGGCGACATCCTTGTAGCCTTCATCGAGAGACTTGCGCAGATAGTCGGCGCAATGTTCCGCGTCTCCCATTTGAGCGTACTCCTTCGCCATCATGAAGAAGAACAGCCCGTGGTTTTCCACCGAGCGATCTTGCATCATCGTGCCGACCCGCTCATTGTGCTCGAATTTTTTTGCTGGTAATAGACCATTCCGAGGTTATTCACGGCGCTGGGATATTTCTTGTCGGCTTTGGCGGCGCGCTCGAAATATTTTTTCGATTGGCTATAGTTGGCCATGTTCAGATAAGCGATGCCGATCATGTTGATGAAAACCGCATTTTTCGGCTCGCTTTTCAGAAGACCTTCATAGGTGCGAATTCCGGCGTCATATCGTTTTTCCGCCATCATGATTTTTGCGCGCTCGATCTCCATGTCTCTCCCACTGAGCGCGGGGCGAACTTCCGTGGCGGCTGGTGAGGGAGAAACGGGAGCAGGAGAATTTGCATCGGGTTGTTGCGCGTTCAGTGGCGAGGCGACCGCGAAAATTGGAAAAACAAGGGCGACCCATGTGAGAAGTTTCACGTTCATGGCGAACCCCCTGGATTCTATCCTGGCGGGCTCCACGCCCCGATCTGATCGGGGCGTTCAGCATAAAAGTAGAGCCCGCACCCGGCTTAGTGCTGTGGATCCTGCGTCCCCTGGTTTGGCTTGTCGGCGTCCTTCTTGCTTCCTCCAAAGATACCAAAAATACGCCTGAAAAGACCTTTTTTGTTCTCCTCCTCGGGCTGAGTCTGCCCTTCTGGTGATTCCCCGCCGGAACCCGGGGCGGCAGGATTCTTTGCATCAGAGCCGGCAGAAGATGGTGGCGCAGCGTCAGACTCCTTGCCGCCGAATACTCGTGAGAGCCAGGAGGCGGGCGGCGCGTCGCTGGCCATGTGCCCACCGTGCAAGGAGCAGAATTCGGTCGGCTCCGTGCCGTGAACGTAGACCTCTTCACGCGTGATCGGACACTCAGGCGTGGCCAGTTGCAGCGTGTCAGGATCGATGGTGACTCGCATGACGCCTTCCGGCATCCCGAAAAGCTGGACGTTACTGTAGGCGGGCAGAGTGATCGCACGCTTCATGAAATCCGCCCAGATGGGCGCGGGAGCACTGGCCCCTGAAAGGCCGAGGTCACGATTGTCGTCAAATCCCACCCACACGATACAAAGCAGGTTCGAGGTGTAGCCGGCAAACCAGCCGTCGTGTGAAGTGCCTGTCTTGCCCGCCGCGGGCGCCGTGAACCCGCGAACGCGCACCGTCGCGCCGGTACCGTGGTCGATCACATCCTCCAACATGCTTGTCACCAGGTAAGCGACGCGCGGATCGAGCGCCCGGTGCGTGCGGATCGTATTGCGTTCGATCGATTCTCCACTGGCGTCGACGACATTCCGGATGTACATCGGCTCCGCGCGCACGCCTTCGTTGGCAAGAATCGTGTACCCTCCGGCAACTTCCAGCGGCGTCATTTCATAGGCGCCGAGGGCGACCGAAGGCGTCGCGCGGATGGAGGGGTCCAAACCGAATTGGTGCGCCATGTCCGTGACGCGCGTGTAGCCAACCATCTCGGCCAGCTTGACCGTGGCGACATTGAGCGACTGGGTGAGCGCCTCACGGATAGTGACTTTGCCGTGAAACGTTTCGCCGTAATTGTTGGGCGTGTACTCCTTGCCGTCGAAATCAAACGTGGTCGGTTCGTCCATGACTGTCGTGGCAGGAGTCACGATAGGTTGTACGCCGTCCACCGCGCCTTCGAATGCCGCCGCATACACGAATGGCTTGAATGCAGACCCTGGCTGCCGCCGCGCGAGGATATGGTTGAGCTGGCTCTGGCCGTAGTCCCGTCCGCCGATCAATGCTTTGATCTCCCCGTTGTGCGGATCGAGAACGACAATCGCGACCTGCGCTTGAGGGGGCTCCTGTCCCTCTTTGCGCCAGCGCGCGTAACGCTTCGCCAACTGGGCGTCCACGTTCTTGGCGCCGGCATCCACAGCCTCCGAGGCGGCGCGTTGCAGCTCGGGATCCAGCGTGGTGTAAACGCGGAAACTCTGAGAGAGCAGGTCCGCTTCGGAGAAGCGGTCGAGCAGATGCTCCCTCACCATGTCCACAAAATAGGGCGCCGTGCTTCCCTCGAGTCCGGCTCCGACGATGTGCAACGCGGCTTTCTTGGCTTCCTGCGCCTGTTGCTGTGAAATCGCTCCGTTTTCGGTCATGGACAAGAGCGCGCGGTCGCGCGCTTCGGCGGCACGCTCGGGGCGCCGCTCGGCCGTGGAATACCGGTTCGGCGCGTGTATGATTCCCGCCAGGAAGGCCGCTTCCGGCAGGCTTATTTCCCGGACATCCTTGTTGAAATAGGCCAAAGACGCCTGGCCGAAACCGTGAATGGAGAAACTTCCGCGATTTCCGAGATAAATTTCATTGGCATAAAGCTCGAAAATCTGCGCCTTGGTGAAACGACGTTCGAGTTCGAGGGCCACCATGGTCTCGGCGATTTTGCGCCGCAAAGTTCGGTCACTGTTGAAGAAAAAACTGCGCGCCACTTGCATCGAGATTGTGCTGCCACCCTGGACGCGCGCGCCGTGCCGCAAATCGGCCCAGGCCGCGCCGAAAATACGTACGGGATCGAAGCCGGGATGCTCGAAGAAACGCCTGTCTTCCACCGAAAGCACGGCTTCGCGCAGCAATTTGGGAATGTCGTTGAAATTCATGGCCCGGCGCTTCTCGCGCGAGTTGTCGAACAAGCTGCTCAGTAGCTCTGGCTCAAGCTCGGCCGAATCGACGGACGCGCCTGTATCCATCAGGTAAATCTTCTGAACTGCATTACGGCTAAAATTAACAACCAGTCGGTTCTTGCCGCCAAAATAAGATTCACTCGACGGGCGAATTTCCATTTCGGCGCCGTGCAGGATGTAGCGCCCAGGCGTCCCCTGCACATCGAGTTCGCTGTAGCCGGCGCGTTGTAAGTGGTTCGCGAGTTCAGCGAT
>WNFP01003433.1_pt1 | contig 12724 bp, 10 predicted proteins | sample 5400201 | NCBI WGS metagenome assembly WNFP01 (sample SAMN13153355, study PRJNA577476) | soil metagenome | isolation source: 115 cm saprolite under Madrone tree | place: USA:California | collected 2016-06-14
TCCGCTGATAACTGCGTTTTGTCCTGCGGTACGACTGACGTTGATGGCTACGTGCCCGCTGAGATTCCACACCAAGTATTGGCCATTCGTGAATCCTGTGACGCTCCGGCTGTCCAGAACCGCCTGGGTCTGAGTATTTAGGATGTTGACGGTCTGACCTCGCCCCAAGTTATCCCAATCGAGACAGTAGACCGCAACTTGGTGCGTCTGTCCGTCAGTAAGGTTTATATCCACAGTGAAGCCGGTACTGGAGTACCAGGTTGCCGCGATTCGATCGGTGGCCACAGCTTTTTGTAGGGCTCGTACGTCTGTTGTGGATGCAGCCCATACGTATTGAGTCTGACCACTCGGCGTTACAGTCGCATACGCAGGATAGGAAATCGTGTCACCGATGACGTTGTAGCCGTCCAAGCCGTAACTAGGTTTCCAGGTCCCCTGCGCCACGGTGTCTAGCTTCACGAACACTGCCGTCTGCGCCGACAGCTCGGTTACTCCCAGCAGACAAAGCCAGAGACATATGAAGATAGCCGCTCTACCTATGACGAAGCCGCGCATCGGTAAACCTCCAACCCTCGACCCAACCTAAGCCATCTCGCTGCTTGTGGTCCAAGTCACCTGCCGATTCGTTGCCCTCGTACGACAAGAGCGCATCGGAGCAAGGCAGACTGACGCCACCCATTATCGTCACGAGAGGCGATCAATTAAAGCCTGAACCAATGTGACTATACGGTGAATATCCGCCGGAAGCGTGCCTTGCAGAGCCGACCTACATGCGTGAGCCATTTGACACCTAGCCCGGTTGATAAGCAAAAGCAAGTCTGGAAGGCCGATAGTTGAAGAGGGTGGGGGCGGCTGAATCGAACCGGAGCTTATCCGCACTTAGAACGTCTGTCAAGATAAATCAACTGGTCGGTAAGTCGACTGTGCATTGCTACACAGTGAAACCAGCGTCAAATCATTCAACCAGTAGGCGCAGTTAGCCGCAGCTAGGGTCGTGATACTCCAAAGCACGACGTTACCTATGACTGGGTCTGGAAGGCTGTGACACGCGATTGCTCATGCTTCCGATGTTCGGATTGGGGCAATAGTCATCGAGGCAGGTGTAAACGCAAGCGCCAGGGCTGCGGTTAAATAGAGGGCGATCGCGATGAGTCCGAGGATTCTCGTCCCGCCGATCATTACAGAGTTCTCCAGAAGTCCGCCAAGGACGGCTCCGAATAGGTTCATGCCTAGCACCGTGGCCGTATCTCCCACTCTTTTGATGCCTGTCGAGAAGATGGCACCTGAAAGCAATACCGGCAACGCCGACCACCCACCTCCCAAGATCACTCTCCACCAGAAGTTTAAGGTGTTCAAATGCGAGTACGGGAACCACATATCCGCAACCAAAACGGCGAACAGAAGAAAATAACTCAGTGCGAGCGGCACGTTCCACGAGACGACTACAGCATTAGAGAGCAACGCCATCAGCAAGAATGAGCAGATCACGACAAGATTCACAAACCATGTCGTGCCAAACAACAGCGACATCTGAGTAACGGCCTTGGTTTCCAGCAGCAAAAAGCCCGCACCCAAAAGGAAGAACTGGGCATGGTGAGAGCTGAAGTTCCAGGTCGCGAGATCCAGTTGGCGGAGCAATATCCAGCCCGCAAAGAGCAGCAATGTGGCAGCAAGCACAATCGAATTGGGAATGGAGCGGTCTCGCAGGTACAAGAACGGCCAATCGTCCGTCGCGAGAAGCACCCCCTGAGTCGGAACTGCCTCTCGCGTTGCATTCGGTCCAGATATGTCCACAATACGGCGCTCTCCTTCAACGAGAAGGATGCCCTTCACTACGTAGCTCGTAAGATAGGCTGCGGGGGGAACCCCAAATGCCTTTTCCAAGGACGCAGATAGCCGATCCGTAGCAAAGCTCCGACTTGTGGCAAAAGAAAGCGCAAGAGTGCCTTCGGGGGACAGCAACGCCCGCGCATCCGTGAAACTCTCTACGGTATATACGTAGTTGTCCAGGCGCATCGAGGAGAACCCGCTGAGCAGAGTTGTGGAATCGAGGAAGGCGAAAACAATGAGATCGTACTTTCCCTTCGCTGTTCTGAGAAATGCTCGTGCGTCCGTGGCGTATGCCGTCACCCGAGCCGAGCGGTAGGGATGTTCAGGATGGAATCTCACACCTAACTTTAGAATTTCAGGGTCGAGTTCAACGGCATCGACGTGCTGCGCACCATGCCGCAAAGCTGCAGCGACGTCGTTCCCGGTACCTGCTCCCAAGATCAGCACGTTGCCTGGATTTGGCACGAGGCGGTAAAGAAGCTCCGAATACGGAGCCATGAATTTGTTCGGAGTAGCATCCGGATAGCGCCGCAGAAAGTCGGGGGAGAGATCGGCCGCCCACTGATACCACATGTGATTGGTCACAACCGAATAAGCAGCAACGGCGGTACTCCCGGAAGGAGGCTTCGACGGAACGAAGTCAATTCGGTAGTAGGGCGACCAGAACGTATTGGGTTGAGGAACTGCCACGACGGCGATCGTCGCTAAGAAGAGAGCGATTTGCATCCTACCTTTGGAAAAAGGTATGAGCAGTGAGAACCCGATTACCAGCCATAGCGCCGGACCGAAGTTCAGGAAGGCCACCATCGAAAACAACACAGCGCCGATGAGGCTTCCAGCCAAGTTCCATCCGTACCCTCTCAATCCTGAGACGAACGCCAAACGTTCTCCGACGAACCCTCCGAGCACTACGAAGAACGACACGATCAAAGAAGAGACTCCTAGGACAAGGCCCAGAAAGCGGCATGCGGCAAGAATTTTCATCCTCAGGCTCACATCCGCGCCCTGCGAGAGATCGTACGTCCATACAAGGTCTACGCTCGCCAGATGAAGCCAGCTCGCGTATCGAGTCACGGCGAAGAGGACCAATCCAATTAGTGGGAATAGAGCGGTGAGGAGTCTTCGGGGTCTGCCCAAAATCATTCCGAGGCCCAGACCAAAGAAACTGGCTATGAGAGGAATGTTCTTGAGATTTGTAAAAATGCGAATTTCTGTACCGACGTATCGAATAATAACGAGTTCGAAGTAGAGGGCCGCAAGGCTCGCTAAGAATAGCTGACCCAGTTGACGTACTAGCCCTTCGCTTTGCGCATTCGGTTCACCGATGCCGTTCTCCATGTTCTTCGTTCTTCCTACCATGCTTGATGTGGGCACAGATCCTTCAGCTTACCTTGAATAGATGTGGTCGCGATTCCGGTTTCGGAAACCTGTTCTGATTCCGTAACTTGTCACAAGGCCAGGGACCCCCTCCGCCAGACCGTATCCGTGTGATTCCTAACAACTTTCTCAACCACCATTCCGAATATGGATCAAATAACAATTCAGGGCCTCCGACCACCCAGAAAGCGTTCACCGTAAGCAGGAATTCCTTTGAGGCCAATGTCCATGCCGGCTATTGCGACCATTCCGCTTTTAAAATGTGCCGAATGTCAAGGGGCTGTGCCCGATGGGCGCACACGCTTCTGCTCAGATCTCTGTGTGGCGAAGCACAAGCGCTGCCAAGAGAGGTCTCAATACGGCCATCGTCACAAATATCGGTGTGTCGACTGCGGACACGAACTTCACCTAGGTCGTCGCAGAAAGGACCTCTGAGCCGCATCAGTTTCTTTTCTGAGGTGGCAATCGCTTGCCATCCTCTGTCTTCATCCTTCTTTTCGCTTTTCGCATTAATAGAGCAATGCCCAAGCCTTTATTCCAAAAAAAATCGAGCTGCGCTTGTCCGCGGCGCAGTAGGAGGGGACGCCTTCCACTAAATCGGTGGTACTATCAGTTGCGTCCTCACCCGATACGGCTCGTCAACTCAAAGATGAAGACATCTGGGACGGAACTACCGCAGCCGTTGAATAAATCGGACATCATTACGATCTCGTCGACGATAGGCGGATGACAGGCGAACCGGATCATGTGCAATATCGACAGCGTATGCTCGCCGTGAGTCTGATACGCGGGTGACCTGACGCCCTAAACCGTTTCCTGCGAACATACCGCTGTGCTGGCTACTGCACCGAACTAGCCACTTGCGAGAAAACGGTGTTCGCGTTGGAACCAATCAGGCGGATCGTGCCGACGACTAGGACCAGGATAACGGCGAGCATCACGGCATACTCTGCGATGTCTTGACCATGATCGTCTACCCAGAGTTCGAGAACGGTGCACATGACGAACCTCCAGCGGTCCGGGACTTTGGCGGGATGATACGTGGCCCCGTCGAGTGGGACTAATTCTGCTTCCGGGGTAGTGCCCTGTCAAGACAATAAGTGAATCAGGGTCCACTGCGAGGCCATGCCGCCCGGCCTCTTCCGTTGGCCGGTTTTACGGTGACCACTGGTGCCCCTCCCAAGTTAAACTCTACATGCTCTAACGCAACGCCGGTATCGACTAATGCCGTTACGAGCTCGATCCGAAACCAAGACTCGACCGCGACTGGTGCCCTGCAGACGATCTGGGCAGACCGACATTTGGCAGCGTGATTCGTCAGTGCATTAGCCAGATGCTTGATATTGATCATCGGCAACAAATCATACTTCAAACGTCCGCCAAAACAAGAAAGACCGGGGTTAGCGGTCTTGGTGGGTGTGGTTCGTTGCCACGAAATGCGGGTTCGTGCGGGTTTGGTAAAGCGGTAAAGCGTCTCTCGGTTGAAGCGGCGTTCGGCATTCGCTTGCAGTTTTTTCAGTTCACGTACTTTTCCTCGATGTTTTTCAGCGTCCCGGTTTAGTTTCTCGCAGTACTGCTCCTCTCCCCCTACCCCCGAAAAGCCGAAAAGCCGGTCAGCAACTCGATAGCAGCGCCTACGGACGGCGAAGCCGATGCCCTTTGATTTGATCGTCACGGCAGACCTCAAGAACGAACGGAAGAGGACCATGTGATGGCCGGGACTTGGGTTGGAATCAAAGGGTTCTTAGGAGCTTGATCAAGGGGAACTTGGAACCAAGCTTGTTTACCAACTTTTCATCTGCTGTCACAAACTCCCAGCCGCGCTTCATTGCCAGTGATATGTATAGGGTGTCGTAGATCGGGTGACTCTCGGCGATTGAGATGCTTAGCGCTTGCTCTGATAGAGTGTTACATGCGTGAACAGGTAGGTCCAAGTCCAAGAAATCGGTGTATGCACTTGCAGCCTCTCCAGGCGAAATGTCCTTGAGCCTGTCGCAACGTTGCCATAAGGCATTGCCGACTTCCGCGACCACGATATCGGGTGCAATCAACCGCATTCCATGTTGCCGGTATCCATCAAGGAGTGAGTCTGCCTTGTCGCTATCTGGCTCCGGCAGCAACCATTTCACAACGACGTTTGCGTCCACAACGTACTGCATCACTCCCTCGTTCGCTGTTCACGTATTAAGGGCACGCTATCGGCGAGGATTCCCCTCTTTGCCTTAATGAGGTCGCGCCTTGCGCGAATCCTTTCGAGTAAGGAATCTCGCCCCGAAGGCCTTTCAGGGAACAGCGGCATCGATCTGGTTTCGAAATTCAGTGCCTCAGCAAGGTCGGCCAGTGGAATTGTCTCTCCCATCTGAAGGCTGACGAGAGCACGAAAATCACTCAGACTCAAGGCCCAAAGACCGCTCTCACCAGTGCTGTAGAAACCCGCTTCTATTCGGTAGTCTTCTATCGGACTCGCCGCCGAATGTACCTGCGGGATGTCCAAAGCTAGTGACTCAGACGTGGCATAGCCATGAAGTGCAAAATGTTCCCCTTCCAGTTTAAGTCGCGGGTCGGCAAAAAATTCCATTAGGACTCTTCTCCTGACTCCATGTATCTCCAATGCTTTTCGGTAATCAGCCTTCGAAACTCCGCCTCAATCGCGTCATGGTAGTCTGCCAGGATTGTCAAGATAGATTTCTCGTCTACCGCAACCGGAGCCTGCGTGTAGCAGTCGAGGTCGAGAAGATAGTTAACGACTTTATCGTCATCTGGCGGCAACAAGCCCCCTCGCATTGTCAACCGTCGACCCTCCTCTGCACCCAAGTGAATTTCGACAAGAAACCCGCTCAGTCCCTGCGAGAACAATCTAAGGTCAATCGGGGAGTGTACGTAATCCTGAAACGCGAGTACTCCCTTCTGTCGGAGCATTGGAATCCGATTGATATAGCGCAACCCGATCCGGTCGGTTCGTCGAATTTCGAAGATTCGTAACGCTGGCTGCAATATGTTCAGTAAGGCTGCCTGATAATCAGAAAAATCCTTGTAATCAGTTACTACAAAGTTGACGTTTACCGGTGACACTTTTACAGTGCGGGTTTCGAGGGGATTCTTGAAGACAAAAGTCCGCACTGGTGTGAAGTGCGTGGCGCCGGGACGCGCAGGTTTGCCGAACGCGACAGCCGGGGGCATCCGAATAATAAGCTCGTCTGAAGAGACTGGGTAGGAATTCAAGAGGGCCTGTTGGAACTCGGCGATTCTGTTCTCAACGATGAACTGGCGAGGGAAACTAATCTCAAACGCCACTTCGGTCAATGGAGGATGCAGTAGAGGTTTACTGGACACCATAAAAGGTCGTCCCTTCAGTGTAGCTCGTCCATAGCTTATACTGGACCCGAACTTGCAAAAAGCGGGGGTACCAGACAACTCACCGTCTGATCAACAGCCCATCTTCAGGGGGCATTCCTATTGAGTACGCATTGTCGATCTTCAGCATGATCCGCTCGGCCCACTGAATAGTCGCGGCAATCAGCCGATCAGGGCGCGGGCTGCCCTCGGGCCCGCCGAACAGATTAGGCAGCAGTTTGCATGTGAAGGCTCGTCAAATCGCGGCCATGGCCCCGATAACACGTTTGCGGCCTTCGTCCATCGCACCATCCTACACCTTTCGCTTTCCATTCGCCATCGAGAATTGCGTCAGTTCTGGAGGGGATTAGGGGCGAGGTGTGACGGCGGAGGGAGGTGAGCATTTTTCGTTGTGGGGTGACCTTAAGGCATCTCGGCGGCAAAGCAGCATCGGGCTACACTCAAGAGTGTGCCATTTCTAGCTATATTATGAAGGTGTCAGCCTGCGCCGCCAGGTAGAGCGGTAGAGCCAGGGTTGGTGAGACCGTGGCTCTGTTTGGAGGGCGGCAGTTCGAAGTAGATCCGGTGGCGATCACCGATGGTCGTCCCTACCGCGACAATAATTATGATCGCTGGGCTGATGCGCCGATCGCTTCCGTGTAGCCAACCGGGGAATGCACCATTCGTCGACACGCCACAAACTTCCTCGAAGCCGACTTCTGGCCAGGTTTAACTTCCGGTTTGTCCGTCATGCGGGACGAACGGACGCCATTGTTCCCGGAATTGCCCGTGGAGAGCCACAGAAGCTAATTCGCCGCTTGAGCAGCCGCCTGTGTTTTGGCCTTGGCGATCAGGGCGGTGAAGCGTGGGTCGCCGTGCAGCGACCTCAAGTCTTCGTCGGTTGCGATCTGGGCGACGCCTGACCACCCGAGATCGGCGGCCTTCCCGAGGTATGCGAGGGCTCGGTCGCGATGTCCGGCGACGGTTGCGCCGCAAGCGAAACGGTACCAGGCCGCAGCCAGCACCTGCTTTTCGGAAGAGCTTTGCGCCACTTGTATGGATTCCTGGAAAAGATTCTCCGCTTTGGCGTATTGCTTTTCGTAGCTCAGGGTAACGCCCAACGACTCCATCGCAGCCAGCGTATCCGGACTTTCGGGACCGAATACGCGGCGGCTAATCGCCAGCACCTGGACACGCAGTTTCTCGGCGTCCGAGTATCGGTTTTCCCTGACGAGCGCGTCCGCCAGGTAGCCCGTCGTGATGAGTGTCTCGCGATGTTCGGGTCCGAAGACGCGGCGCTCTGCCTCCAGGGTTTCGCGATCCATCTGTTCGGCGTCGGCGTAGCGGCCTTCGTGGAACAAAGTGAGACCCAGACTCGACTTCGAGAGCAGATTGTGGGGATGTTCCGGTCCGAGGACACGATTCTTGATCTCGATGGCTTCCCGGTGTAACTTTTCGGCTTCTGCGTAGTGGCCATCATCGTCCAGACAGATGGCCAGGTCCGCCAGCGCCCGAAGCGTACTAGGATGCTCGACTCCAAAGAGGCGGCGCCAGCCGTCGGCGGCGTGTTGGTACAACTTCTCCGCCTCGGGGCCGTGACCTTCGTCCGACAGCACATTGGCCAGGCTTACTTCGGCATTCACCGTGGCATCGTCCGAGGGGCCGACGGTGCGGCGCTGTGCCTCCAGCAGCTGGCGAATCAATTTTTCCGCTTCGCCGTACCGGCTTTCCTGCTCCAGCAGCAGGCCGAGGTTGCTCATCGAGACGAGCGTGGCGGGATGGTTCGGCCCCAGCACGCGCTGCCGACGATCCAATGCCTCATGCACCAGTTTTTCCGCTTCCGGGTAGCGTCCTTGTCGCCAAATCGACTCACCCAGATCGTTCATGGAAGCAAGTGTGTCGGGATTTTGCAGACCGAGCACACGACGCCGAATTTCGAGCGAGCGCGCCAGCAGCGATTCCGCACGTGAAAAGAGCCCGAGCCCTTCGTAGGTGCCCCCCATGACATAGAGAAGGCGAGCCTGCAATTCGGGATCGTTCGCCAGACCAGCGTCGATTTCTTTGGAACCTTTGTCGAGGATCTCGCGGGCGGTGACGGCGTTCCCGCGGGCTTCGTTCGGGTCAGAAACCTTGAACATCCGAGTCATGAAGTCGGCCACGCGCTGAGAGGCGGCGGCTTCGCGGTTGGCGCGATCGCGCTCTTTGGCGATGCGCCGCGCCTGCAGGGCCATAGTAGTTGCGAACGCAATCAGCAGCAGCGCCGCCACGGTGGCCACACCCACGCCGAAGCGATGCCGCCGAACGAACTTGCCGGCGCGATAGCTGGTGCTGGGTGGACCGGCCAGTACCGGTTCATCACGCAGGTGGCGCTGGATGTCCGCGGCCAGTTCCGCGGGGGACCCACAACGCCGGGTCCGATCCTTCTCGAGGGCCTTCATGGTGATCCAGTCGAGTTCGCCGCGTAGGTGGCGGCGCAGTGTCTGCGGCTCCTCCTGCCGCTTGGCCGCCGAGTCGGTCGAGGACCCACCCAGAGACTTGAGTTTCGTGCTGGGAAGCGTGGGCTCCTCAGCGCGAATCTTCTGCAGCATGGCGGGCGTCCCGCCACCGCGGAGTTCTTGCGAGGTGAAGGGCAAAGAGCCCACGAGCAACTCGTACAGGATCACACCAAGCGTATAGACGTCGGTACGGGTATCGATGTTGCGTTCCGTGCTGTCGGCCTGCTCGGGGCTCATATAGTCGGGCGTGCCGACGACTCCGCCGACTTCGGTGTACATCGTGTCCTCGCTCAGCCGCGGCCCCGTCGCCTTGGCCAGACCGAAGTCGATAATTTTGGGAACGGGCTTCTGGTTGAGTTCACCGACCAGCACGTTGGAAGGCTTCAGATCGCGATGGATGATCGCCTTCTGATGAGCATGCTGCACTCCCTCACAGACCTGCGTGAACAGCGCCAGCCGATCTGGGGAATGGTGAGGCGATGCTTGTCGCAATACGTGGTCAAGGGGAGGCCGGGCACGTATTCCATGACGAAATAAGGGCGTCCTTCCGGCGTGCCTCCGGCGTCGAAGACTTTAGCGATATTGGGATGTTCCATGAGCGCCAGGGCCTGACGCTCGGACTCGAACCGGGCCCCACGGCGCGGGTATCCATGCCGGCTTTGATTAGCTTAAGGGCGACGATGCGATGAAAGGGCGCAGTCTGCTCGGCGCGCCAGACCTCTCCCATGCCACCCATACCGAGCATCTGGATGAGCCGGTAAGGACCAAGGCTGGTAAATGAGGTCTGGGCTGAGGCGTTACTTAGAGTCTTGTGATCGGCGGCATTGGCCATGAACGGCTTCCTGTTCGGAAAACTCGCAGGATAAGAACGACGATCACCGCAAACTCCACAGGAAAACGAACAATCGACGAGAAAATCCACCACATCTTAGAGAAAGGTCCAAGCGAACGCAACGTGGCGATTGTGCCGTACTCGTAACGAGGTTCCTATGCGTGGCGGATCGGCGGCAAACCTTCCACAACCGCACACCCGGCTCTGGGACTCGGCTCGATGCCAATGCGATCATTGACAGCTGATCGAATCTGCTATTGTATATCAATAACTTCCATGAATGACCGGCTTCTAACGGCTTTATCGAACGCGCCCCCAGCGCCGCGATTCGCCTCCATCTTTTGAAGCACGCATCCGATAAAAGCAAGCGTCACCCACAACCGGAATTCGGCGCCACGATAAGTGGCCTATCGCGAGTTGGCGGTTGCTCACATCTTTGCTGGTGACTGATGACTCGCAACACACTGCCAGTGTCCGTTCGGCATCTTCACCCATGTATCGGTAAAGCGTTGATCTACGAGAGGCTTTCCCGACGACCAGATTGAAGAAAAGCCTTTAACAAAAGGACTGCTCGTCTGACCTGCAGTTTTGCCACCACAATCATGGTGGCACTTTTTTTGATGCTCGCCCGTTAGTATGTTCGCCTCGATGCTCTTCCCAAACTCCTCTCTGTCCTCCTACTTGCTCTCTATCCCGTTTTCACAAGGTCGAAGCGAATACATGGACAGCCAAGAGGCCAAGAGGCTTGTCTTTCTTTGCGTTCAAGTCGCACTGGATATCGGATAGGTTGTAAGAAGCTGATAAGATTGCAAAACTTCCCCAGAGAACTCACTCGACCTGCCGTTCTGCAGGCGAAGCGTGAGTGTCAAAACGCGAAACGGAGGCGATATGAGCAGCAGCCCGATTCCATTAAAGCAAGACGTGCCTAAGGAGCTTCGGTTCGTAGCGACGACTCTTAGCGACGATGCGCAAAATGCGGCGTTGCGAAAGTGCCAGGAGCTCGGATTTGATACGAACAAGGGGATGATCTCTCTGGAAGAGACCTTGATAAATTTGAGCACGGCGCGGGACATACTGCTGGATGCGGTCGATAAGGGCAAGCTCACACAATTGCCATTGAAGTTGCAGTATTCCCTTTACGAGCAGACCCAGAGAGCGGCTAAAGAACTCACCGCGCTCGTAAACGGCACGGATGCGGTCGTCAACCTTGTTATCTCCGTCGAGGATCTGACTGCATCGATTTGGCAATTCAATCTGCCAAACCTTTCCGGTGAGGTACTTGGGTTTCAGAACAAAATGAATCAGCTGAAAATCCAGGAGACCCGCATTCGCCAAGTTTCGCGCGAAGCGGAGGAGTTCGTCTCTCTACAGGCAGTAGCAAAACAAACCATCGGCCAGATCTCTGAGATAGCAACCGCCGCCGCCGCGCAGAAGACCTCGTTACAAGCGTCGAGCGATGAAGTTGCGGGTATTCTCGTCAAGGTCACCGAGCAGGGGCAAAAGATATCGAGCGTAGCAGCCCAGGTTCAACAGCACGAGATCACTGCAGCCCAACAACTCGCGAACTCTAAGCAGGCCGCGGCAGACACCGAAGCGATTGCCAATAAATCCAAAGAACTCCAAACGGAGATAGAGGCAAGCCGAAACAACCTGCAGGATTTAGCAGCGAAGACGCAGGAGCTGCTGACCTCGACTCAGACCGCCGCATCTGGGCAACTGTCAGAGTTCAGCACGAGATACGAGAACCTGGCGTCCAGCACCCAATCTCAAATCACGGCCCTCATGACTAAGGTCGATGCGACCATCGCCGAGCAAACGAGCGCATTAAATACGAAGGCGGAAACAACCAGTGCGGCACTACAGCGTAGCGGCACAGAACTGGAGAATAAGGTCACCCAATTCATTGCCGATAGCTCGTCGCATTTGACTCAGGCGGAAGCAACACACGAAACGCGATTAGCTGACCAATTAAGGGACTTCGTCACGAAGGGTCAAACTCAAATGGCCGAGCAAAGCGAAGCCTTCAACATTCAAACGACCACGCTCGCCGGAGAAGCAAAGGAGAGCATCGAAGCCGGCAAGGCGGGACTAACGAAACTGGTGACAGAGCTTGGTGAACTCGAAGGCCGGATCAGGGAGTCTGTTGAGCGGGCCACTGGGTACACGTTATTCCATTCATTTCAAAAGCGGCAGCTGGACATTGCGAGATCGAAACGTTTTTGGGGCTATACCCTGGGAATTGTGGTCGTAATTTCGCTGATCGCTTCTGGCTTTTTCATTTGGTCGCTGCAATTCGTGCAGGCCTACAATGCAGCGTTTTACCTGAAACTCTCAGTCTCTGTCCCGTTGATCTACGCGATTGCTTTCTGCAATGTGCAATATTCCAGGGAACGGCGGCTTGAGGAGGAATATGCGTTCAAGAGCACTATTTCGATCTCGCTAGATCCGTATCAAAAGCTAGTTGAGAAGTTGGTGGACAAGACAAAACCGGAGGAGTTAGCGAAGTACACCGCGTTCATCATCGACTCGGTGAGCCGCGTATTCACCTCACCTACGGAGCAGATCTTCGAGACTCCGGGCGACAAAAACTCTGCCGAGAAGTTGATTAAGGCGTGCGGTGAATTCATCGAACCCGTCGTCAAGGGATTAAAACGATAGTTGATCAAACCATGCGTTAAGAGTGGTTCAATTCGCTGTTGCAGAAGGTCACCTAACGCCGAAACGCCATGATCTTGTGACATCTGGGAACAGCACTCGATTCGAGCGCTCATGGATTCTGAATAGTATCCGCCACAACTGACTTCCCAGAAGGCGACTTCTCATTACTTTTCTTGTTGGAGCCGTCCGAAATTCGGAA
>WNFP01005799.1_pt1 | contig 12721 bp, 15 predicted proteins | sample 5400201 | NCBI WGS metagenome assembly WNFP01 (sample SAMN13153355, study PRJNA577476) | soil metagenome | isolation source: 115 cm saprolite under Madrone tree | place: USA:California | collected 2016-06-14
GCACCGCAATGGCAGGCGCCGTTGATAGGATCTATGGCCGCCTTCATCCACGGTTCCTTATTCGGTATTCGAATGAATGACTATACGCTCAGCGCGCACCCGCGCGTCGAATGCGAGCGTCCGCTCTGCGCGCCGCCGATGACCGCTTCCGCGAAACGCGAACGCCGGCAATGCGTCAAGTCCGGAACTTCAGGCCTATCAGGCAGCAGTCGGCCAAAACCTGGCGGCGGCCGTACGCAAATGGTCGCCTAGAAAGAGTCGGTCCGCTACGTGCGGAGACAGATCGAGAGTACTGTTGCAGATGAAAAGTAGCCGTTGGTTAGCTTGCTAGGCGTTTCTAGCCTATGGTTAGCGGGCAGGCATAGTCGGAAACACGGAGAGTGCAATGGGCCATGTTTCGTTTGGCGCAGCTGTCGCTTTCGTTACGGGGCTGGTAGTGGCGTTTGTCCTCATTTTCGCGGGCGTCCGGAGCCGAAAGAACACAGATTCGTAGGACCTGGGTTCCCAATAGCTGCTTGTCGTGGCTGGCCGCATAGGGTCGATGGTCTTTTACATGCGCGGGTCCATGCGAGGATCACCTTGAGACGGAAGCATCGCAATTACTTCGCCGGAGTCCTCCCCGCCGCAGCGAGAATCAGATCCGAGACCTCCTTCGGGTGAGAAACCAAGGAAAGGTGGCCTGCATCCAACTCCACCTGGGTCGCGTTCATACGCTTGGCGAGAAAGCGCTCGAGGTCGGGAGAGATGGTCTCGTCCTGCTTGGAGACTGCGTACCAGGTCGGCTTGGTATGCCATGCGGCGGCGCTGGTGCGACCGCTGAAGATTGTCGCCGCAGTAGGCTCCTGCACGGCATACAGGACTTGGGCCTGGTCATGCGCGACGCCGTTCGCAAAGTAGTTCAGGAAGGCGTCCTCCTTGATCGTCGTAAATCCATCGTGCGTTTCGATGCCGGCCCGCACCGGCATTGTCGGGAACTTTGACGAGAGCGCCACGAAATCCTCTCCCGCATCGGGAGCGCGCGCTGCCACGTAGACCAACGCCGAGACTCTTGGATCATCGCCTACGTCGCTGATGACCGTACCGCCCCACGAGTGCGCGACCAGTACGGTAGGTCCGTTCTGCTGGGCGAGAATGCGGCGGGTCTCCGCGACGGAGTCGGCGAGCGAGGTCAGCGGGTTCTGCACCGCGGTCACGTGCAAGCCCGTTGCCTGGAGTCGCGCTATCACCGCGGCCCAGCTCGAGCCGTCGGCCCACGCTCCGTGTACGAGGACGACATTGCGCGCGATGACTGGGCTATGCGCGGCAGCTGCATCTGTGGGCTGGGGTGCCGACTGTGCCTGGCACAGTGTCGCTACGAGCAGGCTGGCGGTGCCAACGAATCTTGCTGAGGCTGTCATTGATCTGACTCCCTTGAGTTCGGTTGCAGAGCATGCGCCCGGGTTGCTGATTGATTATTTCGAGCGCAGAGCGTTACATTTCACTTGCAATCGAGTGTCCCGGCGTTGAGCCGCACCCGGCCAGTGAGGGGGCGCCTCGACAGCGCATCGAGACGCTTTACACCGAAGCCGAAACCAAGCTCATCCAATATGTTCTCGGGCAGATCTCTGGACCTTGCCCGGGCCGGACATCCTATTCCACAGCCCGAACAGCAGCAGCCCACAAAGTTCCCACCATCCGAACGCGCCCTTGCCGCCGCCACCTCCGCCGGTGTGGACGACCTGTACGTTCGCCCTGCCGGCCGTGACCTGCGCCTCGAAGTCAGTGAGCGCCGTGTTGAAGTGCGCGATCATCTGTCGGCCGCGGCGTCGTAGCCGGCGGTACTGGCTGCGCGCTCCGCCTGCGGCGCGTTCACCAGCTTGGCGGTTCCCGCACGGGTGGCGACGCCCCCGGCGCGCAGCACCAGCGAGCTCGTAACGGGATCGACGACGGCCAGATCGAGCAGTGTCGAGAGGTCGTAACGATTGCCCTTCAGCACGTAGGCGCCGACGATCGTCAGGTAGCCGAGCGACCAATTGTTCGCGTCGGTGTTCGTCACTTGGTCATAGGACACGAGCGCCATCAGATCGAGGGAATAAAGTCGCTGCACGGCGCCGAGACCCTCGGGCGCTGAAAGCCCACTAGACTAGGGGAGCTAGGTGCTCGCCGGCCCAACAACGACCCAGGAGGGCAGCGACAATGGCTCGCGCTCTGAAGAGACCGTGGCTTGGCGTCCTCCTCGTCTTTGGCTCCGCGACCGCGAGTACACCGGTTGTCGCACCGCTGCGGGCGACACACGTCGTGTGCATCGACTTCCCTGAGAAGCGAGTTGTTGTCCGTCCATAGTCGAGGCTACGTCGCACCGCGGTTTGCGACACGGATGCCATGTGCCTGCTGGCGGCCAAACCCGGTTATTGGCAGAACGCAACTGCCAACTCTGTTCAGTTTCGACGTAAGGTCCATTAACAGTACCCTTTGGGCCGGGCTCTTGCGCTGAGCGCGTCCGGGGTCTCGTGGCTGCGAATGGCAGCTCTTCGGCAGGCAGAGTTCAGGCGAGTCTTCCCGACGCGCGACCCTTCTTGTCATCGCGGAATGCCACGCAGTGCCTGCAACCCCGGGCGCAACTACACGTAGCGAGGCGCAGGTGTCCGCCTGTCATGCCAAAGCGCGAGGCAGATCAGAATCGTGATCGCCAAACCTGCGATCGGCCAAATCAATGCGAAAGGGGATTTTTGATAGACGATTGAAAGACTCTGCAGGTCCCCTGACTCTGGCCGGCTGAATCTGACCGCGAATTGCAATAGCATGATGGCGAAGGGTGCCACGACGGCCCCGAATGCAACCCGACTGCGCCTCAATATGAGAACAATCGCCAAGAGAAACACCACACCCACAACAAGGGCTAGCATCGGCTCCCAAAGTGGTGTTACCTCTAGCAACGGGACATTCTGAGGATAAGGATAATGCTCGGTGAAAAGTCCAAGTTTGTAGCTTAGGGTGATACCTGCATAAAAGAGGGTGTCGATCGCCAAAAGTGCAATCCACAGCGCCATTCCCCAGCGCACCGGCCACCAACTTGTCAGCCTCATTGATTTTAGCCTCTCATGACAACTGGCCTGGAGACAGCCGAGCGCCCACCTTAGGGCCTCTCGCTCACTTGGAATTTCATCTACTTCCCTGCTCATTGCCTGTGCCCATTCCTCGCGCTCGCATGGAGACACTTGCATCGCGACTCTAAGGAGCTGTCTTGGCAGCCATCGCGAAACCGCTCGCAACGTCATCGCGCGCCAGCCTTGGTCGGCCTGAGGCCAGATTCAGATTCCACCGACACTTCCGCCTGTTCGCGTGCGAGGGCCAGCCCGGTAGCAGTCAGCCGGTAGATATGGCGCGGCGGCCGCCCCGGCCGCTCTGCGTCTTTCCAGCATGAGTCGAGAAGGCCCAGGTCGCTGAGACGCATAAGGATTGGATACAGCGTCCCGGATTTGAGCGCCGTCTCCTTTGAAAGCTCATAGCCGTGTTGCCATGCCCGCGGCCGTTCCATTAAGGCGGTGAGTAAGGCAACGGTCTGACGAGAGCATTTACGGACGAGAGTCATAGCTACAACTCTACATATGTAGGAATTATTAATCAATAGTGTAGGCGAGGAAGCCGCACCTGCCGATTACACTAGCCTAGAGCTGCCAGTCGTGAATGCCCCCTCCGGGCCACGACCGGAAGTACAGGCCAATCCGTCAGCAGGCGGCCAACTCCGGCCATACGCGACGGAGGTTCAAATTTCTCCGATTCGGACATTCGATCGCTCAGAACGCGTGCCAGCGGTGACTTGGATGGCCGGCCATCCATTTTCGGGACACGTGCAGGTGAGCCGACTCTGCTCCTGGGCGGTACTATTCGCGCGTGTCACCTCACAACTACAAAGGAGTGGTTCGTGAAGGCTCTCTCGTCCAGATTTCTGACGTTCGGCACGTGGCTCCTCATATGCGCAAACGCGCTGAGCGCTACCGGTGCACCAAGTCTCACTGGCCGCTGGGAAGTCACGACGAGCTATCCAGAAGGGTCGTTCGTGGCCGGATTGGATCTCGCTGCTGACGGTCGGACGTTCACGGGCAGGTCGGGCTACTTGGTGCCGGACGGGTACTGGTACAAGTACTCAGGCACGCTGCAGAACGACGGGTTGCACCTTCAAATACTCGGGCCTGACGGGAAAACCGGAATCGGCAGCTTAGTCTTGAATCTCCATGGAGTGACGCTATCGGGCAGGGGGGTCATTCACGACGTAGCTGTGACGGTGTCTGCTCGCCGACCCTTGCAGCGCCCGGTCAACGCTCCGAGGGTGCACAACTTCACCCCGCAGGTTTATTACACGACCTTTTCTGGCGGCCATCCGCCAGCGCTTCACATCTTCCCAGGTGACACGGTTCGCACTAAGACCGTGGACTGCTGCGGCGGTGGTGAGAATGCAGCTCAGCACACCCTGCCTGGAAACCCGCAGACGGGCCCCTTCTACATCGAAGAGGCGATGATCGGCGATACGATCGCGGTGCATTTCAACAAGATCCGTCCGAACCGGGATACGGCCGATCAATATCGCGCCACTCTCGACCCTCATGTTCTGCCGCCCGGTTATTCCCAAGAACCGACGGCAGGTTGGAGCAATGTCTGGAGACTTGACCGCGAGCACGGTACGGCGACGCCAGTTGCGCCGTCTGACAAATTAAAGAACTTTTCGGTCAAGCTCATCCCGATGCTTGGCTGCGTCGCGGTCGCACCCTACTGGAAACAGGCCATTGGGACTTCGGATTTCGGACCGTTTGGAGGGAATCTGGATTACAACGAGATCCGCGAAGGAATGACTTTGTACCTACCTGTCTACCAAGCAGGCGCAATGCTCAGCATGGGGGATGGCCATGCCCAACAGGGGGATGGTGAGATTACGGGACAGGGACTTGAAACGTCCATGGATGTTGAGTTCACGGTCGATCTCATCCCGAGTCAACTCCTGGATCAACCCTGGGCAGAGAACGATGAATACATCATGGTCTCAGGGATCGGAGGTTCGCTCAATGAGGCGCTTCAGAATGCCACTGCGGGCCTTTCAAACTGGCTCAAGAGCTACTATCGACTGAATGCCTCAGAGATCGCCACACTTCTCGCCCCCTCGATCCATTACGACGTCGCTTCGGTGGCAGGCTCTCAGGCGCACGTTGTGGCGAAAATTCGGAAGGACGTGCTCAGTCAACTACCGAAGCCACCCGGTCCCTCATCGGTGTTCTGTCAGCCGCGCTGGGGTTGCATGGTGGACTGAGCATTGAATATGAAGTGCACATCACGTCAAAGCGGGAAATGACGCGCGTCAAGGCAGCCGGCGTCGATGTCCGCTCCCGACCGCTCTGACTGACTTCTTTGGAGCAAGCCCCAATGTCTCAGAAGGGTCAACGGCGGACATTGATGTCTCGATTTCTCGTCTGAAGGTGTCGGTAGGCTCGGAGCTGGTAGAGTTGTCGCAGGCGCAGTAGGCTCTCCCGAAGTTCTTAAGCGGAGAGGGATCAATGGCGATCAAACGCCCGTCCAAGAGCATGGGTACGCCAGTACGTAAGCCGGTGGCCTCAGTTGCCGCGCGCCATGTCGACCTCAGGTCGAAGCAGCAGATGGTTCCAGGAAATCGCTACCTCGGATGGTTGTGTAAGAACCGGTCATGCGGAGTCGTCATTGCCATTGCACTCCCACCGGCAGGAGCCAAAGTGGCCGTGTCCGAAGTCGACGATCAACTGACAGCGCTCAAATGCCCCCATTGTGGGGATGAGGACCTGTATCGCTGGAGCGCTCGGAGTGAACACGAATACACTCCGAAAAGCGTGGCAAGCTGAACTCGGGCACGCAATCGAGCCGCTACTAAAACCCACAAGAAGCGGCGGGGGAACGGGGAATTCTCGCTAACACATAGCTGCCGTACGCAACAGGCTGGTCTGGGTCACGAAGCGACCCTTTGTCGCCGAGAGCAATTTGGTTGGCCCCGTCTTGCTAGTATCGCCGCCAATTGATCCGGATCCAGAAAATGCACTATGAACCGATCTAACCCAGTGGCGCTTCTGATGTTCCTGGCCTGGCCGATGCTCACGGGCGCACAGTCACCCGCGCCACCGGCCCAGCGGGCGGTATTGGTCACAGGCGCGAGCACCGGGATCGGCCGCAAGGTCACCGAGCGACTGGCCGCGGACGGTTACTTCGTTTTTGCTGGCGCACGCAAACCTGAGGATCTCAAAGCGCTAGGGGCGCTGAAGAACGTCCAGGCCGTGCGCCTGGACGTCACCAAGCAGGATGAGATCGATGCGGTGGCCGATCTCATCAGCAAGAGCGGTCGGGGTTTGTACGGCCTTGTGAACAACGCCGGTATCGGAACCGTTGGCAGCGTAGCCGACATGAAGCCGGAGGAGTTCGATCTGTTGATGGCGGTCAATCTCTACGGGCCGTATCGGATGACCAGGGCCGTCGAACCGCTGATCATTGCCGCGAAGGGGCGCATCATCAACATGGGTTCGATTTCCGGGATTGGTTTCTCATCGAACCTGATGGCCTATTCGATGAGTAAGCACGCCCTGGAGGCCTTCAGCGAATCGCTCGTCCTGCAGCTGAAGGAATCGGGGGCCACGGCCAGCATCATCGAACCGGGTAACTACAATTCAGAAATCGGCAAGAGCGCAATCCAGCGAATTGGCCCTGATGCCGCGGCGCTTCGGGCCAAGGGCTACCGCCTTACGGCCGATCGCTCGCAGTACAAGGAGCCCGACGAGGTGGCCGATGCGGTCGAGAAGGCGCTGTTCGAAGCGAACCCGAAGCACCGCTACATGGTGACTCCGAACCAGGAGGAGGCCGAGTGGGCGACCAGTTCGCTGATCGGGCAGCTCGTGCAGCTGAACGAGGGCCAACCGTACACTTACAGCCGCGACCAGCTCGTAAAGATGCTCGATGACGCGCTGGCCCACGCGCGGCCACGGACCAACCAGCGCTGAGCACCGGGCTCACTTTCCGCACATCGAGGATGTGATTTCGGATGAATTTCCGGCGCCGGTCAGGCCCGCAAAGCCGTCGTTGGTAACAGGCAGGTTAGGGTCAACATCGGCACTTCACTGGGCGCACAAGAAAAGGCTCGAGGAGGCGTCATGAAATTCGGGACGTTGACATTCTTGACCACGGTAATCGTATTTGGTGTGCTGCCGATCCCAGTGCGCCTCGCCGCACAGAACGCAAGCTCCGAAATTATCAACTTCGATGCTCCGGGCGCGGGCAAGACCGCAGGTTCGGGACAGGGGACCGTTCCTGACAGCATCAACAAGGCGGGGGCTATCACGGGGCACTACATTGATTCGAACAATGTGAACCACGGTTTCCTGCGCAGCCCCGGGGGCGAGTTCATCACGTTCGATGCTCCCGGTGCGGGCAAGACCGCAGGTTCGGGACAGGGGACCTTTCCCCGCAGCATCAACGACGCGGGGGCTATTCCGGGGCACTACGTTGATTCGAACAATGTGAACCACGGGTTCCTGCGGATTCCATGACCGCGGGCCAAGAGCTTCGAAAGCTCGATGAGCGCGCACGCAGGGGTAAGCTGTCCGACTTGGGTCGACAGCGGCAGTTCACTGCGCTTATTTGACGGCGCGCGCGGCTGTCTCGATCACCCGGGCGACGGCGCGGGGGTGGGAGATGTGGACGGCGTGGCTCGCCTTGAGCACGGTCACCTTTGAGCCGGCGCGCTTGGCCATCCACCGCGCGAGCTCGGGGTTAAGCGCGCGGTCCTGGGTGGCGACGATGGCGTAGCTCGGCTTGTCGCGCCAGGCCGCGGCGGTCAGCTTGGCGTTGAAGGCAGCGCCCGATACCGGCATCTGCGAGTGCGCCATGAACTCGGCCTGCGGCTTGGGCAGATCGGCGCCAAAGTCGGCGGCGAACTTTGCCGGATCGAGGAAGACGAAACCGTCCTTGGTCGGCTTAAAATCGTTGCTCACCGGCGGCATTGGAGGGGCCAGCTGACCGGTGGTCTCGCCGACGTCGGGTTGGAGCGCGGCAACATAGACCAGCGCCTTCACCTTGGGGTCGGTGCCGGCAACGGTGATGATCGAGCCGCCATAGCTGTGGCCGACGAGGATGACCGGGCCGTCCTGCTGGTCGAGGACGCGCTGGGTCGCGGCCACATCCTCGTCGAGCCCGGTCAGCGGCTGCTGCACGATGCTGACGCGATAGCCGTCCCTGGTCAGCACGTCATAAACGCGCCGCCAGCTCGAACCATCGATGAGTGCGCCGTGAACGAGGACGATGGTCGCGGCCGCCGGGGGCGACGGAGCCGATTGCGCGTTCGTGCTGGCGGCGATCATTAGTGCCGTGATCGCCCCGAGAAACCTTTGAGTCGTCGTCATGCCAGTCTCCATTCTCGGCGCAGGGTGGTTGGCCGTAGGCATCTACCGCTGACTGCCCGTCGGGTACGGGTCCTGCAGAACGGTGAAGCCGGTCTCCAGCAGGGACTTCAGGTTGGAGATGACCTTCGGCCACCCGCCGGACACCGCCACGATTAATTTCGAGGGTTCGCGCTCGATGGTGTGGGTAATGGAGAGCTTGACCGCCGATCCATTGGGTTCCAGTTCCAGCGTGCATTGCGACTCGCCTTCGGCCTTGAGCTCGGGCTGGTTCTGGTGATGCCAGCGGATGACCAGGCGCCGTGGCGGCTCGGCCTCGACGATCTCGCCGGCGTCGCTGATCTGACCGTCGCGGGACACCATCTTCCACGAGGATCCCGCCGTCCACTGGCTTTCGCAGTGCACGCCGAACCAGTACTGCTTCATGAACTCCACGTCATCGGTCAGCGCTGACCACAGCTTCTCCGGCGTGGTGCGTATGTAAGTCACGTAGACAAAGGTCGATCTAGCCATTGGCTTTCTCCAGGCGGCGTTTCAGATCCGAGAGCGCCTTGAGGCGCGGCTTTTCGAACTTGGCAATCCAGCGCTCGTAGATCTCCTGTAGCGGTACCGGATTGAGGAAGTGCAGCTTTTCGCGGCCGCGCCGCACGGTGGCGACCAGGTTCGCCGCCTCCAGCAGGTCCAGGTGCTGCGTCACGCCCTGCCGCGTCATGTCCAGGTGTTCGCACAGCTCGTTGAGTGTGCGGCCGTCGTGCGCATGCAGCAGGTCCAGCAGCTTGCGCCGGCTGGGATCGGCCAGGGCCTTGAAAAGCACGTCGGTGTCGTGGCGCTCTGTCATGTTTATACGCAAGTACTCACTTGCCTAATGATAGGCAAGTCACGCCTTGCGTGTCAAGCACTGGCCCTTCGGCTAGAGCGGATGAATTCGGGGAATCCTGCTTTTTGCGGTCCTGGTGTGATTCAATACCGTTAGCTCGAATCGCGGGAGGGGCCATGATCGACGGTCTTCGACACCAGCTGCTATGCGTATCCCTGCTCGCCATAGCGTCGGCCGTGGCGGCGCAAGCGCAGAATTACACAAAGCCGAAAGTCCGAGCCATCACGGGATTCGTGCGCCTCGACCGCGCCAATTACGCTCCGCAGATTGCCGAGACCCTCGCGGTTTTGCGCGAGGCGAAGCGTGAATTCGAAAAGCAAGGTTACGAGGTCGAAACAATACGCATAGTGACTCAGCCGCTCGGGGAACTCGTGAGCGGGCAGTCTGACGCCGAAGCGCTCGCCTTTCTCAAGGTGTTGGACGACCTTTCAGCAAAAGAGAACTTTCTTCCCAATGTTGGGCCGGCCATGCTGCGCGACTCCGACGATCCACGCATCATGCGCCTGCTTGCTCGGTCTCTCTCATCGCTGCCCAACATCGCGGGAAATGCAGTTCTTGCCGGCGAGGATGGGATTCACTGGAAAGTGATCCGGGAGAGCGCGGTGCTGGTGCGCTACGTTACCGATAACAGCCCGGGCAGCCGGGGGAACTTCGTACCACACCGGGGCGGGCAAGCAGTTCTCGATTGGGTTGGAAGGGGCGAATGTCGTGCAGGAAGTCTTCGCGCGCACGCACGGCGATTTTGGCGCTTCGGTCGCAGAACTCACCAGGCAATTGACAGGTCATGCCAAGGTCGCAGAGTCGATCGGTCTGCGGGTGGCTGCGTCGAAGAGCTGGACCTTCATGGGCGTGGATCCCACGCCCGCTCCGCTCGCCGATGTTTCAATCGGTGCAGCGGTCGAGTCCTACACGGGAGCGAGATTCGGGTCGAGCGGAACAATGACCGCGGCGCTGATCATCACCACTGCCGTCAAGGCAGTTGCCGTCAAGCAGATCGGATATTCCGGCCTGATGGTTCCGGTGATGGAAGACAAGCTCCTGGCCCGCCGCTGGGGGGAAGGCGCCTTCAACACGGATTCACTGCTGGCCTACTCCGCCGTGTGCGGCACCGGGCTCGACACGATCCCATTGCCCGGCGACGTCAGTGAAGATCAACTGGCGCGCATCTTCGGGGACGTTGCCTCACTGGCCTGGAAGTGGCACAAGCCTCTATCGGCGCGACTGCAGCCTGTAAAGGGTAAGAAGGCGGGGGATCAAACCGATTTCAGCGATCCGTACTTGTTCAATACGACGCTTCATGCGCTACCGTAAGCCGAGCGCAGCGCTGGGAAGATGACGGCGATGGTTTCGTAGGCGCTCCGGCTTGATGGCTATGTTGACCGTGCGCGCTGTTCCTCGAGCGATTCCCAGCGCGCGAACTTCTCCAGTAGCAGCTCTTCGAGCTCCGCGAGCCGTTTGCGGTCGCCGCGCAGCCGCTCGCCTTCCCGTCGGTGATAATCCGGTTCGCTCATGCGCGCGGTGAGCTCAGTTTGCTCGCGCTCCAGCGATTCGATCTCCTCGGGCAGGGCCGCCAGCTCGCGCTCCTCCTTATAGCTCAGGCGCGTGCGGGCCTTGGCGGGAGTTTTACCCGCAGAATGGTCGCGCGAAGCACGCCGCGCAGGCGTCCGGCCGGCCTCATTTGCGCGGCCGACCGGCATCGGCGGCCGCTGCTGCAGGTAGTCGCTGTAACCGCCGGCGTACTCGCGCCACACCCCATTCCCCTCGGCGGCCAACGTTTGGGTGACGACATTGTCGAGAAAGCGCCGGTCGTGACTCACCAGCAGCAGCGTCCCCTGGTAGTCCTGCAGCCGCTCCTCGAGTAGTTCCAGGGATTCGATGTCGAGATCGTTGGTCGGCTCATCCAATATGACAAGGTTTGCAGGTTGCGCGAACAGGCGCGCGAGCAGGAGACGATTTCGCTCGCCGCCGGAGAGCATGCTGATCGGTGACTTCGCGCGCTGCGCGGGAAACAGGAACTCCCCCAGATAGCTCTCGCAGCTGATCGAAGTAGGCGATGCTTAGGCGGGTTCCGCGGCGTACCGTGCCGGCGTCCGGCGCGAGTTCGCCGAGAATGAGACGGATCAGGGTCGACTTTCCCACGCCGTTCGGGCCGATCAGGCCGATGCGATCGCCACGCATGATCCGCATCGAGAGATCTTCGATAAGCGGTCGGGCTGCGAAGCGCTTGCTCACCCTATCGAACTCGGCAACCAGCTCGCCCGAGCGCTCACCGGCATTGAGAGTGAGGCGAATGTTTCCGAGCCGGTCGCGCCGGGTAGCGCGCTCGATTCGCAATTGCTCGAGACGGCGCACGCGTCCTTCGTTGCGCGTTCGGCGGGCCTCGACGCCTTTGCGGATCCAGGCCTCCTCCTGCTGCCAGAACTTGTCGAAACGGCGCCGCGCGGTGTCTTCCGCCGCGAGTTCCTGGTCCTTGCGCTGCTCATAGGCCGCGAAGTTGCCGGGGTAGGAGCGCAGTACGCCGCGGTCCAGTTCGATGATGCGGGTGGTGATCCGATCGAGAAAGGCGCGATCGTGGGTGATGACCATGGACGCAGGCACCTTAAGCAGCAGCTCCTCCAATCGTTCGATGGCTTCGATATCGAGATGATTGGTGGGCTCATCGAGCAGCAGCAGGTCAGGCTGTAGCGCGAACGCCAGGGCAAGCACAGCACGCTTGCGCTCTCCGCCCGAACAACTCGCCGGTGAAATGACGCCGGTAAGACCGAAGCGGTGCAGAAATTCCTCGAGGCGCGACTCCAGACGCCAGTGCTCGCGCTCATCGGCCGGCGCCCCTTCGCCCCAGGCCGCGGATGCCGTGGCGCGCAGCAGCAGACTGTCTTGCAGAGTTTCTGCCGGGGGGAGCTGCGGTTCCTGTTCGACGAGCCCAAGCCTCAAGCCCACGCGTCGCTGCAGTTCGCCGTCATCGAGCCGCGTCTTACCTGCGAGCACACCAAGCAGGGTCGACTTACCGGTGCCGTTGCGGCCGATCAGCCCGAGTCGCTCGCCGGCCTGTACGGTGAGTTGCGCTTCATCAAGGAGCGGCCGCTCGCCGAAGGCGATATGCGCATTGAGAAGTGTGATCAGGGACATAGGCGCATTGTCCGGATTGGGCGTGCGATGGCAAAGTCTACGAGGCTGGGGCGTTCCTTGGCACAGAGCGCCGACCACGTCAGCCGCGCCACGAAGGAACGATCGCGTCTTCGCGAAAGCCGGGTGGCAGTAATATGGCGGCTTCGCGAACCCTCGCCATTGCCGGAGATAACGCCGTGCCTTCCACACTATCAGTTCGTGCCGCGTTGCTGCTGACGCTGGCTGCCGTTGCCGTCAGCGCGGTGGCGGCGGATGCCCAAGACCCGCTAGCCGCGGCGATTGCCAGTCCCTCGCGCACTCCGAGATTCACGGTGCGCGACCCGTATCGCCATCC
>WNFP01010963.1_pt1 | contig 12717 bp, 9 predicted proteins | sample 5400201 | NCBI WGS metagenome assembly WNFP01 (sample SAMN13153355, study PRJNA577476) | soil metagenome | isolation source: 115 cm saprolite under Madrone tree | place: USA:California | collected 2016-06-14
TCAATAACACGCACATCTTCTCGCCCACGCTGATCCATCAGGCGCGATTCTCGGCGAGCTTCCTGACTCAGCCGAGAACGATCCTCGGACCACAGGATCGGGCTACGCCGGCGGTTCTCATCACTGATCTTTCGAACCTGGGTCATGCGACGAATCTTCCGCAGGAGCGGCGCAACCGCAGTTTCGAATTGCTCAATGAGCTTTCCTGGCAACGCGCCTCTTCGTCCACCAAGGTCGGTGGAGTCGTACGATATCTTCCCCTCCACGCGACTCTGGATTTATACAGCCGCGGCCAGTTTCAGTTTACGGGCGGAATCTTCAGCCAGAATTCACTTGCGAATCTCCTTCTGGGCGTTCCGACCAATGCGCTGCGCATGCAGGGGAACACGACGAGGAACTTCCGGACCTGGACCACCAGCCTGTACTTTCAGCATGACTGGCGGCCCTCGCCGCGTGTTTCAGTGAACGCCGGTCTGCGCTACGACTACCAGACACCGTTTCGGGAAGCCAACAATCGGGTGGCGAACTTCAATCCGGCAACTGGCGTGATGGAGACCTCTCCGAAGACGCTCTACAATCCGGACCGCAATAACTTCGCGCCGCGAGTGGGTATTTCGTGGCTGCCATTTGGCAGCGTTGTGGCGCGTGCCGGATACGGAATTTTTTACGATACGCTTGCCGTGGGCGACAGCCTGTTTCTGCTGGGATTGAATCCCCCATTCGTGCGATTCGATGTGAAGGATAACGGTCCGAATTTGCCGGAGTTTGATCTCAGCACCGCTTTCAACGAGGCCTCGGGAGCCGTGCAGCCAAGCATATTCTCTGCATCGAGGGACCTTCCGAATCCGTACGTGCAGCAATGGAATCTTTCGATCGAAGTGCCGCTTCGGGGAGACACGTTGCTGGATCTTTCATACTACGGCCAGAAGGGGACTCGCCTGCGCCGGCAGCTCAATCTGAATCAGCCCACGGCCGGGCCGATCAATTCCTTCGACGACCGGCGGCCTTTCGCGAACTTCAAAAACATTTTCCAGTTTGAGACGAGCGCATCATCCATCGCCCACGCGGCCGAAGTGCGCATGGAACGGCGGTTCAGAGCCGGTCTCGGGTTTGTTGCTGCCTACAGATTTTCCCGTTCGATCGACGATGCCACGCTGATCAGCGTTCTGCCGCAGGATTCTCACAACCTTCGGGCGGAGCGGGGGCTTTCGGATTTCCATGTGAAGCACCGCCTGGTCTTTTCGACCACGTATAACCTGCCGTCGCGCCGCTTTATCAAAGGATGGCAGGTACAGGCAATCGGTACCCTCCAATCCGGAACGCCGCTTTCGGCCGTCCTGGGAGAAGATGTGGCAGGAACCGGAAGTCCCATCGTGAATCGGCCGGACCTGATCCGTAATCCGAATATCTCGAACCCGACGCCATCACGATTCTTCGACACGAATGCATTCAGCACTCCGCAGGATGGCAGATTCGGCAACAGCGGGCGCAATGTCATCATTGGCCCCGGCATTTGGAACGTCGATGCGGCAGTGACCCGGACGCTGAGGCTCTCGGACTCCACACGCGCGCAATTCCGGGCGGACTTTTACAATGTGTTCAATCACCCCAATTTCGTGGCGCCGCCATCCACGCAGAACTTTGCTGACGCGCTGGACACTGTCGGAGCGCTTTTTGTTGCCAGATCTCCTCGAATTCTTCAATTTGGATTAAAATTCCTATGGTGAGAACTTTCATATTACTTCCACTCGTTCTACTGCTTTCGCAGAAGCCGGTTGAGAAACCGAAGGTCCATGCGGACTTTCAATTCGGATCTTATCCTTCGTCCCGCCCGGCTGAAGAGCTGCTGAAGGACGACCTTGCGCGCCAGATCCTTGTGGCCTTCCACGAAGGTTGGTCGCTCGACAAGATTGCAAAGACCCTGAAGCTGCAGATCTCCGAAGTCTCGACGATGACGGACAAGCTCGAAGACGCGGCCCTTGTAAACCGCGAGGACGAGTACGACATCAGGCCCGCTATGCCGGTGATACGCGAACGCGATTACGACCGGGTGAAGGACAACCTTCGCAAGCACACTCAGGAATTCACGAAACTGATTCTCGCCAACTGGAAGGACATCGAAACGATGGCGACTTCGCTCGAGGGCGCGAAAAGCACACCGAAGGACCGCCTGATGTACGAAACAGTCGTGTCAGGGATTCTGCTGGGTGGCATGATGGACGCGTTTCTCGACGACAAGACGCTGCTGCCTGGAATCCGGCGCCGCGTGAAGACCGATCGTTACTATGCGTGGCTGGTGGAAAGCAATCCCGCTGCAGCCGGCAAGTTGCGTCGTGAGGTGCGCGAGTCGGCCGGCTACCGGGTTGTCACAATAGGCAACGTGCTTCCGGACGAGAAGCTCAATCCCGACGATCTCCGAGGCAAGGCCACAGTTATTGACGACCCCGACGCCCAGAGGTATCGCACGTTCATCAGTTTGTTGTCTCGAGACAAGCTGCTGCCTTATTTCAAGACCCGCCGCGATGAGCTCCTGAAAACGGGCGCATTGATTTCAGCGGGGAAGTACTCGGCGTTTGCAGAATTCTTCGCCTGGTATTACGTGTCCATCGCAAACGCGGTGACCGACGCCCTGGTCGCCGATCACCGCATTGCTCCTCCCGACAAGCTTTACACCTACGCGGTTAAAGTCCCGCAGTAGTTTGCCCTTGTCGGCCGCACTGTAGCGGCGGTCTATGACCGCCGACAGTAAAACGTGTCAACCATCAATCTTCGGGGATAGAGTTCAACCAAAACTGTAGGGAATCTACGGTTTTCTGGATTTGTCGATTAAGCGCCAATGACGCGAACCAGGATGACCCCTGCGAAACGGAGATGCAAACGTTTCCGTTCTTTATACTTAGCCTATGATCCGAATTTTTCAGGGGAAGGATTTTGCTTCCAGCGGTGGAAAAAGAAAGCGGTAACCGGCGTGCTCGTTTCTCAAGACCCCGATTGTCAAATACTCAAAAAAATTGTCCAATAGCCAGGAAATCTGAGGGTGCGCGAATGCTGTATCTGTTCGAGATCTACATGATTGTGGTGACGCTCGTGTTTATTCTTGCTCTTGGAGTGTCGCTGATTCTCTATCTGTCCGCAATCAGCGGAATTTTCATCACCCGGCTGTTTCATGCGATCCGCCCTCACGCCGGGAAGCCTCTGAGCTCATCCCGAATGCGGTGGTTGCCAAAGCCAGTCCGGTACCTCTTCCGAGTGCCCGAAAGCGAAGTCTTCGACCGGCAGTGACGATCGCGCCGGCTAAAGCCGGCGCCTACATTCCCTTAAGCGAAATCAATTCTTATGTGGTGGCAGGTGAAGTGAGCGGGAGCCGGATAGTGAATACCGACCCAACGCCCGGTTCGCTTTCGCATTCGATCGAGCCGTTGTGAGCCTGGACGATGGCTTGCGCGATCGACAATCCCAGGCCGCCGCTTTGGGTTTCGATGGAGCCGGTTTGAGCGACTCGGAAAAACCGTTCGAAGATTCGTGGGACGTGTTCTCTCGCGATGCCGATTCCCTGATCCTGGAACCGAATGCGAACCTCATTATCGGCAGTCAGAGTGATGTGCAGCCGTGTGCCCGATGGCGAATACTTGATCGCATTATCGATGAAGATCAGGAAGAGCTGGCGCAGGAATGCACAGTCGCCCCGAAAGAGAACATCGCGCTGCAGTTCCCGCTCGATGTGGATCTGCTTGTGATTTGCCAGTGGCGCTGCCAACCCGCAGGATTCTTCCAGGACTTCCTCGAGATATAACGGTTCGGGCGCAAGTCTGAGCTGGCCGGCATCCGCCATCGACAGTGTGAAGAGGCCATCCACGATACGGCTCAGTTTTTTCAGTTCGGAATCCAGGATTCGCGCCGCACTCTCGTACTCGGCGGTACTCCTCGGCCGTGTGAGGAGCAACTCGGTCTCTCCGCGGAGGACCGAAAGCGGCGTCCGCAATTCATGCGATGCGTCGGACACGAACTGCCGAAGCTGACCAACAACCGAATCGATCCGGCCAAACAGGTTGCCGGCGTAGAAGCCGAAAATTGCGGCCGTGAGCAGAAGGCTTGTCGGGAAGAGAACAAAAGCGAAATTACGCAAGGTTTGGAGGGCAGATTCGACATTTCGCGTGGGCGCCCCGACGACCAGGAACAACGACTGGTCTCCCGCCGTAAACGGGATTATCGCCGCCCTGATCCTTCCTGTGTTCCGTGTTTGAACAGTCTGAAAACCAGCCTCGCCGGCCAATGGCAAGTCGGACGAAAGGTTCTTTGACCGCTGCAGAACCTGGCCTGACGTGCTGAGCACCTCAAAGTATTGATCCACGAGGTCGAGTTGATCGACGTCCTTTTCGTCCGGGTCCGCACTCAGATCCGCGATGATCGGTGCGGCGGTCTCCGTCAGCGTGCGATCGAGTTGACTGCGCATGACCTTCTCGAACGCGAAATAGAATCCGGTGAAGGTCAGCGCGAGCAAGGTTCCCGCAACGGCGCCGAACAACAACATCATGCGTAAGCGTATGGACAGTCCCCGGATCATTCTGCAACCTTCAGGCAGTAGCCGACACCGTGCACCGTGTGAATGATCTTCGGAGATCCCTGAACGGAAATCTTCTGGCGCAGCCGGTTGATGTAAACCTCCACAAGGTTCGTTTCACTGTCGAAGTGCGCGTCCCAGACATGCTCGACGATCTCGGTGCGGGATGCCACATCGGGCGCCCGGCCCATGAGAAATTCGAGGAGCGCAAATTCCTTGGCAGTCAGAGCGATCGTCTGTCCGCAACGCCGGACCCGCCGCTGCTGGCGATCCAGTTCGATGTCTGCATACCGGAGCATCGGTCCGCCTTTGTTGAGGCGCCGGCGAACCAGTGCGCGAACCCGGGCGAGGAGTTCAGCGACCGCGAAAGGCTTCGTCAGGTAGTCATCGGCTCCCGCATCGAGGCCTTCGACGCGCTGTTCGACGAGACCGCGTGCCGTGAGCATGAGTATCGGGGTATCGACATTGGCGTCGCGAAGTTCGCGGCATACCTGAATGCCGCTCAAGCCGGGCAAACGGACGTCGAGAAGAATACTGTCGTAGGACGTCCCGGTCGCCATCTCCAGCGCTTTCTCGCCGGTGTCCGCGTGGTCTACTGCATAAGCGTTCTCCCGCAATGCCCGGCAAACAAAGCTTGCAACGCGGCGCTCGTCTTCAACAACCAGAATTCGCATAAGTCCAGATTATAAATAAGAATTAATCCTGTTTTAAGGTCTTGTCGTCCAGTACTGTATAGACTCCCGGAAGATTAAAAAGGAGGCGGATCGATGCGCAAACTATTCCTGCTGGCTGTGTTGTTGGTTACCGTGTCGGCGATTGCCGCTGGAACCGGCTACCACATTCTCAAGGAAATCAAGGTTGGAGGCGAGGGCGGCTGGGATTACCTTACGATGGACAGTGCCGCACGCCGGTTATATGTGTCCCACACGAACAAGGTCAACGTTATAGATCCGGACGCCGGCAAAATCGTTGGCGAGATTCCCGACACGCAAGGCGTCCATGGGATCGCTATCGCTTCCGCATTGAATCGGGGTTTCACGAGCAATGGCCGGGGCAATAACGTCACGATCTTCGATTTGAAGACTTTGAAGCCTATCGGCACGCCCGTCAAGACGGGTGAAAATCCGGATTCCATCAGGTTTGAGCCCAACTCCGGCCGCGTCTTTACGTTTAACGGCAGGTCCAAGGACTCGACCGCTATCGACGCGAAGACCGGAAACGTCGTCGGCACGATTCCGATGGGCGGCAAACCCGAGTTCTCCGTTGCCGACGGCAAGGGCAAGATTTATGTCAATATTGAAGATACGAATGAAGTTGTCGAGATCGACGCGGCGAAAGCTTCCGTTACGAAACGTTATTCACTGAAGCCCTGCGACGGCCCCTCGGGACTTGCCATCGACGTGAAGAACCGCAAGTTGTTTTCGGTTTGCGGCAACAGGCTGATGATTGTCTCCGACCCGGATTCAGGAAAAGTTCTGGCCACTCCCGCTATCGGCCAGGGGTCCGATGGTGTTGCTTTCGATCCATCGACTGGATATGCCATCAGTTCCAACGGGGACGGCACGCTGACCATCGTGCATGAGATGGGAGGTAAGTGGGAAGTCCTCGAGAACGTCGCGACCGCACGCGGTGCCCGCACGATCACGCTCGACGAGAAAACTCATAATGTGTATGTTCCGGTCGCGGAGCCTGCTCCTGCTCCTGCCGGTGGAGGACGTGGACGGGGCTATGTCCCGGATAGTTTCAAAGTCCTGGTCGTCGGTAAATAGATCCGGAAAGGAAGCCCGATGAGACTTCGACTGGGTATTTTCAGCTTTGCGCTTTCGGTGTTGCCGTCTGCTTTCGCACAGAATCCGCCAACTGTGCCGCCGCCCATTCAGCTGGTGGTGCCCGAAGGGCAGGCGGCGCCCCCTCCGGTCATCACCCTGCAGGATGCGCTGGACCGCGCGAAGCAGAACGATACCCAGTATCTAATCGCCGTCAGCGATGCGCTGATCGCCCGTGAGGATGTGCTTCAGACAAAAAACTCGTTGCGCCCCACAGTAAGCAGCGTGTGGGATTACCTTGGAACGCAGGGCGACGGGCTTACGCCCAACGGCCGTTATGTTACGAACGACGGCATCCACGTTTATCGCGCGTGGGGCGTTGCGCATCAGGACCTCTCTCCAAATAATGTTTTCAGGACCGGCTATCGCAGGGCGCAGGCGGCGGAAGCTTTGGCAAACGCCAGAGTCCAAATCGCACAACGCGGCCTGATCGTTACTGTAACGAGGAATTACTACGCTCTTGTTACGTCTCAGCGGAAGTACGCCACCGCCCAGCAGTCGGCTCAGAACGCCGCGCGTTTTCTCGAGATCGCCCAGCAGCAGGAAAATGTCGGCCAGGTGGCGCATGCCGACGTCGTGAAGGCCCAGATCCAGTTCGAACAGCAGAACCAGACCTTCGAGGAAGCGTCTCTTGCCATGCAGGCCGCGCGCTTGAATCTCGCGGTGCTTCTGTTTCCAATCTTGAACGAGAACTTCACGGTCGTGGATGATCTCGCTTCGGCCCAGATGCTGCCGCCATTTCCTGATATTCGCGTCATGGCGGAACGTCAGAATCCGGATCTCCGCGTGGCCGAGGAGATCCTGCGCCAGGCGGGTGTGGATGTCAGCAGCGCCCGCTATGCCCGGCTTCCATCATTTACGATTGACGCAGCTAACGCAGGCTCAGCGCCAATTGCTGAGCAATCTCTATGCTTTTTATAATGAGGCCCTGGTCGCCCGTTCGGCGGTGGACCGCCTTCGGCGCGCTGCGGATCTCGCAACCGAGAGCCTGCGGTTGATCAACCTGCGCTATCAGGCGGGTGAGTCCACGGCTCTGGAAGTGATCGATGCGCAGAACACTCTCGTGCTGTCGCGGAATGCTTTCGATGACGCCGAGACCCGATATCGCGTTGCGCTTGCGAACCTGCAGACTGTTACTGGAAACTTCTAGCCATGTTGAAACTTAAACCAATTGTCCTGTCTATGGGCCTGCTCCTGCTGTCGAACTGCAAGGCTAAACCGGAGGCAGAGCCCGAACCCGTGGTTACTGTCGATGTCGCGCCCGTACTGAGCTCGGCTATCCAACTCAAGGTCAAGGCCGATGCTGTGCTTTACCCCCTGCAGCAGGCGGCGATTGTTCCGAAGATCACAGCTCCCATCAAAAAGTTTTACGTGGAGAAAGGCTCGACTGTTCGTGCAGGCCAGCTGCTGGCGGAACTCGAGAACCAGGACCTGGCCGGCACTGTTGCAGAGGCGAAAGCCGCGAACGATCAGGCGGAAGCGGCGTATCAGACAACGGCCAGAGCCACAGTGCCCGAAGATCTCCGCAAATCGGAGCTGGACGTTCAGACAACGAAAGAAACAATGGACGCGCAGCAAAAGGTTTATCAGGGCCGTCAGACCTTGTTCAAGGAAGGCGCGATAGCGCAAAAGGATGTGAACGACGCCCTGGTCGCATTCACGCAGGCACGGAACCAGTACGAGCTCGCGCGCACGCACCTTCAGGCTTTGCAGGCGATCAGCCAGGACCAGACGCTTAAAGGCGCGGCGGCCCAGCGCGACGCCGCAAAAGCACGATACGAATCCGCGCAGGCGCAGCTCGCCTATTCGAGGATCACGAGCCCGATCAGTGGTGTCGTTACCGACCGCCCGCTCTTTGCCGGTGAGATGCCGGCGGGCGGCGGCGCCATCATTACGGTGATGGATCTCTCCCAGATCGTGGCCCGGGCTCATGTTTCTCAGGACGAAGCGAAATCTCTGAAGGTCGGCAATTCCGCCCGTTTCATTCCTGCCGACGGTGGCGCTCCCATTCCCGGTAAAGTCACGATCGTCAGTCCGGCCCTCGATCCCACCAGCACCACTGTTGAAGTGTGGGTGCAGGCCGCGAACGTTGGTAGTCGCCTGAAGCCCGGCTCCAGCCTCCGCGTGGAAACGATTGCTCAATCGGTGCCGAACGCGCTCATCATCCCGGAGGCCGCCGTGCTGACCAGCACATCCGGCAGCACGTCCGTGATGGTGGCGACCGCGGACAATAAGCCTCAAAAGAAAAGCGTCACGTTAGGTATCCACGACAACGGTAACGTGCAGGTTACCGAAGGCCTTGTCAGCGGCGAGCGTGTCGTAACAACGGGAGCATTCGAGCTGAATAAACTGGATCCGGAAGTCCTGGCGAAGACGAAGCTTCAGATCCAGCCTCCGAAGGAAGAAGAGGAAGAGGACGAGAAGTAACAATTACAGCCGCGGAGCGGCCGTAATCCGGCACAGCGGATTGGACAAGCATGAAACTTGAACACCCAGAATTAGAGCGTCTGGACCTGCAAGATCGCGAACTGGAGAATTCGGATCGATACTGGTTTGCCCGCCATTCGGGTTCGATCATCTTTTTGATTCTCGTTTTGACGGTCGTCGGAATCTACGAAGCGCTCAGCATTCCGGTTGCAGTGTTCCCCACGACCAACTTTCCACGCATCATTATCGGTGTGGATAACGGCGTGATGCCGATCGAGCAGATGCAGGTCACCATCACGCGGCCAATTGAGGAAGCCGTCAACATCGTTCCCGGTCTCGACGAGGTTCGCTCTAAAACGAGTCGCGGTTCGGCGGAGATCGGCCTGTTCTTCAACTGGACCGTAAACATGGTGGACACGCTGCAGCTCGTGAACGCAGCGGTCTCGCGTGTTCAAAGCAGTCTTCCTCCCACCGCCAAAATCGAGACCAATCGCCTCGATTTTGCGAGTTTTCCGATCATCGGTTACAGCCTGACATCGGATACCGTTCCGCAAACGCAGCTTTGGGAGATGGCGACGTACGACATCAAGCCACGGCTGAACCGTCTCACGGGAGTCGCCAGCGTCGTTGTCCAGGGCGGCGAGCAGCCGGAGTTTCACGTCACACTCGACCCCGCATCGATGCTGCGTGCCAGGGTTTCGGTGACGGATATCGTGACGGCCATCAATCGCACGAACGTCATCGATTCCCCGGGTTTGATGAGCCGGAACCACCAGCTCTTTCTGGGCCTGGTCACCGCGCAGGTCCAAACTCCGGAACAAATCGGCGACATCGTCATCAAGAACGTGAACGACGTGCCGATTCGAGTTCGCGACATTGGAAGCGTCGCGCCTGCGGTGGCGCCGGTCTACACGGTTGTGAGCGCGAATCAGAAACCTGCTGTGCTGCTGAGCGTGAACCGGCAGCCGGACAGCAACACGGTCCAGGTTGCCGACGAAGTCCACCAGGAGATGGCCATTATCGGCAAGGGGCTTCCCGCCGGCGTCGCTGTGCGTCCTTTCTACGACCAGTCCAACATCGTCAAGGAATCCATTGCCAGCGTGCGCGACTCAATCATCATCGGACTTCTGCTCGCCGGTTTCATCATCTGGCTGTTCCTGCGCGACTGGGGCACTGCGCTGATGACCGGGCTCGTGGTTCCCGTGACGATAGTCGTGACCTTCATCGCGATGAAGCTCCTCGGTCAAAGCTTCAACCTGATGACGCTCGGCGGGCTTGCGGCCGCCGTCGGACTGGTGATTGATGACAAAATTGTGGTCGTCGAGAACATCGTCCTGCATCGCGACAACGGTGAAGGGCCTCTTCAGGCAACGGCCAGCGCTCTCAAAGAACTGACGGCTCCCTTGATCGGCTCCACGCTGACGCCGATCGTCGTATTTCTGCCGCTGATCACCATAACGGGAGTAATCGGAACCTTCTTCAGTGCCCTTGCTATTGCGATGAGCGTTGCACTGCTGACTTCGCTGGTTCTTGCACTGGTCTGGACGAGCAATCTGAGTACGCGTCTCATACGCCGACACGGGGGAGTGTCACAGGAGGAGGCGCACACAACAGGATTCTTCGGCCGCATTATCCGGTTCTACGAGCGCTGGATGCGTCGCAGTCTGCGCCATCCTTCGATGATCGGCGTGCTGTGCGTGCTTCTGATTGTTGCTTCGTATTTGTGCTACGGACAGCTCGGCAGCGGCCTGCTTCCGGCGTTCGACGAAGGTGGATTCATTCTCGACTATGTGATGCCGCCCGGCAGCTCGTTACAGGAAACCAATCATGTTCTCAACCACGTCGAGGAGCTCATTCACTCCGTGCCCGAGGTCGAAAGCACCTCGCGGCGCACCGGACTGCAACTCGGCATCTTTCCGGTGACCGAACCTAACACGGGCGATTTTGCCGTCAAGCTCAAGGACGACCGCAAACGGGACATTGAACAAGTCATCAGTGAAATCCGGGACAAAGTAAAAACTGCGGAACCGGCGCTGGACGTGGAATTCATTCAGGTCTTGCAGGACATGATCGGGGACTTGACGGGCGCCCCGGAGCCCGTCGTCGTAAAACTCTTTTCGGACGATGCCGAACTTCTCTCCACGTGGGCGCCGCAGGTGGGGGATGCGCTTGGCAAAGTCATGATTGACGGCAAGACGCCCGTGGTGGACGTCGCAGACGGAATCGAAAACACAACCAGCGGGCCCGCCATTGTTTTCACCATCAACCCGCAGGCCGCGGCCCGCGCCGGTTTTGCGGCTGACGATCTTGGCATTGCGACCACGGCCATCATGGACGGCGAACCTGCCACCGCGCCAGTAATCATCAACGATCGTCCGTATACTCTGCGAGTCCGTTTCCCCGCTGCCAATCGGGCGTCACTGGAAGCGATGAGCAATACGATGCTGGTGAATTCCAATGGAGGGACATCCACGCTTGGCTCTATTGCTTCGATTAACGAACTACCCGGCCAGACCGAAGTCATCCGCGAGAATCTCCAACGCGACGTTCAAGTCACAGCACGCCTCGAAGGCGTGGATCTGGGTACCGGTGTTGCCGCAGTGCAAAAGACCGTCGCCGATTTGAAGCTGCCTCCGGCGATTCGGGTCGACTACGGCGGAACCTACAAGGAGCAGCAGAAATCGTTCAGGGATCTCGTCGTTGTTCTCCTGCTCGCCGTCGTGCTCATTTTCCTCGTGCTGCTGTTCGAATTCCGATCGTTCACGGCGCCCGTTGCAATTCTGTCATCGGCGCTCCTTTCAACTTCAGGAGTCTTCCTGGCTCTCCTGATCACTCGAACGGAGTTCAACGTTTCTTCCTTCATGGGGCTGATCATGGTGATCGGCATCGTGGCGAAGAACGGTATTCTCCTGCTGGACGCCAATCAGAAATTCCGTGCCGCAGGGATGCCTGCCGACGAAGCCATCATTCAGGCGGGACGCCGGCGGCTGCGACCCATCGTGATGACAGCCCTTGCGGCGGTTGCGGGGATGCTGCCCCTGGCTCTCGCTCTCGGCGCCGGTTCGCAAATGCTTCAGCCTTTGGCGATCGCAGTCATTGGCGGCATTCTGATCTCAATGGTTCTGTCATTGATCATCACCCCCGCGATGCAGTTCTACCTCGAGAACAAGAGAGAGGCCTAAAAGAATTAGCCGCGGATTTCACGGATTACGCGGATGGCGCGCATCAACGGTTCTTAATTGCGCGCCATTCGCCTAATCCGTGAAATCCGCGGCTAATTCCCCCGTCTTGAAAAATTCCCTTTCAGGCATAACCTTGCGCGTGAGTCCGTCGGTGGTGAATATCGAGGTTCATCAAAAGGATAAGCGTGCAGGTTCGGGTTCCGGCTTCATCTTCACGCCGGACGGATTCATTCTCACCAACAGTCATGTTGTTCACGGTGCGAGCAGAATCGAAGTCACGCTGTCGGAGGGACAGAAGTACCAGGCGGATAAGATCGGGGATGATCCGGATACGGATCTCGCAGTCGTGCGGATCACGGCGCCCAATCTTGTTCCTGCCGCACTCGGCGATTCGCAAGCGGTTCGAGTGGGCCAGCTTGTCATCGCGATCGGAAATCCGTACGGTTTCCAGTGCACCGTAACGTCCGGCGTGATCAGCGCACTTGGGCGCTCCCTGCGATCGCAGTCGGGCCGTCTGATTGATAATGTCTTTCAAACGGACGCGGCACTAAATCCCGGTAATTCGGGCGGGCCGCTGATTACGTCCCATGGCGAAGTCATTGGTGTGAACACGGCCGTGATTTTGCCAGCGCAGGGAATTTGCTTCGCGATCGCCATCAATACTGCAAAGTTCGTTGCAGGCCGCCTGATCAAGGATGGAAAGATCCAGCGTGGATATATT
>WNFP01003437.1_pt1 | contig 12716 bp, 5 predicted proteins | sample 5400201 | NCBI WGS metagenome assembly WNFP01 (sample SAMN13153355, study PRJNA577476) | soil metagenome | isolation source: 115 cm saprolite under Madrone tree | place: USA:California | collected 2016-06-14
GCCCAACCCCCAGCGAAGACTCCGGGCACTTCGGCACAGCCGCCTTCGACAGCCGAAGTCGTCACTCGCGATTCCTCAACAACCTTCAAAGTCCACGTAAACGTAGTGCTGGTCCGCGTGGTTGTCCGCGATCAAAACGGCAAAGTCGTGGACAACTTGAAGAAGGAAGACTTTCAACTTTTCGATAACCGCAAACCCCAGACCATTTCCACTTTTAGCTTGGAAACACCGGCCTCCCATAGCTTTCCTGTAGTTACCGTCTCCGACCACTCGGAGGCCGACGCTGAGAAGGTCCAGCCAACCGCCGCCACATTGCCCCAGCGATTTGTGTCTTTGCTTTTCGACGATTTGCATCTCTCAATGGAAGACGCTAACTATGATCGCGTTGCGGCGTCCAAAATTTTCGACTCCATGGCGGCGTCAGATCGGGTCGCGATTTACACCACTTCCGGCCAGTTCGCTCAGGAATTTACCTCCGACCGTGAAGTGCTAAAAAAAGCTCTGAATCAGATCGTTCCTCGCCCTCTGGCTGATTCCGCGTTCCATGATTGTCCAGATCTTTCTTATTACCAGGCCGACCTCATTGCGAACAAACAGGACTCTCAGGCGTTAGGCGTCGCCACGGAGGACGCCGTTCAGTGCGCCTTTAACGGAGATGAAACCAAGTTGGCCTCGGCGCAAGCGCTGGCGTCGAGCGCAGCTCTCCGAACCGTAAACAGCGGCGATGTGACTTCGGACTACACCTATCGCCACATGGAAGATGTCTTGCGCCGTCTCGGTGGAATGCCTGGCCAGCGGAAAATGGTCTTCATCTCGCCCGGTTTCATTCTCTCTACTCTTTTGCTGGAGCGCGTGGACATCATTGACCGCTCCAACCGTGCTGGCATCGTGATCGACACGTTGGACGCGCGCGGCCTCTATACTCCAGACCTTGGCGGCGACATCGCCAGCCCTTCTGTAGACACCTACAAGACCGCAGGCTTCAAGACCAGCTATCGCGTTCAAGCGCAGTTCGCGCAGGAAGAAATCCTCAATGATCTCGCTTCCGGAACCGGTGGCACCTTTTATCACAATCGCAACGACATTGACGTGGCGTTGCGCGAAGCAGTGGCCGCTCCGGTGGCTTCCTACCTCCTGGGATTTTCTCCGCAGAACTTGAAGCTCAACGGCAGTTTTCACACCCTGAAGGTAGCGCTCACAAGTAAGCAGAAGTTCAATATTCAGGCTCGCCGCGGCTATTACGCGCCGCGCACCGCAAAGGATCCGGCCCAGACCGCCAAGGAAGAAATTCAGGAAGCGGTTTTTTCCCAGGAAGAAATCCGGGATTTGCCGGTTGACTTACAAACGCAATTTTTCCGGAAAGACCAGGCCCAGGCGCGCCTTTCCGTGCTCGCGCATGTCGATCTCAAGTCAGTCAAATTTCGCAAAGTCGAAGGCCGCAATCATGATGACCTTACTCTGGCCACTGTAATTTTTGACGAGAACGGCAATTATGTCACTGGCGGCGAAAAAATCCTGGAAATGAAGCTGTTGGATTCGACGCTCGACAGACTGGACCAATCGGGCATCACCGTAAAATCCAGTTTCGACGTTAAACCCGGCAGTTATCTGGTGAGGCTTGTCGTCCGCGACAAAGAAGGCGAAATGATGGCCGCGCGCAATGGTGCTGTCGTTATCCCTAATTGATTGAGGCTATCTCCTTCTGAATTCCGTCTTAACGGAGGAAAGAATATGATCTTTTGCAAATTATTTCATCCGCTCCAGCGTTTCGCGATTGTTCTTGTTTCTTCGCTTGTCGCGCTGCCTTGCCTCGCCCAGAATTCTCCGGCTCCAGCTGCGGTGCCTCCGGCCGCTACAGAACAGCAGCCAATGCAGGTCGGCCCCACCATCAAAAAGGAGTCGCGCCTGGTTCTTGTCGACACCGTCGTTACCGACAAAAAAGGGAAGTATCTTCACGATTTGACGAAAAGCGATTTTCGCGTTTTTGAAGACAACAAAGAGCAGACTGTCGTCAGCTTCTCTTCCGGAGCAGAAGCTGCCACTCCTCAGAATCCCCAAAAACACTATCTCGTTCTTTTCTTTGACAACTCCTCAATGGCCTTGCCCGACCAAATTTCCGCCCGTGCCGCGGCCACAAAGTTCATTGAGTCCAATGTTGCGCCGGACCACTTGATGGCCGTCGTCGAATTTACCGGGGCCCTTCGCATTGTCCAGAACTTTACCGCCAACGCAGAACTTCTTCAGGCCGCCGCCAAGGGCGTAAAGTCCTCTTACGTTGCTTCCAATTCCGATCCCAGCGGCCCTGGAGCGTCCGCCATTGATACTTCCGGCATCGCCAGCTTTTCCAGCGCCGAAACCGATTATGGCGCGCGCTCCATGCTCCTCTCGGTTCGAACCCTGGCCAAGAATTTGCGCTCCATTCCAGGCCGCAAAATGCTGGTTCTTTTCTCGTCTGGTTTTCCCTTTACCGCCGAGCGCCAATCCGAACTCACCGCAACGATTGACGCCTGCAACAAATCCAACGTCGCCGTTTATTCGCTGGATACGCGTGGCTTGCAGGCTCCGGTTCCCGGCGGCTCTTCCTTGAACCGCGGCGTGGATCGCAGCACTTCGAAATCCGTCGTCGCCAAGCGTGGTCAATCGAACCAGGTTCAACGCGCTCGCCTGATTCTTGCCGCGTTTCCACAGCGTCCTGGTGGTGGTGGCGCAGGCGGAGGAACCGGTGGCGGTGGCCGCGGTGGGACTGGTGGAACGGGTGGCACCGGAGGTGGCCGCGGTGGAACTGGTGGAACGGGTGGCACCGGCGGTGGGAGTGGCGGAACTGGAGGAACAGGCGGCAAAGGTGGGAGTGGCGGAACTGGAGGAACAGGCGGCAAAGGTGGGACCGGCGGAACAGGCAGCACCGGCGGAACTGGCCGCGGCGGCACTGGTACCGGAGGCGGCACCGGGAGTCGCGGAGGCTACCCGAGCAGCGCCATCAACAATCCGATGAATCAACCCCGCTCCATTGTTCCGCAATTTCCCGAATCCACTTCTACCAACCAACAGATTCTTGCCGCCCTCGCGGAGGGCACTGGCGGGTTCACCATATTCAACACCAACGATCTTTTCGGCGGCTTGCAACGCATTGCCAGCGAACAGAACGAATTCTATCTTCTCGGCTATGTTCCCGCCGAATCGGCCGAAGGCAGCTGCCATACGCTCAAGGTAAAGATGAACCGCGGCGGCGCAAACGTCCGCGCTCGCAGCGGTTATTGTAACGCCCGCCAGCCGAACATCCTCGACGGAACTCCTGCGGAGAAGCAACTCGAAATGCGCGCACAGGAGACCCAGTCCGGCGGTCTGCATCCTTCTTTTCAGGCTCCATACTTTTACACCGGACCGAATGTCGCCCGCGTGAGTCTCGCCATGGCTATCCCCCAGGAGATGTTCAAATTCGATAAGGACAAAGGCAAGTATCATTCCAGCCTGAATGTTCTGGGAATCGCCTATCGCGAAGATGGCACTGTGGGGGCAAAATTCAGCGATCAAGTGAAACTGGATCTCGAAAAGGATGACTGGAAAGAATTCACCAAAAACCCCTACTACTATCAGAATCAATTCGACGCCGTTCCCGGTCACTACAAAATGACCGTTGTTCTCAGCGCCGGCGCGGACACTTATGGAAAATCCAGTTGGCCGTTGGATATTGATACCTACGATGGAAAGCAGTTCGCCATCGGCGGGATTGTCATGACCAACAACGCTCAACGCGTGGAGCAACTTGCCAGCAGTGCCGACTTCGATTCCGTTTTGCTGGAAGACCGGACCCCTCTTGTCGTTAAGGGACTGCAAATTGTCCCGACCGCTGTTAATCGCTTTAAACGCTCTGACAAGGTCGTCTTGTACTCCGAGGTTTATGACTCGTTGCTGACCAGCGACAAACCTCCGCGCGTCGCCATTGGATACAAGATTCATGATCGCGCCACCGACAAAGAAGTCTTTTTCACTGGCACCGTTGCTGCCGATGATTTCCTCCAGAAAGGCAACCCGGTTGTGCCCATCGGTATGCTCGTGGCCGTCAAGGATCTTGCCCCGGGCAGCTATCGGCTGATTTTTATGGCGCTGGATGCCGCGGGAGGTAAGGCGCCTTCTCGCGTTTTGGACTTCGATCTCACGGACTAGTCCTTCCCTGGAGTGCGGCAGCCCGGCTGCCGCTTTTCCATCCAGTACCGCCCAGCGAGTTGACTTCGTGGCTGGATCCTTTTCCCCGCCACCATCTCTCCGCGTTTCCTCAGTGTCCTGCGCGTGTCAGCGTTACCTTTTTCCGTCATTCGAACGTTCTGTGGCCCTGTCCGTCCGAATGGGCCTTTCTGCCCTCTTTCTTTCGACACCCGTACTTCGTTTGTACTTCGTCGCCACAACTTATTTCCTCTCCGAGGGTTATTCTATATAGCCATGGCGGGGGCGTGACGCCGTTTCGCTCCCAAGAATCCGATCTGTAGAACGAGGCCCCGCGATCGAGGAACTTTTCATGGAATACTTGCCAGACGACTTTCGATCGGGGCCGCTTCTTCATCCGTTTCATCTGCGCTCGGCTCTGGCTTCGCTGCTTGCTTCCGCCTTATTTTTTGCGCCTTGCCTTGACGCCGTAGACCATGCCTTTCCTGCTGTTGCGCCCGCAAAACACAAAAAGCAAAAACAAGATCCGGTTCTCAAAGGTCTGCCGGTCACCGACCTCAGCGTGGATGAAGCTGTTCTCCATGCGTTGAATCGTCTTGCTTATGGACCGCGCCCGGGGGACATGGCGCGCATTAAACAGCTCGGTCTGGCAAGGTGGATTGATCAGCAATTAGATCCAAATTCCCTTGATGACCGGGCAGTTGAGCCGCGCCTCGAGGCTCTCCCTACGCTGCGCCTCGCCACGGCAAAACTCATAGAGGAATATCCGCAACCCAAGCAAGCGGCCAAGCAAGCTGGCGTCACGCCGCAAGATTTCAAGAAGGACCAGGCGCAGTCCAGATCCGACGTCGCGGCAACAATGATTGCACGCGATTCTCAGGCGGACTCAGATTCGCCTGGCAGTTGGTCGAAATCGAACACCAACGCCGATACTTCTTCGCCTATGAAGCAGGCCGCCGCCAACGTCACCACGCCCGGCGCCGCACAACGCGGCGCACTCAGCGTTGATCCCAACGCCGTTCCGCGCGCCGTCGCCGATGACAGTAAACGGCCACAACGCGTCATCGAAGAATTGGCCATGGCCAAAATGACCCGCGCCATTTACAGCGATCGCCAGTTGCAGCAGGTCATGGACGATTTCTGGTTCAATCACTTCAACGTGTTTGCCGGTAAGGGCGAAGACCGCTATTACCTCACGTCTTACGAACGCGACGTAATCGCTCCTCACTCCCTTGGCAAGTTCAAGGATCTCGTTGCCGACACGGCGAAAAGCCCGGCCATGCTTTTCTACCTCGATAATTACTTGAGCGCTGACCCCCGTACGGCCCAGCGCCTCGGCCAGGAACGCGCCATGCGCCAGCGGACGCGCGGCGGCTTCAATCGCGTACCGCAAAACACCCAGACCCGGAACAAGAAGAAGCAGGAACGGGGTTTGAACGAGAATTATGGGCGCGAACTGATGGAGCTTCACACCCTCGGCGTTGACGGCGGCTACACCCAGAAGGACGTAACCGAAGTGGCCCGCTGCTTCACCGGATGGACCATCGAAAAACCGCGCGAAAATCCGCAGTTCAAATTTGACGAACGTATCCATGATCCCGATCCCAAAATCGTTCTCGGGAAAAAGATTCATGCCGGTGGGATGAAAGACGGCGAGCAGGTCATCGAATTACTCGCGAAGAATCCTAACACCGCAAAATTTATTTCTACCAAGCTCGCGCGGCGCTTTGTTTCTGACAATCCGCCGTCGGCACTGGTCAGTCGCATGGCGGAAACTTTCAAAAGTTCCGATGGCGACATCCGCGCTGTTATGCGCAGCATGATTTATTCCCCGGAGTTTTGGACCCGCGACGCCTATCGCGCCAAGATCAAGACCCCATTCGAGTTTGTAGTTTCTACCGTGCGCGCCCTCGGCACCGACGTGGACACTCCCATGCCCCTGGTGCAATGGGTCGGCCGCATCGGTGAGCCGCTTTACCAATGCCAGCCTCCCACCGGCTATTCCGACAAGGCGGAAACCTGGGTCAATACCGGGGCCCTTTTGAACCGACTGAATTTTTCGCTGGCCCTTGCCGGAAATAAAGTGCGCGGCTCCCGTGCCGACGTTACTGCGCTGCTTGGAACCGACTCGGCCACAGATTCAAAACAGGTTCTTGATCGCGCGGTCCAACTTTTCCTGGGCGGCCAGGCGGCCCCAACCACGGTCGAAACGCTGCAAAAGCGCCTCGACGATCCACAGGTGGTACAAGCGAAGCTGGATGACCCGGTTAGGCAGGTTGACTTGGCGATGGTTACCGGCCTAGTGCTAGGTGCACCAGAGTTTCAGCGAAGATAGCCAAGGGGTAGGGGCTTCGCCACAAATAGGAACTACAGGTACCATCTTCTGGGCTAAGTTATTTAGAATCAGTGAGGCAAAATGAGTCACGGCGGCTTTACAGGCTATTGTTGCGAAGGGAAAAGACCTCTTACTTTTTCTCGCCGCTACTTCCTGAAGCAGGGCGGAATCGCCATGGTTGGCCTCAGCACCATGCCCGCATTTCTGCAACGGGCCATCGCCGCCACTCCCTCGTCGGGGAAAAAACAACTTGTTGTCTTGTTTCAACGCGGCGCCGCTGACGGTCTAAACATTGTCGTTCCATTTGGCGAACAGAATTACTACCGCATGCGTCCTTCGATTGCGATTCCAGAGCCTCGCCGGGGAGCCGCCGATTGCGCCGTGGATCTCGATGGATTCTTTGGTTTGCATCCCAGTCTTGCGCGTCTCGAACCGCTGTTTCGCAAGAACGAATTGGCCATCGTTCACGCCGCCGGCTCGCCCGATCCTACTCGTTCGCATTTCGATGCACAGGATTTTATGGAGTCCGGCACTCCGGGACGGAAGGCCACCGAAGACGGCTGGTTGAATCGCGCGCTGGAAACAATTCCAGAAGAAAGCGCTTCGCCATTTCGTGCCGTTGCTATGGGCGCGAGTCTTCCGCGTATGTTGCGCGGCGCGGCGCCCGCCATCGCGCTTCCTGACGTGCGGCAATTCAAAGTGATGGCGCAGAATTCCAGCATGGGCCAGGTTGCGGAAGGCGGATTTGAGGCCATGTACGCGCAAACCGTCGATCACGCGTTGCGCGGCACGGGAGCGGAGACTTTTGAAGCCATAGACCTGCTGCGCAAAGTCGATCTGGGAAAATATCAGCCGGAAAATGGCGCGGACTACAGAAAGAATCGGCTCGGGCAGAGTCTGCAGCAGATTGGTCAGTTATTAAAAGCAAATATCGGAGCCGAAGTGCTGTTTGTTGACTGTGGGGGTTGGGACAATCACGTTAACGAAGGCGGCGTTCAAGGGCAGCTCTCGAACCTGCTGAAAGACCTGGGTCAGGGCATGGCGGCGTTTCGCCAGGACATGGGCGATCGCCTGGAAAATATTGTGTTGGTCACCATGAGCGAATTTGGCCGCACCGCAAAAGAAAACGGCAATCGCGGCACGGACCATGGCCACGCCAACTGTATGTTCGTGATGGGTGGCGACGTGAAAGGCGGAAAAGTTTACGGCCGCTGGCCGGGACTCAGCGAAGGTCAGCTAAACGAAGGCCGCGATTTGGCGCTCACCACGGATTTCCGCTCCGTCCTCGGCGAAATCCTGCGTAAACACAGCGGCGTGAAAGATCTCGCTCCGGTATTCCCCGGCTTCGACAACGACCCACGAAAATTCACCGAACTCATCCGCAGTTAAATTGATTGTGTAATGACCGATGGCTGAAGCTGAGGCACACTTCTCACTCCGGGATTTTGAAATGTAAGCGGTACCGAAGGTCAGACTAGGACCCTGCTCGCCTTAAGAAAGTCTACAGATTGCGAATCCAAATGTTGCGGTAGCGTACCGGATGATTATGGTCCTGGAGGGCCAGCGGCAATTTGTCCGGCGTGGGCGTATACGGCGGCCGAACATGATGCCCTGTGGGCCCGGTCAGTTCCACATTGTCCTGCACCAGCACCCCATTGTGAAGAACGGTCACGCGGGCCGGACGAGTCAATTTTCCGGCCGCATCGAATCGCGGACCGTGGAAAATAATGTCGTAGGTTTGCCATTGCCCCGGGGGACGTGCCGCGTTCACCAGCGGCGGATACTGTCCGTAGACCGCTGCAGCCTGGCCATCCGCGTAGGTCTTGCTTTGGTAGGAATCGAGCACCTGAATTTCGTATAGCCCCATCAAAAATACACCGCTGTTTCCGCGGTCCTGATCTTCGCCTTTCGCCGGATTTGGTTCGGAAAATTCCACGTGCAACTGGCAATCGCCGAAGGCTTCCCTAGTGTGAAGCTCTCCCGTCTTGGGAACGACCTCAAAATATCCGTTTTCGACCTTCCATTTCGCCGCACCGCCGTCTTTCTGCGTCCAGAGCGAAAGATCCTTTCCGTCAAACAGAACCATCGCATCAGAGGGCGCGCGTCCCGCCGCGTCTTGCGTGCTGGCCGTACCCGGAGTAATCACGGCTGGAGCTGGCCGGTCCCGATCGTGGATTTTCCATTTCGGATCCACCTGGGCGCGACAAATTGTCGCGCTTGAGAGCAGGACAATCGAAAACGCGAGCTGCCAGATTGTTTTCATGGTCTGATGACCTCACACATTCGACGCTGGATTCTACACTGAAACCATTGATGTAACCACGCAGCCTGGATGGGACGAGATGAAAAGCGGCAGCTGGGCTGCCGCACCTCAAGCACATGCAAAATTGCTTGACCGGCGTTTTTGGCCGAAGAAGTTTGGAATGCTAGTGCGCGGCGTCGCTCCTAATGCGCATGCTGTAGAAGGAGCGGTAGACGAAGGTGAACGAGACCACAAAAAAGACAGCGGCCAGAATGTGCGTTAGCGTACTGCCTTGTGTGGCGGTTAGTTGTACGGCTAGTTCTACGGCTAAGAGGCCGAACAGTGTCGTGAACTTGATCACCGGGTTGAGGGCTACGGAGGAAGTGTCCTTGAAAGGATCGCCTACCGTGTCGCCGATGACCGTGGCGTCATGAAGCGGCGTGCCTTTTTGCTTGAGTTCTACTTCCACGATTTTCTTGGCGTTGTCCCACGCGCCGCCGGCGTTGGCCATGAAAATTGCCTGGTACAAACCGAAGATGGCGATGGAGATTAGATAACCGATGAAGAAGAAAGGTTCGAGAAATGCGAACGCAAGAGTTGCGAAAAATACGGCGATGAAAATATTGATCATGCCTTTTTGCGCATACTTGGTGCAGATCTCGACCACTTTTTTGCTGTCGGCTACCGAGGCTTTCTCAACCCCTTCGAGTTTGATGTTGGCTTTGATGAACTCCACCGCGCGATATGCGCCAGTAGTGACTGCTTGCGTGGATGCACCGGTGAACCAGTAAATCATCGCGCCGCCGGTGATCAATCCGAGCATGAACGGAGCGTGCAGCAGAGAAAGTTTGTCCACGTTCGCGGTCAGGCCGCCGGTGAGCGCCATAATGATGGAAAAAATCATGGTGGTGGCGCCGACTACCGCGGTGCCAATCAACACGGGTTTCGCGGTCGCCTTGAAGGTATTACCGGCGCCGTCGTTGGCTTCCAGCATTTCCTTGGCTTTTTCAAAATTGGCGTCGATGTTGAAGTCTTTTTTCAACTCGGATTTGATGTTGGGAACGGATTCGATGAGCGATAGTTCGTAGACGGACTGCGCGTTGTCAGTCACCGGGCCATACGAATCGACAGCGATTGTGACCGGGCCCATGCCGAGAAATCCGAATGCAACCAGGCCAAATGCAAACACTGGCGCGGCAATCATCAAATTAGAGAGGCTGACTCCGGCGGCGTTCGGAACGCCAGTGATGAGATAGCCCACGGCCATCAGAACCACCATGGCCATTCCGAGGTAGTAGGCGGAAAAATTTCCGGCCACGAAACCTGACAAAATTCCCAGCGATGCGCCGCCTTCTTCCGCGGAAGTAACTACTTCTTTCACGTGGCGCGATTCGGTGGAGGTGAAAACTTTCACCAGTTCAGGAATGATGGCTCCGGCAAGTGTGCCGCAGGAAATAATCGATGCCAGCTTCCACCACTGCGAAGAATCGCCGCCGATGTTGGGGATAATCTGCAAAGAAATCAAGAAAGTGAAGGCAATCGAAACGGCTGAGGTGATCCAAACCAGCGAAGTGAGCGGCGCTTCATAATTCATCTCGTCCACGTTGCCATACCTGGCTTTGGCGATGACGCCATTGAGAAAATAGGCCGCAGCGCTGGCGATAAGCATGACGATGCGCATCACGAAAATCCATACGAGCAGCTGCACTTGCACGGTAGGATCTTTTACCGCTAGCAGGATGAAAGTGATGAGCGCGACGCCCGTGACGCCGTAGGTTTCGAATCCGTCAGCACTGGGGCCTACAGAGTCACCTGCGTTGTCGCCGGTGCAGTCCGCGATGACACCGGGATTGCGTGCGTCGTCTTCTTTAATTTTGAAAACGATTTTCATCAGGTCGGAGCCGATGTCGGCGATTTTCGTGAAAATGCCGCCGGCAATACGCAATGCCGCCGCGCCGAGCGATTCACCAATGGCGAATCCGATAAAGCACGGACCCGCGTAATCGCCGGGGATGAACAAAAGAATGAACAGCATCATCAACAGCTCGACGCTGATGAGCATCATGCCAATGCTCATGCCTGCCTGCAGCGGAGTGTGATAGATGGGGTAGGGTTTGCCGCGCAATCCTGCGAATGCGGTGCGCGAATTGGCGAAGGTGTTTACGCGAATTCCAAACCACGCGACGCCATAGCTGCCGCCGATGCCGACCAGGCTGAAGAGCAAAATAATTGCCACGCGAACGAAATCAAACTTGAGGAGCACGCCGAAATACAGAACAATCACCACGGCGATGAAAATTTCCAGGATCAGGATGAATTTTCCCTGGGTGATGAGATAAGTTTTGCAGGTTTCATAAATCAACTCGGAAACTTCGCGCATGGAGCGGTGCACCGGCATATTTTTCAAGCGCGAAAAAATCGTTAATCCAAAAATCAAGCCGAGAATACAAATCAAAATGCCCCAGAGAAGCAGCTTGTGGCCGTCGATGGCGCCGCCGAGGAAGCGCACGGAGGTAAGGTCGGGCAGCTTGAGATTTGCTTCGCCCCCCGCTTCGCTCTCGGGGCGGCCCATGGCTCCTGCGGCCGCGCCGAGTGCCAGGGCTCCTGCCGCGGCAAATTTCGCGGATCGTTGCAAGACTGCAGAACTACAGGTGGACCAGGCATTTTGTAGCCAGGTTCGCATGAACGCTTCCTCCAGAATAAAAGTCGCTGATGAAAAACGCGCAGGGGCCGGACTGCCTGCGTTGCTGCACACGAATCACGGGCGAACATCTGCCTGTATTCGCCTTTTTTGCGGGAGCATCAGCTTAGCGGCGGGAGTACTATTTCAGTACGGCAAAGGCACTCTCCATGCCGACGCCAGGCGCGCTAGATGATGGCTCCTGATCCTGTACGGAAAAGAAACCCGTGCCACGTCCGGGAACCCCTTCCCGGCACACCCGCAGTTTTGCCAGATACAGCAAAATTCAGGGCGTGGCGAAGGACTGATTTATAACATTCCGAGCGCTTATTTTCAAATAAGGTAGAAAAAGGACGTTCGCATTCAAGACCCTACGGCAAAACGCGTCGTTACCAAAGCGCGAAGCTCTGGTAACATGCGTGACGATACCTTAGGGAGAATTTAGACTGATGAAGCCGAGTGTCCTGGCTCAAGAAGCTCTCGCATCGCCGCTGCGGCACGACTGGCAGCGCAGCGAAGTGGAAGCGATTTATCGCACGCCTTTGCCGTCGCTGGTGTATCGAGCGCAGACTGTTCATCGTCAATTCCATCCCGAAGATCGCGTACAAACCTGCCAATTGCTTTCGATAAAGACCGGGGGTTGTCCGGAAGATTGCGGGTATTGTCCGCAAAGCGCCCACTATGATGCGGGAGTTGGACGCGAAGGCTTACTCGATCCTGAGCATGTGATTTCGGTTGCGCGGGAAGCGGCCGGACGCGGCGTGACGCGATTTTGTATGGGAGCGGCGTGGCGGCAAGCGCCGGAAGGCAGGGAATTCCAGAAAGTTCTGGAAATGGTGCGTGGAGTTTCCGAGTTGGGATTGGAGGTTTGCTGCACGCTTGGGATGTTGAACGAACGGCAAGCGGAACAATTGAAGGATGCGGGACTGTCTGCGTACAATCACAATCTAGATACATCTCCCGAGTTTTACGGTTCGATAATCACGACCAGAGGGTACGATGACCGTTTGAAAACGCTCGCGGCAGTGCGGAAAGCGGGCATTACCGTTTGTTGCGGCGGGATTTTGGGAATGGGAGAACGTGAGGAAGATCGCATCGGGCTGCTGCTGCAACTGGCATCGCTTGATCCGCATCCGGAGAGTGTACCGATCAACATGCTGGTGCGGGTGGAGGGAACGCCGCTGGCAAAGATGCCAGCTCTCGATCCTCTGGAAATGGTGCGAGCGATTGCCACGGCAAGAATTCTAATGCCGACTTCGCGCGTGCGACTGGCAGCAGGCCGCAAGCAGCTATCGCAG
>WNFP01003438.1_pt1 | contig 12716 bp, 7 predicted proteins | sample 5400201 | NCBI WGS metagenome assembly WNFP01 (sample SAMN13153355, study PRJNA577476) | soil metagenome | isolation source: 115 cm saprolite under Madrone tree | place: USA:California | collected 2016-06-14
CGCGCTCTAAGCTGGAACTACTCCTCTCCGGGATCGGCGTTGTCCTCGGCAGTTAGTCTCGTTGCCCCTCTGGCTGCATCTCATTATGCAAAGCGCAAACAGTTGGCTGCATCGCCCCGAGCGCCGAATCCGCCAGCCTTATGCTTACGGGTCCTTCAACAAATCCCTTAAGTGCTGGTACACGCGCTCAATGGCTCGGAAGAGCTCATCAATTCCTGCTGTTTCCCGCGTTACTTTGTGGGCGGCCAAGTCCGTCGCGATTGCTTCGCTGAGCTGAGCCGCGCGACGGATGCGCTCAGCGGTGATCAAGGGGAGCACCGTCTGCGGATCGTGCTGTTGCAGTTCGCGCTCCTGCCATTCCTGAACCGCCCACGCCGTCGTGCGCACGTAGTCCACCGCATCGCGGAACTCCTTGAGTATGTCCGGTTCAACGCTGCCCGACCGCAGAGCGTTCACAAGTCGGACAAGCTCGGCGCTGGTTTTCTTGAGCTGGAAATTCACCCCCCCAAAAGTCTCACTGGGAATCACAAGCTCGACGGCTACGCCCAATACGTTGCCTTCTTTGGAACGGCGAGTACCGACGACACGTGCGCGAAATGTTTCTCCTGAAAGGATGTTGGTTAATTCGAGCTGGCTGCCAATGCCAGGGTAAGTCTTCATTTCCAGCAAACCGCCCTGAACGTTTACTTCCCTGGCCTGAGCGGTTTCTTTGACGCTCTTACCGCTTACCTCTTGCCACTTCGCCTCCACAGGAACAACGACAGGATAACGGGCGCTCCTCCGTCGCTCCGTTTTTCCAGGCGGCCGGTTCGTGGTCAGTTCGTCCATCGCTCGGCCCTGCTTCAGCTTCAGTGGATATCTCTATCAATCTTTCTATGCTTTTGGATCGCGAAGCTCCTTTCCCGACTTATCGCGCTTGAGCGATCGTTCCTGGTGAGGGCGACGTCCGAAAGCGATACTCCTGATCGCTTCTGGCAAGTTGCGCCGAAGGGCGCACGCTTTGAAGTTCAGGTTTTACGCAACCAACAGCGACGGACAGCCAATCTGATTCGTTGCACCGGAACTATACCCTCTCCTTTAATAGACATTAGGACATTCTTTCAATCGGGTGAACACACCAATCCGGGGGTGGGAGAATCCCGGAGGCGGCCATGCGCACAATACTTGACGTCCATCGATCATCCTGCATCCTGAAGAGGCGGCTGCCCCACGCGACACTCGCCATTCGCTGCGCTGGCGTTTACCCCGCTTGCCAACTCTCCACGCATTGGCACTTCGGGACGCTGAAATTATAAATCCGGATTAGGTGAGCTTTGATAATACGTGACCTGAGACATTGGCGGAGAGCACTACAGATCTTACCCTTTTTCGGATCTTGCTTGAAGGGAGGATGGAGGAAGGAAACGCAAAAAGGGCATCGTGGAAGACACTCGGTTCCCATTGCAGTGCTTCACGTTGCACTTCTCACCAGGAGCCATCTTGCTGCAAATCTCCCCGCAGGCGCAGTGGTACGGCCCCGGTTTGTCACCCGAAAGCAAACCGGCAAAAATTACGATGAGCACGAAAGCCACGATCCGAAGCTTCATCGGAATTGAGTCTCGCGCTTCCGCTGGTGGGCCACAATGGAACGAAAGGTGGGATGTGATGGAACGGAAGTTCCAGGCCGAACGAAATGGGCGGGCAGACTACACTAAGTGCTTTGTACTCAATGGCTTGCCCCATCCTTCGACGCGACGCAGTTTCTGCGCCCCGGAAGGGTATCACGCCGGCCGAATCGCAAAAACAGTCCGCTCCCGCTTCCGGAAGCTCGCGAAGAAATCCAGCAACTGCTTCCACGGCACGTATTTTTGGTTCAGCAGCCCCATCCCGTGTTCCGCTTCCGCGCCCGTTACGATTTCAGCTCGCGCGTCCACCCATTGGCCCTTCAATCCGCCGCGCATGTCGCACGGCGCGATTCGCACTCGCGGATTATTCCGGATGCGCTTCACTTTTCCCGAAACGCCGATCGTATACACGTATAATTTCGCGTCGCTCGAATCGAGCTTCGCCGACGGCTCCGCCGCGAACCACACTGGCGTCTTCACTCCGTCGCCGCTCTTCTTGAACGTTTCGAGGTTTAAGTATTTTTGCCCGGCGAACGCTGCGAATCCCATGGCCTCGCTCCTGCCGCTCCATCCTATCGCTATAGCCATTCGATGCGCGTCATTTTACCCGGGTCACAAACACAAGGGCGCTCCGGCCGGGCCGGAGCGCCAAAACACTTCTCCTTGACAGTCTAGGAGAACGGGATTAGATTCCTAGGTCATCTAGGAGAGATCGCTTTCGTGGACAAACAACTCGATCTACTACAAGGCACGCTGGACATGCTGATCCTCAAGGCCGTATCGCTCGGGCCCTTGCACGGCTACGGCATTTTGCTGCGCATCCAGCAGATTTCAAAAGATCGCCTGGAGATTCAACAAGGCTCTCTGTATCCGGCGCTGTACCGCCTGGAACACCAGGGCTGGATCAGCAGCGAATGGGGCGAGTCGGAAAACAAGCGCAAGGCGAAGTATTACCGGCTCACGGCGGCGGGAAAGCGCAGATTGCAAACCGAAACGGAGAACTGGAATCGCATGACGGACGTGATTGCTGGAATCCTGGGGACGAAGCCGGAGGAAGTGTGAGACTCTGGAGTCAGCTTCATTCTTGGGTACGCGCAATGCTGCGGCGCTCGCGGATGGAGCGCGAGATGGATGCGGAGATGCGTTTCCACATCGAAGCGTTCGCGGAGGACTTGGTGCGCAGCGGCGTGCCCCGCCAAGAGGCGATGCGACGGGCGCGGCTGGAGTTTGGGGGAATCGAGAGGGCCAAAGAGGAGTGCCGGGACGCCCGCGGAACAAATTTCATCGAAAGTCTCATCCAGGACTTGCGCTTCGGCCTGCGCATGCTGCGCAATAGCCCGGGATTCACGGCGACCGCGATCCTGACACTGGCGCTAGGAATCGGAGCGAACACGGCAATCTTCAGTGTCGTTGACGCGATTCTTCTGAGACCGTTGCCTTACCCGGAGCCGGGCCGGCTCGTGCGCATCTGGGAGTCGTCCGCCCGGCGTGACTCTCCGCGAAACGTGGTGAATCCCTTCAATTTTATGGACTGGCGGGAGCAATCGCAGGCGTTCGAGTCGATGGCGGCGATTTCGGGATTGATGACGAATCTCAGCGCGCACAACGAGCCCTTTGCTGTACAGGGAATGCAAGTCTCTCCGGAATTCTTTTCTGTTCTGCGGACGGCACCTTTGCTGGGGCGAACATTCAACGTGGCTGACGGTGTGCCCGGACAGCACCGCAGCGTCATCCTGAGTCATGGGCTTTGGCAGAGACAGTTCGGCGGAGACGCAGCGATCGTGGGACAGAAGGTACAGGTCGACGGCGTTCCGTGCGAAGTGATCGGCGTGATGCCGCAAGGTCTTTCCTTTCCGAAGAGCAAGGCTGAAGTCTGGACGCCGCTGGCGCTGACGCGCACGGAAGAATACAAAAGAGGGCGATACCTGACGGTGGTGGCGAGGCTCAAGGCCGGCGTTTCGCTCGAGCAGGCGAGACAGGACATGCTGCGAGTGGCGAGTTACACGCAACAGGCGCGGCCCGACATGGACAAGGACTGGAGCGCGAGCGTTTTTCCGATGCTCGAAGACGCTACGGAAAAAGTGCGGCAGCCGCTTTGGGTGCTGCTTGCTTCCGTGGGATTTCTGCTGCTGATCGGGTGCGCCAACGTGGCGAACCTGCTGCTTATGCGAGGCACGGGCCGGCTGCGGGAAATGGCGGTGCGGTCGGCGCTAGGAGCGGCACGATCGCGCATCATTCAACAATTGTTGATCGAGAGCCTGATGCTGGCGCTGGCGGGAATGGCGGCGGGTTTGATCTTCGCGCACATCGGACTGAGCGGACTGCTCGCGCTCATTCCGCAGAACTCGCCTTTGCCTCGCAGCGAGCCGATCACGATTAACGGCGTCGTTCTGCTTTTTGTGTTCCTTGTTTCCCTGTTGACTGTTGGCCTCTTCGGGCTTGTTCCCGCGCTGCGCCTCTCCCACGTGGATTTGCAGAGTGCGCTGAAGCAAGGGTCGGTGCGCGGCGGAGTCGGCGGGCATCAGACGCTGCGCCGCTGCTTTGTGGTGGCTGAAGTCTCGCTGGCGCTGGTGCTTTCTGTCGGCACCGGTCTGATGCTTCGCAGCTTCGCGCGGCTGATCTCGGTTGATCCGGGTTTCAGCCGCGAGCATCTCCTGACCATGCACGTGTGGACTTCGCCCGCGCGCTACGGCGATAACCTGAAACGCTCGCAATACTTCGCGCGGATGCTGGCGGCGATTCGAAGCACTCCCGGAGTTGAGGCGGCGGGATCGACGCACTTTCTGCCGCTGACGGAGACAATCTCCCGGTCGTGCTTTTCCCCGGGAGACGGGCCCCAGCCGATTCCATCGGAATCGCCTTCCGCACAATTTCTGATCATCAGCCCGGGCTATTTCCGCGCGATGGGCACGCCGCTGCGCATGGGCAGGGATTTTGAAGAACGGGACGCCTTCGACTCGCCGCCAGTGGCGGTGGTGAACCAGGCTTTTGCGGACCGCTTTTACACGGGGCAGAACATCTTCGGAAAAACTCTTTGGGTGTGCTGGACCATCACAAAACCTGTAGAGATCGTGGGGGTGGTGTCGAATGCGCGGCAGGCGCAGATGCAAGACGCTCCGGAGCCGACCATTTTCCTCTCGAACGCGCAGGCCCCGATGTATTTTGCGACGCTGGCGGTGCGCGCGAGCGGGGACTTGCAACAGATCGCGCGGGGAACAGAAGCGGCGATTCATAGCGTCGATCCGGACCAGGCAGTTTCCGACATTCAAACGATGGAAACGGTGTTCTCGGATTCAGTGTCGAGTCCGAGGATGCAAGCGGTGCTACTGCTCGTGTTCGCGGGGCTGGCGATTGCGCTCGCGATGATCGGAGTGTACGGCGTTGTTTCGTATTCGGTGAGCGAGCGGACAAACGAAATCGGGATTCGAGTGGCGCTGGGCGCGCGATCCGGAGATGTTTTCGGGTTGGTTCTTCGAGAGGCGCTCATGCTTACGGCGATCGCGCTCGGAATTGGCCTTGCAGGTTCGTTGGCGCTCAGCCGCGTGCTGCAAACGCTGCTGTTTGAAGTGACCCCGACCGATCCGGTGACGCTGGCGTCGGTCGCTGCGTGGATGGTTGCGGTCTCCACGATTGCGGCGATTTTGCCCGCCCGGCGGGCGTCACGAATGGATCCGACGGTGGCGTTGCGGTACGAATAAAGCGTGGCTCTTTCTGAGCCACAACGAAGGATGAAAGTCACAGCAGGGGGCTTCGGCGAATGGAGCGGCAGAGGGCCGCGCCAGACCTCCGTTTCGCTCAGAGTAAAAAGGCGGGGTCTACAGGGAGTCGCCAAGTTTATTCATAGCGGAGGGCTTCGACGGGGTCGAGGCGGGCGGCTTTCCAGGCGGGATAGACGCCGAAGACGATGCCGATGAGCGCGCACATGATCAGCGCGGTGGCGATCCAGAAAAAAGAGAGCACTGCGGGCATCTTCAGGCCGTAACGCATCAGCAGAGAGAGGCCGGAGCCAAAGAGGACGCCGATGACGCCACCGACGGCGCTGAGGGTGACGGCTTCAATCAAAAACTGAGAGAGGATGTTGCCGCGCTTCGCGCCGATGGCCTTGCGAACGCCGATCTCGCGGGTGCGCTCGGTGACGCTGACCAGCATGATGTTCATTACGCCGATGCCGCCGACCACGAGGCCGACGGACGCCACGGCGAACATCAAAATGAAAATGAGGCCGCTGATTTTGTTCCACAGGTCGAGAAAATAATCGGAAGTGAAGAGCGCGAAATCATCGGGCTTATTGTTGGGAAGGCGGCGCTTCCGGCGCAGCAAATCGCGCATCTCTTCGACCGCTTCGCCGACGTTGTTGGGGTCTTTGGCCTTGGCGAAAATGACGTAGTCCTTCTGATTGGGATAAAGCTTGCGCAGCGTGGTCACCGGCATCATGGCGATGTTGTCCTCCGGGTTCGAGCCACCGGAAATTCCCTGCTTGCGTTTTTCGGCCGTGCCAATGACGGTGAACAGTTGGCCATTGATGGTGACTTCTTTCCCGATACTGTCCGAGGGCGACTCGGGAAAAAGAATCCTCGCCGTGTCGTAACCGAGCAGGACCACCGGCATGCGGTGCTCGGCGTCCGTTTCGTTGAACATACGGCCGAATTCGATTTTCATATCAAAGATTTGCCCGATGGACGGCGAATTCCCCTGGAGGATCACATTTTTTGCGCGGTAGACGCCGCGACGGACGTCCGCGGTTCCAGAACCGAACTGCGGCATGAAGATGCGCATAGAGAGAGAAGCCGCGGCGACGTGCGGCAGCTTGGCCATGTCGTCGGCCCATTCGGGCTGCAATTCCTTGCGGGTAAACCATTCACTGGGCGGCCGGGAAAGCGAGGCCCACGGGAAGCGGTAGGCGATGATGGTGTCTGAGCCGAGTTCGCGGATGCCGGCGAGAACGTTGTCGTTCAGGCCATTGATCATGGCGCTCACGGTGATTACCGTAGTGATGATTGGATAAGCCGAAAACGTCAGCGCCGAGACGGAAAACGCGCGTGGCGACATATTGATTGGCACCGTTGATGAGGCTGACCACGGCGATGACTGCGGCGACGCCAATGACCACGCCGATCAGGGTGAGCACGCTGCGGAGCTTATGCGCCCAGAGACTGCCCGTGGCGATTCCTACGGCCTCGGTTAGATTGATTGTGGACGCGCGCGCCATGAGCTGTGAGGGGACACTTGTCCTTCATCCTAACATACGTGCGGGATTGGTCCCGAATTACACGCAAGGGCTGGGAGTTGGTTCTAGTGGGTGAGGCTTAATCCGAAGAGAATGAGCGGGGTAGCTAGGCCACTGGGGTTATGGATGCGAGGCCTTCCGGATCTTCTCGATCATTTGATGCGCACCCGGCGCCATCGAACCATTGGGGTCCAGCCTGAGATATTCCTGGTATTCGCGAAGGGCATCCTGAGAATTATTCTCTCGAAGCAGGATGTTCCCCAAGAGGACGTGAGGGGAGGCAAGGTCAGGCATGTCGGAAACGGCTTTGCGGGCATGAGGAGCAGCTTCCTGCCAACGGCCCAAGGCCCAGTAGGCCTTGGCGAGTTCGTAGTGGCCACCGGGGGCGTCGGGCTTGAGCTCGAGTCCGCGGAGAAGAGCCGTTTCTGCCTTGGGGTAGTCCTTTGTCTGATTGAAGACTGCACCCAAGGCCAGATAGGCTTCTGCAGACTTGGGATCGAGGCTGGTGGCCTTCTGTAAGGCTGTTTCAGCGTCCTTCCAGTTTTTCTGTTCCAGGTACGCGGTGCCCAAAACCGTGTAGGCTAGCGGGAAGGCATCATAGAGCTTGATGGCCTTGCGGAGGTGCGAGATGCCGGCATCCAGCTTGTTTTCCTTCAGCGCGCTCTGGCCCTTCTCAAATTCCTGGCGGGCATTCTCTGGGACACGAAGGTCCGCAGCAGAGACAGCATTGCCGGACGTTCCAGCGGGCACATCAAGGGCAGGTTCTGGCGGCGGTCCTCCCGGAATCGCCTTCAACTCCAGGGTCGCATAACCCCGCGAGTTGCCAATCAGCTCAACGCGAACAATTACTTCCTTGTAGCCTTGCTCGCTCATCCGAACCATGTAAACGCCATTGGAAGGCACGGTGAACTGGCACTTGCCACTTTCTACGGTTTGGCAATCCCCTGCTGAACCGCTTTCGGGGGATTCCAATCGCACATGAATTCCACTGGGCCCTGGCGCGCCGTTGGCATAGCGCACTTGAACATCGATCACACCCCCAGAGACTCGTCCGCCCATTCCGCTTCTTTGCCCATAGAGTAAGGAAGGAGCTGTAAGAAAGATCAGCAACAGGGGAAGACCATGCGAGGGGCGTGACATCGGATTGCCTCCGCATCGGGCAATTGACCGCTTCGCGGTCATGTCCACCAAGGTCCGCAAGGAACGGAACGGTGGATGCGCTTCTCAATCGAAAACTACCAGAACACCTAAATTGAATCATACGCGCAGAGAAGAACGCCGCCACAAATAAAAAGGAGGGCGACTTCGCGGCGCCCTCCTCGGTCAAGGGTTAGGTTCAGAATACGAGCTTGATGGAAGCTCTTGAGCTGAACGGAGCCACGAAGCCAGGGTTAACCAGCGTGCTGACGGGGTGCTTGAAGTCCGCATTGCCGAGCGAGAAACCCAAATCGAAAAACTGCTGGACCGTGGTTTGGCGCTTGGAGTTGGCGATGTTGAACATGTCGAACCCGAACCTCAAGCTCATCTTCTCGGACAACTTCCACGGATACTCGACGTGCGCGTCCACCGTGCCGGTCACCGGAGACCGGCCCAGGTCGCCGCGGCCGAAGAAAGGCACTTCACCTGGGTTCTGGTAGCCTTGCTGGGCCACCAGCGTGGTCAAGGGGACACCCGATTGGACGGTTACACCTGAACCGAGAACCAAGCCCTTCATCCTCCCATTAGGTACTACATACGTAGAATGCACATTGAGGACGTGCTTGCGATCGCCGTTCAGGAAGCCGATGCTCTGTTGATTCTGCAACAGGCCCAGTTGCCCTTCGGTAAAGTCAAACAGTGAGCTGATGCCGGGGTCGGCCTGGCCGTTGTCGTTGCGGAACGCGCCTTCGTAATTGCCGCGCAGTTGCGATATGCGGTAATTGGCGGCAAGTGCCCAGCCGTGGCTGAAGGACTTGTTCACTTCGAATTCCACGGCTTCGTATTCACGCTTGGGATCCTTGTAAGTGTCTGGCTTGCCATCCCCGTAGAACTCAGCTCCGAAGGCAGCGCAATTACCGGGCTGGCCAAACGGTATCTTGCTCTGCTTCAGGCTGGTGCAGTCCGGAAGCAGGTTGCCGGATGAATCGATCCAGGTCTTCGTGTTGACCGCCGGGAAGCAAGCGCTTCCAGACACCGGACCATTCGAAGCAGCATTGAAGCCATTGCTTTGATTGGTAGCCACATAGGGCGTCACATTGTTGTTGGCATCCACACAAGCAGAGGGGAATCCCGCAGCTTCAAGCGCATTAATATTCGCCTGCGTGGGATTTTGTTGGGCCGTGGCGAAGGTGCAATCAAAGGCTCCAATGGTGGCGCCTCCGGCGGCCGCGCATGGCGTCGGTGCTTGATTGACCGCACCGAACACGATTTCGTTCGGATTGACGAAGATGTCCTGCGCCGCGTTAGGGTTGCCGATGACGTAGTTCAAGCCACTAGCATGACCGCCGTTGATGAGCGCGTTGAACTGTTCGACAGAGATGCCGCCTTGGTCTTCGACGACGCGCTTCAGTCTGCGGTCAACGTAACGCACGCTGGCCACGATGCCGCCGCGGAATTGGTGGTCATATCCCACCACGAACTCGTCGGTGTACTCCATGCGTGTGCCCGGGGCGAACGGTTCGCCACCGCTTACGAGACCGCCTGCAGAAATGGGAATTCCGCCCGAGGCGTTGTTGAGGAGGTGTCCTGAATCCGGCTTAAAGGTAACTGTGTTCTGCGCATCCAGCACGACATTGCCGCTCGAGTCGGACACTGGCGCCCAGTAAGGATTCTGGATGTCATCTTCCTGACTGAGCGAGCGGACCGCTGCGTCCAGTGGAAGGACGAAGGCATACCGGCCATAATTGGCGTAGAACTTCGAGTTGCGGTCGCCCTTCGGGTCCACGATGAACCCGATGCGGGGAGACCACATGTCGTTGAAGACTTTCTGCACCACGTTGCCGGTGAGTCGCTGCTGCTCCCAGCGCACGCCGAGGTTGAGCGTCACGTGCTTGCCCATCTGCCAGGCGTCGTTGATGAACGCGGCGTGATACTTGCCGGTGCTTGTCGTAATGCCGGCATCGAACCGCCCGCGCACCTGCTGGAGCACAACCCTCACCGGAGCGGCGTAGCCCGGCACCGTCATGAATGGGCAGCGCGTGCAGGTGGTGTCGTTGGCAAGTACCCCCGTGCTGTCTGTGGGATCGAACTTCCCATCCGCTCCGGGCGCGAAAATACCCGCTAGCGCCAGAGAAAGAGCTGCGTTGGCCGACTTTCCGGCGATCGTCGGATTAGTGGCGCCGTCATAACCCGGGTCTGTTCCTGTGGCGTTCAATTGGGGAAGCGTAAAAAACCCACCCGAGTACTGCGTGATGTCGTTGTAGTGGGGGAACTGCCAGTTATAGCCGACACTGAGGGCGTGCTGGCTGCCAAACAGATGAAACGTCTTGGTTACGTCGCCCTGGATGCTCTTGGTGTTGGCGTCGTACGGCTCGGAAAAGCCAAAGCCCTGGGCATTGAACTGTCCTCGCTGGCCCGCCAATCCGTAGATCTGCGTGTTGTCCTGAATCTGGGTGATGTCGAAGAGAGGTTTCTCATGGAAGTGGTTCCAGCTCCAGGTGAAGGCGCCGTCCACTAGAAAACTCGATCCAAATGCACCGTCGTACCGCACGGCCCAGTTCCGCGTACCATAATTCCAAGAGGAGTTCGCGGTCTTGTCGTTCGCGGTCAACGTGGCAAATGCAGTTGTATTGGTGTGAGACGGATCCGCCGAGATACTCGATTCGAGAGTGTGCGCGCTGTTGATCTTGAAAGTCAGCTTACCCGCATAGTCCCAACGGGTCGTGGCACGGTCCACCAGACCGTTGTAAATCGTGAAGAGACCGGAAGCTGGTGCACCGGTGAGGGGGTTTGCGGCAGCCGGAGCCCAATACTCGTGATTCCAGGAAGGATTGAAGGTTCCGAAAAAGAACAGCCTATCCTTTAGCCCGTGCAGCGGAACGTAACCGCCCAACTCGAAGTCGCCTTCGTAGTTGGCGTTGTTGATGCGGCTGCCCACCAGGTTTGAGTTGTTAAACTTCGGGTCGTCGGCATTCTCGAAATTGGTCTGCATGTTCCTGGCATTGAGATAAGTGCCGACGGTGCCGTGAAATGAGGATGAGCCTGACTTGGTGACCAACTGGATGATGCCACCGCTTACGTGGCCATACTGAGGCTCAAAACCACCTGTCTTGATCTGAACTTCCTTGACAAAGGAGAGGTTGATGCCGGTGCCAAGTGGTCCATAGGCACGCGACCACACTCCAATCCCGCCGAACGCCGGGTCATTGATCGAAACGCCGTCTGCGACATACAGGTTTTCAAGGCCAGTGGAGCCGGAAATCGAGGGATTCTCACGCCCAGTGCCGCCACCTGAGGTTACTCCTGGTGCCAGGTAGAACAGGCTGCTCACGCCGCGACCAAGGGGAAGCTTCGAATAGAAGTCGTCGGAAAATTCCGAATTCACAGACGTGGCTGACGTATCAACAGTAAGGGAGGCGGCGCTAACTTCCACCGTCTCTGAGACTTGGCCTGTTTCAAGAATTACTTCAACGCTCGTGGTCTTATTGATAAGGACTTCGGCGGTTTTGATATTCGCGACCTTGAAACCCGTTTTCTGGACCTTGATGGAGTAATTGCCCGGGATTAGGGTCGAGAAAAGGAAGGCGCCTTCTTCGGTCGTATTCTGGGTCAGGCTCCCGATCGGCCCGGTGACCGTTACTTGCGCTCCGGGAACCAATGCCTTCGTTGCGTCATAGACCAAGCCACTAAGATTGCCTCGTGCAGAACTCTGGTCTTGGGCCATCACCGAGAGCGAACAGACACCACACAGCGCGAGCAGAAATATGATGAAAAACCACCTATTCTTCATAAAGATAAAACTCCTTTCGCTGGCTCTCAAATCCGAGAAGCTGGTCGTGGCTTGCAAGTTCAAGTTGAGGTTAGAAAGCTCGGAGAAGTGCCCCACTTCCCCGAGAATCGAGCAAAGACACTCATGATCCTGCATAAAATCTGCCAAAGTTCACGAAAAATGCGCAAATACTAAGGCGTTTAGATTGAGAAATATACAAAAGTATAGGAAGGATCAGGTGTTGTCCAGACGGGGCTTCGTACTGATTCTTGGAGGATTATGCAAGAATCTGGATTTTGAGGACCGATTGAGGAACCAGCATCGGGCAAAACGTCAAACCCTCAATGCTTCATTGAGTCTGTGGCCAAGAACGATTTACCTTTCTGAGTTAGCTCTGCCGCCTTCCGGGCATTCCCGACTTCAATGTAGTATTGCGCCAAAGCCAGATAGAGGGGACCCTCCTCAGGGCGCGACAGTAGTGCATTCTCGATAACAGAGATGGCTTGTGAGGTGCTTCCTCTCTTCTCCAGACTTGTGGCAATGCGGAGGAGTGTCTCGGAGTCCGTCCCTTCCGTTACCCCCGCGTCTGAATAGAGACTGACTACAGCAGCATAGTCCTTCCTTGAAAAGTAGGCATCCACGAGGCGTGCTCGGGCGGTATCGTTGGAGTGGTCGAGTTGCAAAGCGCGACGGAACCAGAGGCGCGCCTCCTCCAACTGCCCGAGCGCCCAATAGCAGAGACCCCGTTGCTGGTCGAGGACCCCCTTCTCTGCATCTTGAGAGATACCCGGTTCGAGCACGTCCCAAGGCTCCGGCAAGGAAGGACCGTCCAGAATCCTAAAGTTCATCGTTCCGAATCCTCCCTGTTTGGTCTCAGGATTGTTCACCGAAACGGTCAACACATAATTGCCGCCGGATTGCTGCTCGAGTGACAGTTTCTTTCCGGCCACCAGCGAACCCCCGGCATCAAATTGATCCA
>WNFP01005416.1_pt1 | contig 12716 bp, 8 predicted proteins | sample 5400201 | NCBI WGS metagenome assembly WNFP01 (sample SAMN13153355, study PRJNA577476) | soil metagenome | isolation source: 115 cm saprolite under Madrone tree | place: USA:California | collected 2016-06-14
TCGTCAGCAGCCCCGTGTACAGCGCGTCCAACGCATCGTGCTGGCTGCGCCCTGGTCGGAACCCATACGAAAACCCGAGAAAATCCGTTTCGTAGATAGCGTTCAGCACCTCGACCGCCGCGCGCTGGACGATTTTGTCTTCCAGCGCCGTGACTCCGAGCGGTCTTTGCCGCCCGTCAGCCTTCGGGATAAACACCCTACGCACCGGCTTCGCTCGGTACGCTCCTCGCTTCAGCCTTTCGGAAAGGTCCTGCAGATTCCTCTCCAGTTCCTCGCCGTAGTGCCGCCACGTCTCCCCGTCCATGCCCGGCGCAGATTCCTTCTTCAAGCGGAAGTAAGCCATGCGCAGCGTGTCCAGGTTGTAGATGTGGTGCAGGAGCGCCGTGAACCGCAACTTCTTATCCTTTCCTGCTGCTTGACGTACCCGCTCCAGCGCACTCGGCGCGTCTTTCCGGCTCGGTGTCCGGGACGCGTTTTGCTGTGGCAGGTTCCCTTTGGCCAGTCCTCTTCCCTCCATCCCCTCCGCAACCGGTTGCCCGGCTTTGTTCGGGGACTTCTCAGGTACTACAGGTCTGTCCGACTTCCCAAGTCCGTCCGTCATCGGCGTACGTCCTTAGACTTCCCGACACGTCCCAAGGCCACTGCGGCCCTGGGCGGACTTGGGATCTCCCGGTTCCCGCGCGAGGTGTCTCGGTACGTGCACGGGGTCTCTGACCGCGCGGGACTCTGGCACACCTCGCGATTTCGGTGCACCCGATGGGGCCTTCCGCTTCTCCTTACAGCGTCGGCGTCCCGGAGTGAGTTTCTTACGCGGCTGAATACCCGGCCCGCACGTTCCCCTGTCAACGCTTCGACGCCACTCTTGCGAGTGACTCCGCATGACTCGGGGCCGATGTGGGTCGCTAATTCACATTCGTATGACTTTTGCATTCACTACACCTCGCCGGTTTAACCGGCGCACAGGAGAATAGGTAATGAAAAAACTAGCCTTCTTAACGACTGCATTCCTTCTGTTGAGCGTAAGTGCTGCACTAGGTCAGGATGTTCGCTACGATTTCGACAAGGAGAAGGACTTTTCAAAATACAAAACTTACAAGTGGGTAGCGATCAAAGGAGCCGACCGGCCAGATGACCTGATGTCCAAGAGAATAACAGCTACCATTGACGCTGAGCTTGCCACGAAAGGGATGACCAAAACGGAGGCGGACACTGCAGATCTTTACATCGGCTATCAGACCGCCATCGGCCAGGAGAAGGAATTCACGTCCTATAACACGGGTTGGGGCTATGGCCCTGGCTGGGGCGGAGGATGGTATGGCGGTGGCGGAATGTCCACGACCTATGGATCGACGTCCACGGTTTACGTCGGCCAGCTCGATGTGAGTATGTACGATCCCGCCCAGAAGCAGCTCGTTTGGCGCGGGGTTGCGACGAAGACACTCGATCCCAAGGCGAAACCGGAGAAGAAAGAGAAGAACATCACCAAAGCGGTTGCAAAGCTCCTGAAGAACTTTCCCCCCAAACCGAAAAGTTAGTCGACTTTTCCTCCTGCCAGGCAGTTTCGCTCAGGGGCTCAGACAGCCATCGAAAAGCGATTCTGGAAATCCATCCCTGAATTGCCCGACGCTGCAGAATGCTTGCCGCGCCGAGTGAAAGCAAGATCGGTTTGTTTCAACCGCACCCTATCGGAGCCGTGGGCTTGAAGATCCGAGCCCGCGGCTCTGCGAACTCCAGTGCTCCTTCTGCACCGGCAATCGGCTGTCAGTCTTCAAGTTAACCTCTAGCGCGTCGGAAGTCGCGTTCTCCGGGAACTATCGCCATTTGTGACGTCGCCTTTCTGTCATTTCTGCCAGTTTCCCATAGAGCAAATCAGTGGCTCTCTTAGCTTGACGGTACTTTGGCAATCAGGGCTTGACATGGCAGCTTCACATAGCACTCTTGTTGGAATCGCGCTTCCCTTAATTGGCCTTGCCTTTGCGTTATCAGTGGCGGCTCAATCTCAATCCAGTGGCCAGCTTCCATATATCAGCGCGCCGAATGTCCCGGATTCCGGAGCGCCAACAACTCGAGTGCAGCCCCTAATCCAGCCTGTCCGAAGCGCCACCGAACAACAGAGAGGCGTTGATTGGGGACATCTAATCGGGCAATCTCTTTTTTTCTCGAGTTTTGAAAATGCGTTCCGTTGTGCCACGGAACAAGGAACTCGCGACGGATTCTCCAATCTTTTTTTCCGTGGCTACTTGAACTCAGTGGGAAACCTCCATGGCTGGAACGATGGTGATCCTTTCCTCGTCAATTACATTGGTCACCCCATGCAAGGGGCCGTTTCTGGATATCTCTGGACGCAAAATGACCGTGGATATCGCGACATTCAATTCGGACAAAATCGTAGGTATTGGAAGGGTAAGCTTGGCGGCGCAGCATATTCCTACGTTTACAGCGTCTTGTTTGAGATTGGTCCTATTAGCGAAGCATCGATCGGTAACATCCAGAACCTATACCCTGCACAAGGATTTGTCGATCACGTTGTTACCCCGGTGATTGGGTTGGGATGGTCGATTACAGAAGATGCGCTGGACCAATACATCGTCCGGTATCTCGAAAGGCGCACCTCAAACAACTGGGCTCGCCTACTTGTTCGTAGTGGCCTGAATCCTGCCCGCTCAATGGCCAACACCTTGGCCTTTAAGCCTCCCTGGCATCGCGATAATCGACCGGGCGTGCGCTCCGCTCAACTTCAAGATCTTGAATGGATGGAGTCTTTGGGAGAACGTAACACCGCTCTCATAAAGGTTTCACCACCCCCAGGAGACGCCCCCTTTGAATTCAATCTCACGGCCAAAGTCATCACTTACATGGGAGATGGACACGCCGGGCCCTGCGTTGGTGGCGGAGGGTCCGTGGCACTTCGCGTATCTTCGCAGTGGCAGTTTGTTGTCGATGTTAGTGGCTGCAAGTTGCTTGGTCTCGAGAACAATCTCAGCGGAGATGTTCTCATCTATCTAGCGGGAACACGATGGACTCCTCTACCCATGGGCCGCTGGACACCCCATGTCGCGATTCTAATGGGTGGAACCAAGCTTACGCAGGAACTTGTTGATCCTCAGCTCAGGAAAGCAATCGAATCTTCGGCCGCGAACTCTGAGCCTCCTTACGTACTCCACACCTTGTATGGCAAAAACTGGGAGACCAACGGGTTCACTATCCAGGCCGGCAGCGGTCTGGATGTGAAACTTAACAGTGCCCTCTCTTACCGTGTCGTCAACCTAGAGTACTCTCACTCCTGGACTAAAGAGCTGAACGGCATGAACTATCAAAATGGTTTTCAGTTTACTAGTGGACTTGTCCTCCGCATGGGCACCTGGTGATGGATGTAGCATCTCACATCAGCTTCTGGTGTGGGCGCGCCAAATGCCGCCAAATGCCCGAGCTGCTAGCGCTTTGGCAATACTGTGGAGTAAGCTTCCCGATATTCGCCCATTGAAACTGCGTCTGACTAACTGTTCTTGGCAATCGCCTTACCTCTGTCAATTTTGACAGGTACTGGGTTTTTCCAACTATGTGGGACACTTCCATATGGCACGGTGTCCGGCCGGCTTGAAGAACCAGCCCACGGACGCGAATCTGCTCGGTTCGATGACATGAACGCATACTTCATTGGCAAGAAAACCGAATGGTCCAAGCGGAGGAATGGGGGAGATAGCCCGGCGAGCTCCAATCGACGGCGACCCATTGGCAGGAAGGTGGCGAGGATCATCCCCGTCCTTTTTGCATGCTACTTTCTATTTGAGCCACTTGCGCAAGCGCAGGTCAAAGAAGTCCGGCGAGTCCTCGTTTTTAATGAGCTGGAGCTGGGGTCGCCTGGAATCGCGGCCATCGACAACGGGCTAGTCGCTGCTTTAGAGAACTCACCTTACCGGATTGAATTCTATAGTGAGAGTCTGGATACTCCTCTTTTTCCCGACGAGGCTTCCCAGCGCCAATTTCGTGAATGGTTCTTACTCAAGTATCGCGAGCGGAAACCAGACGTGATTGTGGCCATCGGGCCCTCCTCCATTAAGTTCATGGTCGAGTCGCACGAGGCATTTTTTCCGAATACCCCGATTGTTTTCGGTGGAAGTCCCGAGCCACTCGCGGCAGGTTTGAATCTCGACTCGCATTTTACTGGCGCTTGGGCAGCAGTGCAGCCGGAGAGGACCCTGGAGGTGGCGCTACAGCTGCAGCCCAGCACCAAACACGTGGTAGTAGTGGGCGGCGTGGCACCCTATGACCGCTACCTTGAGTCCATTGTCAAGGAGAGGTTTCGCCGCTACGAATCGAAGTTCGACTTCACTTACCTCACGGACCTCGACATGCCCACCCTCCTCGACCGACTAAAGCACCTGCCGACCCACACCATTGTCTATCACACCTCCTTCATGCTGGATGCAGCCGGGAATCACTTCATTGACGCCACTCAATCAGCTCCCCTGGTCGCCGGCGCCTCGATTGCACCAGTCTTTACCGTGGACGACGTGGACGTCGGTCGAGGAACCGTGGGCGGGGACGTATTTAGCTTTTCCGAGCACGGGCGGGAAGTTGGCAGGATTGTTGTAAGGATTCTCAATGGGGAGAAGCCGCAGGATATCTCAGTCCTCAGAGGCGATAACATCTTTCTGTTTGACTGGCGGGCGTTGCGGCGCTTTGGACTCAACAAGGGCACATTGCCCCCTGGAAGTATCGTGCTCAACCGGGCGCCCATTTTCTGGGAACAGTACAAGCGATACATCATTGCTGCCATTTTGCTTCTCTCAACACAAGCACTGATCATTCTCGGGCTCCTATGGCAAAAGGTGAAGAGAAAGAGGGTGGAAGCAGCACTGGCTTCCTCCAACGAACGGCTTCGCATGGCGATGGAATCAGGCAAATCCGTGGGATGGGACTGGGACATAAGGACGGGGCGTGATCTTTGGTTCGGTGACCTGCGTACGATGTTCGGAATTTCATCCCATACGTTCATTGGCGAGGCTAGCGATTTCTATCGTTACGTCCACCCCGAGGATCGACAGCGAGTGTCTGAAGCGGTGGCCTACGCAAAGCGCAACCGTAAACCCTACGCTGAGGAGTTTCGCGTCGTTCGGCAGGACGGGATTGAACGCTGGGTCGCTGCTAGGGGGGAATTCAAGTATGCAAAAAATGGCGACGCAAGCCAGATGGTCGGTCTCGCAGTGGATATTACGGAGAGAAAACAGATTGAAGACGCACTGAAGAGCTCCGAAAGGAAGTTTTCTAAAGCTTTTAAAGAAAGTCCTCTCTCGCTCACTTTAACCAGTGCAAATGACCATCGGTACATCGACATTAACGACACTTTTTCTCATATAACCGGTTGGAATTCTGAAGAGGTGATAGGACGGACGCCCTTCGACATTGGTCTCTGGGTTGATCCGGACCAAAGAATCCAGCTCGCGAAGCGTCTGTTGGCCACGGGGAGTTGGCGGGGCATGGAGTTTCTCTTTCGAACAAAAGACGGCGAGATCCGCGTCGGCATGGGATCGGCGGAATTGATCGACGTCAGCGGTGAACCGTGCATTCTTTCTGTGGTTGCGGACATTACCGAGGTCAAGCGTGCCGAGGAGGCCAGACAAGTTTCTGAGCGTCGCTTCAGCCAGTTTTTTGAGACCCTGCCTGAGTATTGTTACATGACTTCTCCGACCGGCGAAATTCTGGACGTTAATCCCGCGGCTTGCGAAGTTCTGGGTTACACGAAAGAAGAACTCATCGGGAAGTCTCTGTCTGCGATTTATGCCCCCGAGTCAGTACCTAAATTGGTCGATTTGATTGATAAATGGAACAGTAAGGGCAGTCTTCGCAACGAAGAGATGGTCATTCTCACCAGGGAGAGGAAAAGGCGAACCGTCCTCCTCAATGCAGGCTCCGTGAAAGACACAATAGGGAACATTTTACACTCCGCCTCGATACAGGTAGACATAACCGATCGCCGGCAGATCCAGAAGAAGCTGCGCGAGAGCCAAAACCAGTTAGAGAGTATTGTCGCCTTGGCGATGGACGCCATAATCGCTGTCGACCAGGATCAGCGGATCATTGTCTTCAACGCTGCGGCAGAGAAAATGTTCTCTTGCCCGAAACAAGATGCGATTGGAGCTGCAATCGACCGCTTCATTCCACATCGTTTCCGCGCATCCCATGTGGAACATATCCGCCGCTTCGGTGAGGGAGGCGTCACTTCTCGCGCTATGGGTGATCAGGGCGCGTTGTGGGGTCTCCGGGCAAGTGGCGAGGAATTTCCTATTGAGACTTCCATTTCCCACACCGAGGCCGGCGGGAAGAAACTGTTTACCGTCATCATTCGCGACGTCACAGAGGGGCATCTTTCCGAAGAGATTCTTAAACGAAGCGAGAAACGCAGCAAGGATCAGATGCTTCGCTCACCCGTGGCCATGGTAGTAACTCGGGGAGAAACAAACGAATTCGAGGTTATCAATTTCAAGTTTACACAGCTGTTCGGGTATTCCATCAAAGACGTGCCCGACGAGGCTCATTGGTGGCTGCTTGCATATCCGGATGAGGCTTACCGGGAAATGATCAAAATAGAATGGCAGCGGCGCGTGCAGAAGGCCATAAAGAGCGACATAGAGATTGAACCGATGGAGGCGACAGTTCGCTGCAAAGATGGTTCAATGCGACACATAGAATTTCATTTCGCTTCTTTGGGAGATACCGGTCTGGTCAGTTTTGTTGACTTGACTGAGCGTCAATTGGCGCAAGAAGCGCTTCGAGAGAGCGAGGAGCGGTTTCGGTTGGTTGCCAATGCAGCCCCTGTGATGATTTGGATGTCTGGCCCCGACAAACTCTGCACTTATTTCAATCAACCTTGGCTGCGGTTTACGGGTCGATCCATTCATGAGGAGCTGGGAAATCGTTGGACAGAGGGCGTCCACTCCGAAGACCTGGTGCGGTATCTGGATGTGTACACAAAAGCGTTCGACCGGCGTGAGACATTCGAGACGGAGTACAGGCTTCGGCGGCACGATGGAGAATACCGCTGGATTCTTGATCTAGGAGTTCCAAGGCTCAATGCGGACGGCTCCTTTGCTGGTTACATCGGCTCATGTCTCGACGTCACGGAACGCAAGCTGGCCGAAGAGACCCTTTCCAGTGTAAGCCGCAGATTGATTGAGGCGCACGAGGAAGAACGTGCCTGGATTGCTCGGGAGCTTCACGACGATATTAATCAACGCATTGCGTTACTGGCAGTGAGTATGGCACGCTTAGAACAAGATGTTCCTGAATCGTCGGTTGGATTAAGAAATCGCCTCCAAGAAGAAATCAAGCACCTCTCCGATATCGGAAGCGAAATCCAGGCCCTATCCCACCGCCTGCACTCCTCGAAACTGGAATATCTGGGCCTGGCAGCGGCAGCGGCCAGCTTTTGCAGAGAACTTTCCGACCAGCAGAAAGTGGAGATTGAATTTCATTCCGGCGATATCCCTAAGAAGCTCCCTCAAGAGATCTCACTTTGTCTCTTCCGCGTTTTGCAAGAAGCCCTGCAGAATGCGACGAAGTACAGTGGTTCTAAGCGATTCCAAGTGACGCTCAGCAATACATCTAGCGAGATTCATCTAACCGTGCGGGATTCGGGGATTGGATTTGACCTCGACGAGACGCTCAAGGGTCACGGCCTGGGCCTCACCAGCATGAAGGAACGGCTGAAGCTCGTCGACGGGAAGCTTTCCATTGACTCGCAACTGCAGGGGGGAACCACGATCCATGCCAGCGTCCCCCTCAGTCCCGGTCCTAAATCCGCCCGGGCGGCCAGCTAGAAGCCTGCCTCCGGAGACCTTGGCAAGGTGTCACTGTTCGATGTGACAGTGGTCTCAACCTCGCGGACTCTTCTACCTTAGACTCAAGCGTTCGTGAGGGTGATTCGGAGTCCTTCCTGTACACGAGAAAGGGGCAAGACCATGCTGACCGCTTCCATTTGTAGGTTATGCGCGTCCCCCCCAACCTATCGGAACTTGACGCCGAAATGAAAATTCATTTCCCTGGGCTGAGGAGTCTTGACCGGCCCCCCATTTTTGCATTCTCGAAACTGTTGGTCTTCCTGGATTGTGGCCTTACGGAATCAATTATGTCTGAAGCAGAATTACGCCAGGTTAGAGAATCTGCTCCCAGGGTTGTCAGAATCTCTCTCTAGCGATCTGGGCCCCGGCCAGGCCGATATCTAGCCTGAGTTTCCGGGTTAGCCGTTGTAAGTAGTTTATCTGCATGTTCTCCTGCGAGTTAGACCACCAAGCGGGGCAGTGAAATCGCCAGCAAGGACGCCCCTTTCGCTCGTCTGACGTTGTCCCTCGCCGGAGGGTTCCGTTGTCCGCAGGTGCTTTCCGGATTGTATATACTAATCCTAGCTCTCTTCCCTCCGGCGGCCCCAATTTCCCATGTCTTGAAAAGTGCCTATTTACACGGATCGAAACCACACCACAACCCATTGTGTCGCCCATTGACAACACTCTCGGGATTGTGTATATACGAATCATGGCGAGCCTGCAATCCTACTCCGTCCACGGGAACCGCTACTGGCGCATCGTCGAATCCTTTCGCGATAAGCGTGGACGGCCGCGCATCCGCGTCGTGCGCCATCTCGGTACCGCACAGAAGCTGCTCGAATGCCTTTCCGAGGCTCCGGGACGTCCCCTCTACGCCGAGGAGCGGGATTTCGGTGCCACCGCCGCACTCTGGGACACAGCGCAGCAACTGGACATCGTTCGAACTATCGACACCCATGCCCGCAAACGAAACCAGGGACCTTCGGTGGGCGAGTACCTCCTTCTTGCCGCCCTCAACCGGGCGCTGGCCCCGGCCAGCAAACGCAAGCTCGGCGTCTGGTACCGGAATACAATTTTGGTCCGGCTCCTTCCGCTGCGCTCGGCCGCCTTGCGCAGTCAGCGTTTTTGGGATCACATGAACTATCTGGACGAATCGACGTTGCAGCGGATCGAAAACGACATCACGCGGCGACTGGTGGAGGAATGGAAGGTCAATCTACAAACGCTGTTTTACGACACCACCAACTTCGACACGTTCCTTTCCTCGGAGAATCCCGCACGGTTAGCGCAGCGAGGACACGCCAAGAGCAAACGCACCGATCTGCGCATCGTGGGCCTGGCGCTGCTGGTCTCCTGGGATTTTCATATCCCTCTTTTCTCGCAGATCTACGAAGGGAACCAGAACGACTCGGTCACCTTCAGCCGGGTTCTGGACGATCTAGTCACTCGCTACCAGATGTTCCGAGAGAAATGTCAGAGCATCACCCTGGTTTTCGATAAGGGGAACAATTCGGCGGACAACTTTGAGGATCTCGACGGATCCCCCTACCATTTCATTGGTTCTTTGGTCCCCACCCAACACCAAGATCTTTTGAACATTCCTTTGGAACAGTTTCGTTCCCTGGAGGATTCCCGTTTCGCGGGGGTGCGGGTGTATCGCACCGAGAAGGAAGTCTTTGGGCGCAAGCGCACGATTGTGATCACGCGGAGCCGTGCATTGCTACGGGGCCAAATCCGGGGCATCCGCCAGCATTTGGCCAAGAAGCTTCGCGCTCTACGGGATCTCGCGAAACGGATCGCTCACAGCCATGAACCAGGATGGAGGGGTAAGCCCTACACCACCGAGAGCATCCAGAACAATCTGGATACCATCATCTCCGGCCAGTACGTCGCTGATTTTCTTTGGGGCAAGGTGACTCGCAAACACAGACGCCTGGGGATTGCTTTTGGAACCGACGACGATGCCTATCAGAAACTAAAGAAGCGCGTTCTCGGCAAGAGGATTTTATTCACCGATCGTACCGATCTGACCGACGAAGAAATCATCTTTGGCTATCGCGGCCAACATCACGTCGAGCGAGCTTTCCGAGACATGAAAGATCCCTACTTCATCAGCTTTTCCCCGCCCCACCATTGGACCGACCAGATGCTTCGCGTCCATGCGTTTTACTGCGTTCTCGCACTGACGCTGGTATCCCTGCTTCACCGTCGAGTGCACCAGGCGGGAGTGCCGGTTACTCAGTCCCGCCTCATCGAGCAACTCAAACAGATCAAGGAGATCACCAACTACTATCCCGCTCACAAAACCGGAAAGCCTCACTTGGGAGGCCGACCCCGTGCCGAGCGCGCCATGACTCATTTGGATCCTCAACAAGATCGCATTTTCCGCGCGCTGAAGCTGGACCGTTTTCTCGCCCGTTAGTATATACGCCTCTCCTTGCTGCTCCGAGGTGCCAGACGAGCTGTAACTCGGAAACTCAGGCTAGTGCTGGCCTTTACTGAGGAGGGGAGGAGTGAAACTCCGAAGGCTTCTCGGGGAGGGACCGAATCGTTCACGGCGAAATGCGAAACCGAACGTCCAGCTAAACAACGTGCCTTGCTTCCGCCCCTCTCCTTGCACGTACCCCATAAAAAATGCCCTCGCTTTCGCAAGGGCATCTTCTCACTTCTCTCTCACTATTCAATCGAGTTTCGTAACAGACTGTTCAGTCCGCCCTTCTTTCTCGGGATTGCGATATCAGTGCCCGAGAAGCGTGGGCTGGAGAATGAGGTTCAGCACCTGGTTGGGGAACAGTCCGAAGTAGAGCGTGCCCACCACCGTGAAGGCCAAGACAAAATTCACCGTGATCGGAAATCCCACAGGAGCGGCCGACTTCGCCTCCGCGCTGGATTCGCGCATGTACATCAAGACGATGACGCGCAGATAGTAGTAAGCACCGATTATGCTGTTAACCGCCATCAGCACCGCGAGCCACAGCAGGTGCGAATTCACCGCGGCCTTGAAAATGTAAAACTTGCCGAAAAAGCCCGCCGTGACCGGCAGCCCGAGGAGCGAAAGCAGATAGACGCTCAGCGCCGCCGCTACGAAAGGCTGGCGCTGCGATAGGCCTGCGTAGTCGTCCAGCGAGAGATGCTTTTCGCCCGTGCCGCCCAGCTGCGAAACGATCGTGAATGCCCCGAGCTTCATGAGCGCGTAGCTGAGCAGATAAAAGAGCACGGCCGCATAAGCCGGTGCTGCTTCCGCCGATCCACCTCGCGCCATGGAGGTAACGGCCGCAAAAGCCACCAAAATATAACCGGCGTGCGCAATGGAGCTGTAGGCCAGCAGCCGCTTGACGTTCGTCTGCACCAGCGCGCCCAGATTGCCGGCGAACATCGTAAGCGCCGCGAGCGCCCAGAAGGCCCAGAACCAGAAGTGCGTGGCGGCAGGAACCGTCGCAAAGATGCGCAGCAACAAAGCGAACGCCGCGGCCTTCGGTCCCGCGGAAAAAAGCGCCGTAACCGGCGTTGGAGCGCCCTCGTAGACGTCCGGCGTCCACACCTGGAACGGCGCGGCGGCCACCTTGAAGCCCAGCCCGATCAGGATCATGGCCAGCCCAAGCTCGAAAAGCGTGCTATGAAGAAGCTCCTCGGAGCCCATTTTGGTCAGCATCGTCGTTCCGCTCGATCCATACACCAGCGCGATCCCGTAGAGGAAAAACGCCGTCGCGAACGAGCCCAGCAGGAAATACTTCATCGCCGATTCGGTCGACTTGAGCGAATCGCGGCGGTATCCCGCCAGAATGTAGCTGGAGATCGAACTCATCTCCAAGCCGATGAACGCGGTGAGCAACTCCTGCGCCGAAGCAAGCACGCCCATGCCCGCCGTGGCAAACAGCAGCAGCGAGTAAAATTCCGCGAAGGGAAGCCGTTCCCGCTCCAGGTATGGCCCTGCTGCCAGCACGACGAGAAACGCCACCGTGCCCACGAGCAGCCGGAAGAAAAAACTAAAGGAATCGGACTGCACCAGCCCGCCGAAGCCCGGCCCTGCATGCATTGCCGCGGTGACGGATGCGGCTGTTCCCGCCAGCGTCCCGATCATCGCAAGAAACGTAAAAAAATGGCGGCTGCGCACGAACGGCTGCATCAGCATCACCAGCACGCCGAAGCCGCACCACACCAATTCCGGAAGCACGCGATACATGTCTATGGTGCGGGGAAGCATTTAGCGGATTTCCAGCCTTTCACTTGAGATGGTCTTCGCCGCGCTTGACGAATCGCGTTTTGCCTGCGGCGTGGAGCCGCTCGGCGCCGCAGCCTCATACGGCCGCTGTGGTTCGACCTGGTCAATTACCGCTTGCGCCGCAGAGGCCGTCCGGGCCGTGATGAACGTCGATCCAATGCCCATCCACAGCGTGACGATTGCCATGGTCACCAGAATCCATTTCTCGCGCGCGGAGGCATCGGGGAGCGTGCGGTTTTTCTCCCGCGTGATCTCGCCGAAGAACACCCGCTGATACGACCACAGCAGGTAGCAGGCGGAGAGGATCACGCCGAGCGCGGCCCACGAAGCCCACTGCCAGTGCCGCTGGTAGGTTCCGAGTAGGACCAGGTATTCGCCGACAAACCCATTGAGCATCGGCAGTCCCAGCGATGAGAGTGCGACAAACAGGAAGAACGCGGCCAGCTTCGGCATCGGCGTGGCCAGGCCGCCGTACTCGCTGATGTCAAACGTATGCCGCCGGTCGTAGAGCATGCCCACAAGCAGGAAGAGCGCGCCCGTCGAGATACCGTGCGCCAGCATCTGGTAAACCGCGCCCTACATGGAAATGTTATGGAACGCAAAAATGCCTAGCACCACGAAGCCCAAGTCGCTGACCGCCGAATACGCGCCCAGCTTCTTCAGATTCGGCT
>WNFP01012441.1_pt1 | contig 12716 bp, 12 predicted proteins | sample 5400201 | NCBI WGS metagenome assembly WNFP01 (sample SAMN13153355, study PRJNA577476) | soil metagenome | isolation source: 115 cm saprolite under Madrone tree | place: USA:California | collected 2016-06-14
GCACGGCGAGTTGCAGCGCTGCGGTCGCCTACGGCTCCCTGCGCGCCGCAACTCGAAAGACTGGACGAGGGAAAAGTCATGAGTTCAGGAAATCTTGATGTCGTATGATCTCGTGCGCGGAGCCAGGGGGCAGGTCAGTCGTACTCGCGTTTTTCCGTGGGGTTGAGGCGAGTAAAAGTCGAAAACTGTGAATTGGAGATGAGTTCGTAGTCCGTTTCCGTTTTTGCCACTGACCCGTTGTCGAGAGTTGTGGTCTCGCGAATCAGTCTGACGTTCTCTACGGTAGGGTTCGCGTCTTCGCCGGTATAATCCTTTACAGTTTTGCGAAGGAGTAAGCCGGAACTGGCCGAGCCTGAATATTGGCTTAGCTGCGTCTCTACAGTACTGAGAGAACCGGAGAAGCCATCGGTGGCGACAACGGGCCCAAAGGTATGCACGGTGTCGTTTCCGAGGGGGTCCGTCTCGGTTGCGTAGTATCCAGGGAATATTGAGTAGTTCCACGTGCTGCTAACCCCATTCTGCGTGACGGTCCGCGACTGGACGCCACGTCTGCAGTCTTGACTGCCCGTTGAAAGGGAACCCACGCAAAGATTGGCATAGGTGTAACTAATTGAGGCGCCGGTGGGAAGGACGATTGATTGCAGCTCAGCAGCACTCGCGTTCACCCAATTGAATTGGTAGAACTTTGCGTTAGGAAGAGTTAGTTTGGCAGGGAAAAACGCCCCGCCCGTGTCATTCGTACAAGGTGAGGCGGCTGGGGATCCGCAGAAACTTGTCTGCGTGTCCAGGAGAGTGTAGTCAAGCCGATACGTCTGTGAGTTTCCATTCGAGTCGGTTACGGTCCAGTTGGTGTAGGCAGGTTCTGAGGCGGTCTTGCCTAGAGGGGAAGTGTAGGTTGTTGTCGGACCATTCGTGACGGTAAAGAGGGTGCGCCCAAGATCATCTGTCGCACCTGTCATGATGTTTCCGTTCGCGTCTTCGCGCTGCGTGCCGACATGAATCTGGGTGCCGTCTTTGAGAGTAATCAGGTTCGGGGTTTGTCCAATGTCCACCATGATGCCCGTGCCATCGAAGGTGGGGCTGGTAGTAATCGCGCCTAGGCAGCCTCCGGTGTGTAGATGCAGCGGATGCTTGACTCCTTCCGGACCTATGACGGTGTAGAACCCTAATGCTCCCACGGTTCCGGACCCGCAATTCTCCTGGATGTTTGTTGGATTGATGCCCCATGATCCGGAATCACCTTCATTAGCCAAGTGCCAGCCAAACAGGAGGAAGTTGCGGTCCACCGTGTATTGGGTGTATCTGTGACCTAGAACGACAGTAACGGTCTTTGTAAGCGTGAAACTCGGGGTATCGTAGACAAAAGCTCTAGCCACGGTCCCATGCCTTTGCTTCACGCTGAGAATGGGGATGTGGATGTGCACGTTTCCGTTCTGAAGGGAGACGGTGTCGAAGTCGGAACCTGAGAAGCCGCCAAAGGGTGGCAGGTTTTGATTCCCATCGGAGACTTGTTGGGCCGTGGAACGGATGGGGAACACTAGAGAGAGAAACGAGAGAAAGAAGAAGAGTCGAACGCGCATGAGACCTCCGAGTTGCAAGTCCCCGGGCCGTTAGGGAGAGGACGGCGGGACGCGGGGAAATTGGTCCGTCGGTCGATTGGCTGGACTGGAGCAACTCTATACAAGGTAAGAACGGGTGCGTCAACAACTATTTGGGGAAGTGGCGAGGGGTCGAAGAATCGTTGGAACGTTGGAAGGTTGAACGTTGGAAGCGAGGAAAGATAAGAGAGATTTCTCCCTGCGCTCGGAATGACGAGCCGGGGGATGGAGAAATTCAGAAATTCGGAGAAGCGGAGCGGGAGGCGAGGTGCTCGTTGGAGGAAGCGATGGATTGGGCGAGGGTGAGACGAGGGGCGCGCAACAAGAGGAAGAGTTCGCCGGCCCAGAGCAAAATGTCCAGCAAGCGTCCGCGCTGAAGATTGGTGAGGTTTTTGGAGTGCAGGCTGATGTCGAGCGCTTTTCGCGAGCATTCCTCGATGAAAGCGCGCATGGAGGCCAGGTCGTCGGGCTCAGTGCTGAACTTGCGGCCGCGCGGCTCAAGATTCTCCAGCCTTTCGTAACAGCGCGACAGAAAGTGGTTCAGGCAGAGAGCCTGGTGATCCAAGGTAGCAACCGCGGCTCCGCCACAAGAACCCACCCTGCAGTCTCGACTTGCAAACATCGTATCCACCCCACCCAGGCCCATTGGTTTAACCCGACTAACAGTCTCACTTCTCGTTCGATTCTTTCTACTTTAGTAAGATGCGCTAAGCCACGCAAACAGTCTCATCTGTGGAAATCCGATCATCTGTGCAAATTCGATCCTGCATCATGGAGCACTCGTCGGCATTTGTTTGTAGCCGAATCGGCGGCAGGAATTGCGACATCGGCAACACCGGCAAGTGCGCTGCCATGGTTTGCACGCGCAGGCAGCGGTCGAGATAAGGCGCCAGCAGCGCATGCACCCAGCGGACATTCTGGCTGCAACATTTTGCGCGGTCATTTCCGGCCCAGAAGGTGACGACGGTGACCAGCCGCGCTTCATGATGCGAAACCATCACCAGGCATCCCGCGAATCCGTCTACGTCTTTCAGTGCGCCGGCGATGGCGGCAGGAATGGTGGCTTCCACGCGGTGGGCTTCCTGGGGCTTGGCCACAAACTCGACGGTCAGGGCAGCCATAGGGGGAACACCTGATGCCCCTTTCGGGAGCGACTGCGGATTCAGTGCAGCAGCTGTATAGGATGGGTAAGTGACACTATTTGTCATGTTTGAGTAACTTGCTGGACTTGCCAAAGTTCCTCCAATGTATTGGCCCACCCTTGGGAGAAGGGAGGCGCATCCTCGCCCGTTCAGGGCAGGCCAAGATGCGCCCACTGGGGCACATGGGGACCGGGGAAGGTTCCCCACGGATAAGGAATCCCGAGGTAACTGGGGGTTCCTACGCAGGAGTAGTGTGTCGGTGGGGGATTCCGTTTCAAAGGGTTGCGTTTCAGTGCAATTTTAATGAAGCTGCGGCTCCATTGCGCCTAAAGGGGGGCGAAGTTATACTCCTGCCCCGAGAATTCGAGGGCAGAAGTGGAGTTTTTCAATTTTGACGAAGCGTACGTCAAACGGCTGAGGGAGGGTGATCCCACAACCGAACAGCACTTTGTCGCCTATTTTGGACAACTTCTGCGCATCAAACTCCGCTCTCGGAGGCTGCCGTCAGATAAGGTGGAGGACCTAAGCCAGGAGACATTTATTCGGGTGATTGCCAATCTACGCAAAGATGGCGGGGTACGCCACCCTGAACGCTTTGGGGCATTCGTTAACTCCATTTGTAACTATGTGTTACAAGAGCATTACCGGTCTTGCGCCAAGAACCAGCTGATGGGGGAGGTTCCCATGGATATACCGGATAAAGTATTGGATCTGGATGGCATGCTGGTCACCAAGGAATCGGCCGAGCAGGTTCGCCGCATCCTCGGAGGAATGCCAAAGCGGGACCGCGAACTGCTTCGCGCCATTTTCCTGGAGGAAAAGGAGAAAGACGCGGTCTGCAAGGAGCTGGGGGTTGATCGCGAGTACCTCAGGGTACTGGTCCATCGAGCGAAGGATAAGTTCAAGGCCCTCTATGAGAAAGGCCAGATGGGGATTGTCCGGCGGGCGGTGGGGTTGGGAAACCGGTGAAACGTTTTAGCGCCCCCCCGCACTACCTTACGGATGGCACAAATGGACCATAACGAGGCAATACAACTGCAGGCGGCAGTAAAGTATGTACTCGGCGAGCTCTCCCAGGTCCAAAGGGACGAGTACGAAGAGCATTATTTTGACTGTGGGGAATGCGCGGTCGATATTAAGGCGCTGGCTACCTTCGCCGACACTGCCCGCGAAGTCCTGCGGCAACAGAAGGCTGAGCAACTCGCGAAAGAGCTTGCTACCACGAGGGGAGGTTGGCTGCGCTGGCTGCAGCCGGTTGTGGCGGTACCAGTGTTCGCGGCTCTGCTGCTTATTATCGCGTATCAGAATGCGGTCACGATTCCGCAAGCGAGGCAAGAGGCCAGTTCCGGTGCGGCACAGATTCTGTTCAATTCGCATTCGCTACGAGGTGTCAACACGGCGGGCGAAGAGGGCCGCACGCTTTCGATTCGTGCACGGGAAGCCTTCTTTCTTAATTTTGACTTCGTGCCCACTCGGAGTTTCGACAATTACATAGGTCAACTCGAAGACGCAAATGGGCATGTGCTCTTGCGGTCGAAGATCGCGGGCGGGAACGCCAACCAGGAGGCACATCTTCCTGTAGCTCCCAGCACCTGAGGTGTCCCCTATGGCTACGCTGCACCGCATCCCTTATCACTTTCATGCCGAGGGCCACGCCCTTAGCGGCGAATTTCGCCATCCGTCTTGGATTCCTATCGAGGCTCAAGCCGCTACCTCTCTGCCTACGATCGGCGGTCACGGCAGAGCTCATGTTGAGAATTTCCATCTCCAGGATTTTGTGTCATTCAAGAGAGCCGACACGCACGTTTCGGGTAAGCGTCGCCGCAGCGATTCCGGCGACACTTACGTCACTTCTGCCAGCACGACCATCGAAGACTTGGACATCCTGGGAGTTGTAACCGCCTCGCTCATCGTCTGCCGTCTCTCGTCTGTCCACAGCCCAAAGTCACCGGAGGGACGCATCATTGCCGAGGATAGCCGCTTCGAAGGGCTGCGCATTAGCGGCCAAGACGTGAAGGTCACTCTACGCCACAATTTGTTGGTCGATTGCGAAACCTTCGAGGATCTGGTGACCAAAGGCATTGCAAACGACGTAAAATCCGGGAGAATAGCAGCAATCGATCCGAAGCGGCAGGTGGCCATTTGTTCTCTTGTGGAGAAAATCGAGACGAAGTTGAAGGGCGTCGATGTAAAGCGCCACCTCATCGAAGTCAAAGATTTTGGAAAAATCTTCTTGGCGGAAATCTTCGCCGATCCCGGAACCAAGACTCTGACCATGCTTCGCCTCGAGCTCGGCTCTCCTCACGTCACGGACCTGACGGCCGGCGAGACCCGCATCAACGGATTTCCTTACCCATAGTTAGGTCCTTGCTTTGCTTCCCTTTGCTGGCCGTGATGGGTTGTGGTAGACCTGCGTCACTTCCAACCGCCCAGCTCTACGAGAGCACGCGGCTCAAGGTCAAGCGCGGCGACCTCACCGCCGCCCTAATGGAAGTAGATAAGGCGCTTCGCCGCTTTTCTACCCCAGACACAGAATGGCACTGGCGATTCACGGTCCTCGAGGGCGAAATTCTCGCACGCCAACGCCTCATGAAAGAGTGTTTGGAACTCCTCGCCCCAGATCTTCCTGGCTATCTTTCGCAGAGTGACATCGCGGTATGGCGTAAACTGACGCAAGGATACGCTAACGGATTCCTAGGGAACCTCGACGAATCCGACAAGCTTTTCGCTGAAGCCGAGGAACTCGCAAAAGAAAAACATCCCGAGCTACTCGGCGAGCTCGCCCTCCGAAAAGGCACAGTCGCTTTTTTTGCCCGTGGGGATCCCGAGACCGCCGAACATTTGTTTTACACGACGTTGGGGATCGCACGCCAACAGCAGGATCCTTTCCTCGAATCGAGCGCCCTCGGCAGCCTTGGGCTGGTTGCCACAAGGCAGGAGCACTATGACGAGTCTATTGACTGGTTTGGCGCTGCCCTGAAGCTGTCCCGATCCGTAGGTGCCGAAAGCTCAGCGGTTAAGACCCTTGGCAATCTGGGTTGGAGCTACTTCGAGATGGGCGACTATGAAAACGCTAGATCACTCTTCCAGCAAGCAGAACAGTCTTTCGGACATGCTGGACTGATTGGCGATCAGTTGTATTCACGAATTAACTTGGCCGTTTCGGATTACTTCTTGCACGAATACGCGAGCGCTGAGCAGGAATCGCAAAGGGCACTCGACCTGGCTCGACAAAGAGGAGAAAGGGAAGGGATCACGCAGTGCCTGAACAATCTGTCTTCCATTGCAATGTTGAGGAGGGATGTTGATCTGGCCGAGAAGTACAACAACGAGGCCTTGCAGCTTTCTGCGGCTTCGCCGAATCGCTCGGGTGTGCTCACGTCCACCCTGATTGCTGGCCAAATCGAATCGGCCCGGCAGCATTACCAACAGTCGGAGAAGCTCCTTAACAAGGTCATTCACGATCCCTCGGCAGGGACGGCGCTAAAGTGGGAAGCGGAAGCGCGCCTGGCCAAGGTGTATGCTGGCGAGGGTCTGTCGGGAAGGGCGGAGAAAGAATACGAGCGGTCGATCGCCACGATAGAAACGGCCTGGTCTTCCGTGAACGCAGAAGAGTTCCGCTTGACCTTCCTGTCCAGCGGAATCGAATTCTACGACGATTACATTGACTTTCTGGTTCGCCAGAAGCGGCCTGGGGACGCGCTGCAAGTTGCGGAGCTGAGCCGCGCGCGGACCCTTGCGGAAGGGTTGTCTTCCGATACGAAAGCAAGTTCGCGGACGAAACCAGCCGTGCCCCCACAGCAATTAGCGAAGCGGCTGCGCGCGACGTTGCTTCTGTACTGGCTAGGCGAGGAGCGTTCGTATCTGTGGGTGATAGCGCCAACTAAGACGATATACTTCACGCTACCTCCAGCTTCGGAAATCGATGCGCTGGTCAAGGCTTATACGCAGGCGATTGTTGACTCCAAAGACGTTCTCGTGACGGGTGACCGATCGACCGGCGAGAAACTGTATGCCACGCTCATCGCGCCGGCACAAAGGTTGATCCCGGCAAACTCGCGGGTGATTCTGCTGCCCGATGGGACACTTTACGGGCTGAACTTCGAGACACTCATTGCGCCTGACCCGCGGCCGCACTACTGGATCGAAGATGTAACGCTGACAACGGGAAGCTCTCTGGCGCTGCTAACCTCCTCCGCCAACCGGCCGGTTGCGAAAGAAAGGAACCTGCTGCTGGTGGGAAGTCCGAAAGAAGCTAACCCCGAATTTCCGCCGTTGTTGCAGGCGCCCAACGAGATGAAGAAGGTCGAGCAACACTTCCCAGAACCTCGCCGGGTGGTCTTGGAAGGGGAGCACGCCACGCCGAACGCTTACCTGAGCAGCAATCCAGAACGTTTTTCTTATGTCCACTTTGCAACGCACGGCACGGCCAGCCGCACCCGGCCCCTGGAATCCGCCGTGGTCCTGAGCAAAGAACCCGGCGGAGACACCTACAAGCTCTACGCACGGGATATCGTCACTCGGCACTTGCGGGCGGAACTGGTGACCATTTCGGCGTGCTACGGGTCGGGGAAGCGAGCTTATTCGGGCGAAGGACTGGTCGGACTCTCCTGGGCTTTCGTGCGGGCAGGCGCTCACCGCGTCATCGGGGCATTGTGGGAAGTGAGCGATGTCCCCGCTACGCCAGAGCTCATGGACGTGCTCTACCGTGAGCTAGGAACGGGCAAGGACCCCGCCGCCGCATTACGCTCCGCCAAGCTTTCTCTCCTTCGTTCCACCAATCCAAATACCGTCTTTCGCAAGCCTTTCTACTGGGCACCCTTCCAGTTGTACGCGGGCTCCTAATCGAGACTGGCTCACTCCAGTGGACCAGGCGGGCTGCCAGGGAGGTTGTCGCGTTCATTCTGGATGAAACGAATTCGCGGACCAGATCACTACTTGCGAGTAGAACGCTGTCCCCGGAGGGTCACGTATCCATGAGTCTGAACGACAAGTTAATGAAGCCACTCGAAAACAAGCCTGCTTCCGCGCAGGAGCCTCCCGACCGAAGCAATTCGCGCGTGCGCGTCGAACCGTTTGAGTTCGAAAGCCTCCTCGAGCGCGCCATGGAAATTCTGAGCATTAGAGCGCAAAGCGCGACACCATCGAGGACTTGAAGCCCGATGGCGATGCCGCAGGCCGCCCACTGTATCATGAAGCGCTTTTTTTGGAATTGCTAATTTCATTTGAGCACGCTTCGGTCATGTCGCGGAGTCAGCGGCCATTGCACGCACGTCGTCGGCGGAATAGCCCAGGCTCAGCAGAATCTCGCCCGTATGCTCGCCGAGGAGCGGCGGCGGTAAACGGTAGCTCACCGGAGTAGCTGAAAACCGGATGGGATTCGCGATGCTGTTGGCCGTTCCGATGGAAGGGTGCTTGAGCTGCACAATCAAGCCCCGCGCGCGTGTCTGCTTGTCTTCGATGGCCTCGGCCACCGTGTTGATCGGCGCTGCCGGTATTTTTGCAACAGCAAATTTTGCAAGCCAGCTTGCTGCTGGCGCTTGCCTAAAAATGTCTCCCAAGAGCGGCACCAGGATTTCCCGGTTCTTGATTCTTAGCGCGTTCGTTGTGTACCGTTCATCCCTCCCAAGGTCATCTTGAAGGTTCATCACCCGGACGAATCTTTTCCACAAAGCATCCGTCCCCACACCGATGACGAAATATTTGTCATCGCTTCCGCGGTACGATTCGTACGGCACGATATTCGGATGAGCATTTCCCCAGCGTTCGGGTGAAACGCCTGCGTTCAAATAACTGGTCCCCGCGTTCGCCAGCCACGTCAATTGCGAATCGAACAGGGCCATGTCGATGAATTGCCCGCGCCCGGATTTCTCCCTGGCAAGAAGCGCGGCAAGAATCCCCATCGCCGCGTACATCCCGCAAGTCATGTCCGCAATCGCGATCGGATAACGCATCGGCCCGCCGCCCGGCTCCCCCGTAAAGCTCATCACGCCGGCTTCCGCTTGCGCCAGGATGTCGTAGCCCGGCATGCCAGCTTTCGGACCTGTGAATCCGTATCCGGTGATACTGCAATAAATCAGCCGGGGAAATTTCGCGCACAATGATTCTGGATCGATGCCGCGCTTTTGCAGCGATGCCAGCGATGGCTGGTTGCAAATAAAAACGTCGGCGCTGGCAAGAAGTTTCTGCAATGCTTCAGCGCCGCGCGGATGGTCGTAGTTGAGGGTAATCGAACGTTTGTTGCGATTTGCCGCGAGATAGTAAGCGGATTCGCTGCCCACAAACGGCGGACCCCAGTTGCGTGACTGGTCGCCAGTTCCCGGCTTTTCCACCTTGATCACGTCTGCGCCAAAGTCGCCAAGCAGCATCGCGCAGTAAGGGCCGGCAAGCGCCTCCGACATTTCGACGACGCGAATTGAGTCGAGAACGGTTTCCACGGGCGGCGATTATAGCTGACATCGCGCGCTGTCACACTTCAACATCGATGGTGCATTTTCGCAAACCGATTGATCGCATCCAAAACTTCGTTCGAATTGGCGAAGGTTTCCACAGGCGTCGCTCTTGTGCTTTGGGGCATCCCGACATAAACTTCTTCGCAGCATTTGTCTCTGCGAGCCACCTCTACCTTTTGAGGAATTCCATGGCTCGCGCGAACAGGGGTTGTGATGTCTGGGGGAGAGAAAATGAGAAAATTGCTGTGTGCGTTTTTTGTGTTGATGCTCGCGCTGGGGTTTGCCTCGTCCGGATGGGCGCAGTCGCAAATCACTGCAGGAACTGTGCAGGGAGATGTTCTGGATGAGAAGGGCGGAAGCGTCGCAGGCGCTACTGTCGAAGCGAAGAATCTATCAACCAATTTCGTAAAGACGGATACCACCGACACAGACGGTCATTTCGCCTTCCTGAGTCTTGCACCAGGACGCTACACCCTCACCATCAGCAAATCCGGGTTTGCCACTATCGTTCAGGAAAACGTGAATCTCACCGTCGGGCAGACAATTACCATCCCGGTTACGATGAAGGTTTCTTCTGTGGCGCAGCAGATCGTGGTCACCGACGTGCCAGTCATCGAAACGACCAAGACAGAATCGTCTTCAACATTGAGCGAGCTCACAGTTAGCTCAACTCCTGTGCTTGGGCGCAAATTTGAAGACTTGCTGACATTGACGCCCGGAGTGGCGATCACACAAGGGCCGGATGGTGACGAGATCAATTTTAACGGTCAGCGCGGCGTGTTCAATAACATCAGCCTCGATGGCGGGGACTACAACAATGGCTTCTTCGGCGAGCAGCTGGGCGGACAACGCGCCGCAATTGATATCACTCTAGACGCTGTTAAGGAATTCCAGGTGGTCGCCAGCGGAGCCAGCGCGGAATTCGGACGGACGGCCGGCGGGGTTGTCAACGTCGTTACCAAGTCCGGAACGAATGAAATCCACGGGAGCGGCTTCGAATATTTTCGCACGGAAGCGCTTACGGCGGCAACTTCGGACGGCAAACCACTCCAGGATTTTCGCCGCAACCAATTTGGCGGGACTGTGGGCGGACCCATCGTCAAAGACAAAATGTTCCTCTTTGGGGCCTTTGAACAAATTATCGCGGAGCTGACACGCCCCGATCTGAGTGCACCGCTCGGACCGGCGTGTTCGGTGTCGACTCCAATGGTGGGAGTCGATGACGCGGTAATCAACGCCAGCGCCGAATGCCAGAGAGTGGCGCTCCTGAATTTCCTGAAGACTAACTTCGGGCAGGACGACGGCCAACCAGTCAAGCACCCCATCCGCAACTCAGCGGCGCTAGGCCGCTTCGACTGGAATGTCAATCCGACAAATCAGTTCGCGGTGTCCTATAACTTCGACTATTCGAAAAACACCAACCAAACTTTCGACGTGCCGACGTACGGAAACTCTGCGAACGGAATCGAGGGACCATCGAAAATTAACGTCATCAACGCTAATCACTTCACCACGATCTCCTCGACAAAGCTGAACGAAGCACACTTCAGCTATCAACGCGAGGTTAGGCCCCGATCGGCTACCCCTTCCAAGATCCCGGCGGATACGGCCATGGGATTTGCGACCACCTTTCGCATTGGCAGCCCGTTCTTCCTTGAACCAAACGTTGACGAAACGATTTGGCGCACGCAGGTCCGCGACAATTTCTCCATTGTTCGCGGAAAACATAATTTCAAGTTTGGGGGCGACTGGCTGCATACGAACAACTCCCAGGTCTTCCGCGGATTCTTCACGGGCCGCTACATCTTTGACAGTGTGGACCTATGGCATCTTCCTGAGCAATCCGGTGTTTCCCTCGGATGGGACACTTCACAGCCAGAAGAAGGAATTCCAGCCGAGAGTGGGTTTCGCTTGGGACGTTCGGAATAACCACAAGTCGCTGCTGCGTGGAAGCTACGGCATCTTCAACGGACGCCAAAACATGCTCTCGCAAGTTGGCTCAATCACCACCAATGGTGTCCAACAGCGGACCATCTTCGCGAGTTCGGCAACAGGCGGTGGGCCGGTTTGGCCGAACGCTTTCCCGGCTACGCCCAGCAATACGTCTTGCACCTTGGGCACTCCTGTAAACCCGTTCCCGTGTTTTACAGGCGTGCGAGTGTTCAGCAAGGACTACGCGAATCCGCGGATTTATACGACCAATGCGGCATACGAACAGGAAATCTTCCAGGGCTGGACAGGATACGTAGATTTCACCGTGTCTAAAGGCGTGCATTTAACCTCCTTCTAAACACGATCATCCCTGCGGGGGCATTTGGCCCGCAACTGGGCGATGTATTCGTCACCTCAAGTCCTGGCAAGTCGCTTTATCGCGGTGTAACCTTCGGAATGAGAAAGAGATTTAGCCAGCGCTTCCAGTTGGAATGGAACTACGTGCTCTCCGAAGACCTGGACACCGATTCAAACGAACGCGATCCCTTCACGGACCGCAGGCTTGTGCCCAGCCAGCCCTTTAGGGAATACAGTTTTTCCGACCGCGATGAGCGTCACAAGTTCAATCTTTTCGGCTATTTTGAGCTTCCCGCGGGATTTAACGTGGACGCCCGACTCCAGGCACATACGCCACAACCAATCACTCCTGCAGGCTGTGCCGCTATAGCGGGATGCAAGCGGAACTCGACCTGGAAAAACAATGAATACACGTCATTCGATTGGCGGGTGATGCGGCCCTTCAAGCTTGGCGAGCGATACAAGTTGATTCCAACGGTTGAAATGTTTAACACGTTTAACAACAAGAACAACGTGAATCCTCTTGTGACACCAGCACTGTTCAACTTTGACGGGTTCCTTCGCTTGGGCGTGGGGGATCCGCGGCAGGCGCAGTTGTCGGTGCGCTTCGAGTTCTGACGGGGCGGCTGCAAGTTACAAGAGCAATTCACGCAAAAGAGGGGCGCCTAGGCGCCCCTTTTTGCTTTTGCGGGCATCGATGAAAAACAGAAATGGCACGCGTGGACACGCGCTGTTTCAGCGGCACTTGCTTGCGCGGCGCGAATCCCTGACAATCTAAGGTTTATAGATGCGAGTTTTTCCGCGCGGCGGCGGTGGCCCGTACCAAAAAAGAGAAGCGAGTGAAATGGCGAGTCCGGTCAATTCAGTAAAACGATTAATTGCTTATTTTTCGATGGAGATTGCGCTTGAGAACGCCATGCCCAGCTACAGCGGGGGCTTGGGCGTTCTTGCGGGCGACACCATTCGCGCCGCCGCGGACTTGCGCCTGCCCATGGTGGCGGTCTCACTGCTCTACCGCAAAGGATTTTTCACGCAGCGTCTCGCCGAAGACGGCACACAAACGGAAGAACCGGTCGAGTGGCGCGTGGAAGATTTCCTGACGGAAGAACCGGCGCGGGCCAGCGTCCCATTGGAAGATCATCGCGTCGAATTGCGTTGCTGGCACTATGCGGTGAAGGGTGTGCGCGGTTTTGAAGTGCCGGTTTATTTCCTGGACGCCGATCTGCCGTCGAACG
>WNFP01003875.1_pt1 | contig 12715 bp, 9 predicted proteins | sample 5400201 | NCBI WGS metagenome assembly WNFP01 (sample SAMN13153355, study PRJNA577476) | soil metagenome | isolation source: 115 cm saprolite under Madrone tree | place: USA:California | collected 2016-06-14
CTCCGAGAGCCACAGATAACTCTGTGCTTCAGCTTCAAGCCGAGCCTTGAATTCGAGATGAGAGTCTTGAGGAGGGTTTAGCATCTTTTGCATGCGGGGGAGAGCGCGACGGGCGGCTGCGGCGCCGGCCTCGATGGCCTCGTCGGCACGGTCGAAATCATCCCAGGAGAGTGACTGGACGTCGGGGCGAAGAACAAGGTCAGCGTGGTGCTCCCATATTTCGAGCTGATGTTTTTGAGCGGCGCTGACGGCGCGGCAGACAACTTGAAAGATGTTGGTTGGAGCACCGCGTTGCCCATCTTCAACGCCAACCGAAACACCAATGACATGCGTGGCGCCCAGCTCGCGGGCGGCACAGGTCGGAACTTGGGCGACGAGACCGCCATCGGCCAGGTAGCGCGTACCAATTTGTACAGGTTCGAACAAGCCCGGGAAAGCGCAGCTGGCGCGGATTGCTTCGCAGAGATTCCCATGCGTAAACACTACGGGTTCTCCATTGGCCAGATCGGTTGCGACAACGGCCATCGGAATCCGAAGATCCTCGAAGCGCCGCGATTCGAAAACTTGCTCGATGAGGTCACCCAGGCGGTGATTGCTGGCTAGCCCCAGGCGGGAAACTCGCCATCTGGCGATGTCGCGGAAACGAAGTGTGCGGCAAGTCGCAATGATGCGCGCCAGAGGCGCACCGCTGGCATAGGCCGCGCCAAGTATGCTGCCAACGCTCGTGCCAGCGATATAAGAAATAGGGATGCGATTCTGCTCGAGAACTTGCAGGACGCCGAGATGAGCGAATCCACGCGCGAACCCTCCGCCTAGAGCCAAGCCTAGACCTGGTCTTTCGGACGAGGGCACTGACCCAACGTTCAGTGAGGAATGGTCGGGACGCGTCATGGCACGAGAATGCCATTTGCATCTTTATTACCCAATGGACCGGGCGTCCTGAAGGAACAGTACGTGCGTACTTCTGCGCCAAATGGGAACAAATTTCCACGGCGAAAAAAGGCAGTACCAACTTACTAGGCTAGTACCCTCTGTGTACCATTGTCCGCGGAGGTGGGCTCAGCGATTCTGTCCCCGTCAGCGAGGCCTGAACATCTACCGGAGGGGGAATGGACAGCGCATACGCAACATGGGTAGGGCAGGCTGTCGTGCTGCAAGTGGCGCTGGGAGATATTAAGGTGCCCCTGCGAGGTACGCTGTTGAAAGATGGCGGTGAAACGGTTCGGATGAGGATTGGCGACGGCTGGGATGTGGACATTTATAAGGCGATGATTCTGGCGGTTGAACAAGATGCTATGGCGTTACTTCCCGCGTGAGGAGGAGTGATGAATAGCCAAGTGCCAAAGTACGTGACGCAAGGACGAGCGGCGCTGCTGCTTGGGATTTCAGAAGACGAGCTGTCGCGCCTTTCGCATGAGTCTGGACTGGGACACAAAGAGTGCGCGGGAGAACAAGAAGAAACGTTTTTCACGTACGAAGAGCTAAGAAAGATTTGCATATTGACCGTGCACCAAGTGAACTAAGAATTTCTCGAGTTTCCTCCGGCCCCCCTCAGCGGTAACCCCACCCGGGTCGCTCCCCCCAGCGACCCGGGTTTTTCTTTTCGCGAAGATCTTCGGTTCTTTCATTCCGTTTTGCGCAGCCCGGTTCTTTTGACTTTGCGTTCGGATACAAGCTCAGAAATCCTTTGACACCGGTCGCTTGCGGAAAGAGACTTAGTCCCGCAAGTTCACGGGGGTGTTAGAAAATGGGCCAGCGGCGATTGCGGGTTGCGGTATCGGTGGCGATTGCGTTTCTTTTTGTGAGCATAACGCTGAGTTACGCGGTTCGTAGAGGGCGCGCTGCGGACGACGACAAATATGATGTCGTCATTGCGAACGGCCGCGTGATGGATCCTGAGTCCGGATTGGACGCGGTGCGTAACGTGGGGATTGGCGGAGGAAAGATTCGAGCGATTTCCGCGATTCCCTTGCAGGGAAAAACGATCATTGATGCGAAGGGGCTCGTTGTTGCGCCGGGGTTTATTGATCTGCACGAACATGGACAGGAGGCGAAGAACTACCAGTTCCAAGCACATGACGGTGTCACGACTTCACTGGAACTTGAGGCTGGCACCGCCGACGTAGCGGGCTGGTACGCCAAGCGGGAAGAGAAGTCTCTGATCAATTTCGGCGTGAGCATTGGGCACATACCTGTGCGCATGAAGGTGATGCACGATCCAGGCACTTTTCTGCCGACAGGGGACGCGGCTCATCGCGCTGCAACTCCTGAGGAACTGGCGGAGATTAGCGCGGACATGGAAAAAGGGTTCCGCGAAGGTGCGGTGGCTGAGGGAATGGGGGTGAATTACACAGCGGCCGCAACGCACTGGGAGATTCTGGAGATGTTTAAGATCGCGGCGCGACATGGAGCGTCGGTGCATGTACACCTGCGATACGCTGGATTAGGAGAGCCAGCGACGGGGCTCGCGGCGCTTGAGGAGGTACTTGCCGCGGCGGCGGCGACTGGCGCGCCGCTGCATGTTGTGCATGTCACAAGCATGGGATTGAAGTTCACGCCGGAGCTGATTGCGATGGTGGAAGGCGCGCAGCGACATGGACTAGATGTGACGACGGAATGCTATCCGTACACCGCGGGAAGCACGGCGCTGGAGTCCGCGATTTTCGATCCGGGATGGCAAGAAAATATGGGCATCACGTATAAGGACGTGCAGTGGGCGGAGACCGGTGAGCGATTGACGGCGGAAACGTTTGAGACGTACCGGAAGAAGGGTGGAATCGTCGTGATTCATTCGATTCCGGAAGATGCAGCGCGAACGGCTGTGGCGAATCCCATTGTGATGATCGCGAGCGACGGCATGCCAATCACGGGCTCGAAGGTGCATCCGCGAGGACAAGGAACATTTTCGAGAGTGCTCGGGCACTATGTGAGAGAAGAAAAGGCGCTTGATTTGATGACCGCGCTGCGCAAAATGACGCTTATGCCGGCGCAGCGTTTGGAGAAGAGGGCGCCTGTATTCAAGGACAAAGGGCGGATTCGCGTGGGGGCTGATGCGGACATCACAGTGTTTGATGCGGCGCGCGTCATTGACAAAGCTACATACGAGGAACCGTTGCAGTATTCGGCGGGGATACAATTCGTGTTCGTGAGCGGAGTAGAGGTCTTAAAGGATGGCCAGTTTGTGGAGAGCGTGTTTCCCGGTCGAGCGGCACGGGCGCCAATTTCTCAATGAGTTTGAGCGAGGGTGGATGAGTGAAAAGCATATTTTGAACCGACAGACCAAAGGCACGCTTGAAGCTTTATATCCTTCGTCGTGTGGACGATCTCCTTCATCACCTGACGCAAGATGATTTATTTCGCTGCGTTCCGCAACTGATGGGCCTTCGGGTCGCGGGATCTCAAATCGGTGACTGTTCCCGCGCAAATCCAAGAACCACCGCACATCGCCAGGGCAATAAACGCGCTGGACCACTCATGAGGGTTCTGAGAACGCGGATAACTCAGTACCCTGGGCCCGTGGAGAACGAGAAACCAAAGCATGAACATTATTCCCAGCATCGCCGCTCCAGCGAATCGAAAGATGCGGTTCGCACCGAAGCTGACGCCGGCAGCAATGAAAGCCAGGCCTGTGAGATATGCCCAGAATAAGCCGCTACCGGGAATCCAATGCGGGATCAAGCTGGCGATAATGCCGAGAACGAGAAAATGGTCAATGCCGAATATCACTGAAGAAATCGCGAAGAGGAACAATCCTAACTTGGCTAATCGATTTGTCAAACCTTCCCATCGGCCAGAATAGTTTGCGGCTGCCGGTAAAATGCCCGCTAAGACCCAGGCTGAACTACACATTGCCAACGTTTCAAAGGCGGTGGTCCGGATACCGACATCGAGTGGACTTGCGGCTACTTTCGATACTTGCAGCAACAAATCACACACCAAAAACAGCGTTCCTGTTAAGACCGCCGCTAGCTGAGCCCTGAAATTAGCACCCATGCAGATCCCGGCTGCAATAAGAGCGATTCCGGTAACATACGCCAGCCATGGTTGTGCGGGAACCCAGGGGATGATGGGAATCGTCGCCTCCCCAAAGCGAGACCAAATCAGGTTCTGAACGCCAAAAGTCAAAATCGCGATGCCGAATAGAACGCGGCCTAGTCTCGCGATTTGCTCTACGAGGGCGGTATACGTTGCGGAACGGTTTTCCAGAGCGATGGTGGTCATGGAGAATCCTGGTTAACCGCGACGTTCTTCAACACGACACCAAGGACCTTGGCGGGCCCGGACTCTTGAGCAAACGCCACAACTCGGAGATTCACCGGAGCAGGACTGGGGAGCTTGAGCTTGACTCTGAAATCTTGACCAAAGTTTTTTCCTGTCTCCAGCTTGCCCACTTTTGCAATTTCCCTCGCAACAGCGACATGGGTAAGATGACGCCCGTTGTTTTCTCCGCGCGAGACCTGCGATTCCGCGTGATCGAGAGCAATGGCTATATACACATCGGCCTTGCGTTTTTCGGGGCTGACGTCAGATTCGACGCGCCCTCGAACGATCGCGGGATTCCCAGGTTCAACGCTAACCGAGACAAGCCGCATAGGAAGCTTTGGAACGGAGGCTGCCTTTCGAAGAAGTTGTATGACTTCCTCGTTGTCATGGGCCGGTAACTCCTCGGTCCCGTCAACGAGGAATTGCGGCGTGAACGGAGTTTTCAGTCCAAGAGCGCGGACATAAGCGCTCTGCCGGTCCGTGATGGAAGCGGAGGAGAATGGATCCGTCCAGCCATCGTGGTTCCAGTAGTCCACATGCTCGCTGAGAACAATCAGTTGTGTGCCGGGAATCGGTTGTAAGGCGTCCATTTTTTCTAGCAGCGCGTCCGCGGGAGGACAGCTGGAACATCCCTCCGAGGTGAACAACTCGACGAGAACGGGAGTCTTAGACGCGTCATCAGCAGCCGTGAGGTGCATTCCAGAACGGGCCGCGCCGGTGAGCACGAGAAAAGCAAGGACCAGGCAGATACCGAGTGACTCTCTGCGAATCCGGAACGGGCCATTTCCTAACGGGAAGTCGGAACAGATTGGCTTCTGGCGCACCGGGGGTATCAAAGTCGCCTCCTTCCTTTCAACAGCGATTCTGGTCTATCTTCCGGATTGAGAAAATATCCACTTTACGAAATTCCCTCATTACCAGTCGTTTTCACACTGAAGCTCTTTTCACCAAAGAGCACGCTCTTCAGTTGGCGGACGGCCTTGGGGATCTCGTCGGCCATGGTGTTCCCAAACCCCAAAATAAAACCCTGGCGAGGGCGCTCGCCCACGTACGCCGGAGAAAGAGGCGCGAGCCAAAGTTTCTCGCGTGCGGCGCGCGCAGCCACCTCCTGATCGCGGAACCCTTTCGGCAAGATCACGGCGAGATGCATTCCAGCTTCCGATCCGAGTACTTCGAGCGCAGACCCGAATTCTTTTTGGAGTTCGTCGACAAGCGCAGTCCTGCGCTGGGCGTAAAGCTGGCGCATGCGGCGAATGTGTCGCGCAAAATGTCCTTCATTCATGAAGTCGGTGAGTACAGCCTGGAAAAAGTGGGGCGGTGTTATATCCATGGCATACCGTACCGCCGCGAAACGATCCACCAGATCTGGTGGAATCACGATATAGCCGAGCCGCAAAGACGGGAATAGAGTTTTACTGAAAGTACCGATATAGATGACGCGAGAGTGGTGGTCGAGTCCTTGCAGAGAAGCGATGGGCATGTTGCCATAGCGATACTCGCTGTCGTAATCGTCCTCGATAACCCAGGAGCCTGAACTTTGTGCCCAGTCGAGGAGTTGAAGGCGACGCGTGGCGCTCATGGTTGCCCCGAGTGGGAATTGATGAGAAGGTGCAACAAAAGCGGCTCTGGCTTTCCGGCACTTCTTGACGCCGCAGGCGACATCCAAGCCATCGCTATCCACGGGGACTGGCACCAGGCGACAGCCTGCCGCGGTTAAGACCTGTCGCGTTAACCAGTAGCCGGGTTCTTCCACCCATGCGGAGGTGCGCTCGTCAAGCAGTACGCGGGTCGAAATCTCCAAGGCCTGCTGAGAGCCGGCGACTATCATGACTTGATGCGGATCGCAATGCACTGCACGCGCCGTTCTGAGGTAGGTACATATGGCCTTGCGAAGCTCTTTGAAACCAAGCGGCCCACCGTAGTGCAATTCTCTTGCATGGGGACTTCGGCAGTGGCGCATGACTATGCGCGACCAGGTCAGGAATGGAAATTGGTCGAACGCCGGTTGGCTCACATTGAAAGCTCCCAAACCGCGTAACCAAGGGAGCTTCTCGTACCGCGGAAGCAGCATCGCGCGTCGCGACGTAACCCGCATACGGGAACCAACGTCAACGGAACGGCTCGAACCTCTATTACTGGACGTCAACTGGTCCGGCAACGAACTGCAAACAAAAGTTCCGGCACCGGGGCGAGCCTCGAAATAACCTTCGGCCAGTAGCTGGGAATAGGCAGTTAGGACCGGTATTCGAGAGATCTTCAGTTCAGTAGCGAGAGCCCGGGTCGATGGAATTTGCTGGCTCGCGCCCAAGTTACGGCTGACGATCATGGAACGGTAGGTGTCGTAGATTTGCTTGTGCAAAGGTTTTGCGGCCTTCCGGTCGACGGCAATCACGGGCGAAATCGCGCTGGGAACTCTCTTCATAGTGGCTTCGAACTGGTCATAACAGAATTGGCTCAAGTGGATATTGCGCCCGACCACTCCTCCGCGCAACATCAAAAATATCGATATTGCATATCGCTTTTGGTTTTGGTCCCAGTGCGACAGATGAGGGGCGTCGGTGCGGATGCTCGTACAGGCTCGAAGAGTTTTCCACCTCGAGGGGGGAGAAAGCTGGCGGCCTGATTTTTAAAAAGGGGGTACGTCCAAATGTGCGATCGAAAAAATCTTCTACCTCAGGTTAAGCAATTCCGCCTGCGATTTCTGTTTGTTCTATTCGTTGCCCTGGTTTGCTATTCAAGTTCAGCGTTCGCTCAACAAGCAACGATCGTCGGCACAGTTACAGATCCTTCGGGGGCCGTTGTCCCGAACGTAGCGGTAAGCATCACCAATACCGATACTGGCTTGAATCGAGTGTTTCCGACGAACGACGTTGGCCAATATGTGGCACCTGATCTTCAGATCGGCCACTACAACATCAAAGCCACTGCCGCGGGATTCAAGGCCGCAGAACAGAAGAACATCGTGCTGACTGTTGGTGACCGCATTCGCATCGATTTCCAGATGCAGATGGGCGCGGCGCAAGAAACGGTTACCGTCGAAGCGAATGCTGTGCGCGTCCAGGCCGATTCGGGAGAGGTCAGCAACCTGATCACCGACCAGCAGATGACCCAGATCGCGGTGAGCGGACGCAGCATCTACCAGCTTGCCGCCTTGACCCCAGGGGCCTCGAGTCAGATTGGCGCTGGTGGAATGAGTTCGGGTGTTGTCAACACCCCAGTCGGCGGCGACTCCAGCGTGGAATTCAACGGCATGCGTCAAAACCACAACATCTATTTGCTGGATGGGGGCGAAGATGACGACCGCGGCGGCGCGGGCGGTATGAGCATTGCCCCCTCAACAGACGCCATCGCTGAGTTTCGTGCACTCACTTCCAATTACAGCGCCGATTACGGCCTCTCCTCGGCAGGCACGATGACCATGGTTCTGAAGTCCGGAACGAGCCAGTTGCATGCTTCAGCTTGGGAATTCAATCGTAACGACACTTTCGATGCGCGAAACTTCTTCAACCCTGCCCCCCAGAAGGTCGCGGAACTCAGACTCAACGTTTTTGGATTCAATGTCGGCGGCCCAGTCACTTTCGGCCACCTGTACAATCCAGACAAAAAGAAGACTTTCTTCTTTTACAACATGGAATGGCGGAGACTTATTCAGGGCGGACTCACCAACCAAGTTGTTCCTGCCAATCTGGTGTCCCCGGGCGACTTTGCAGGCAACGTGCCGGCGGACAAGCTGGACGTGAACAAGGCGCCTATACCGTTCTCGGGGCTGCACGCTCCTTGTGCAAATCAACTCTCGCCGGCCCAGCAGGCACTTTTCACAGCTGCCGGCCAGGCGTTCAGCACACCGACTGCAAGCGGCTCGTGTAGCGTTAACACCAGTGTCACCGCCGCTCAAAATCCCACTTTCGTGCCGTTTAACGCCAATACCCTACCGTTTGTAAATGCAAACGCGCAAGCGCTCATATCCGCGGGCATCTTTCCGAAAGCTAACAGCGGCGCGGCATTCATCGGCGGTAACAACTCTCCCACGAATCTGAAAGAAGAGATTGTTCGTATCGATCACAACTTCTCTACCAAGTTCTCAGTCTTCGGACACTACATCGCCGAGCAGGTCACACAGACTTTCGGGACCAGCCAGTGGAGCGGCGACAACGTTCCTACCGTCGGCGATACCTTCGGCAATCCATCTCGTAGCGGTGTTATCCATACCACCTATACGATCAGTCCGACGCTGGTCAACGAGGTCGCGTTCAATTACAACGGAAACGTAATCAACATCGTCCCCATTTCGGGTTCGGGATTGCCTAGCTTGGCATTACCGAGCGGCTACGTCTCGACAAACTCTAGACTCTTTAGCGGTCCAAACAATCTGAACCGCATCCCGAACATCGACTTGGGTGGATCGACCGGCGCGAACTTCGAAATCTCCAGTTGGCCGTGGCACAACAAGGCCGACGATTACCAGATCCGCGACGATGTCTCCTGGACGAAGGGAGCTCATCAGATCAAGATGGGTGGCAGCTGGGCGCTGTACAAGAAGATCCAGGACCTCTTTGGTGAGACCCAGGGCGGCTTCAATTTCAATGGGAATTTTACCGGAAATGACTATGCCGATATGCTGCTCGGTTATGCCAATTCCTACAACGAACTTGCGGTGCAAGACCACGGTTATTGGAACAACGTTTCGTGGGCCGCGTATGTCCAGGACAACTGGCGCGTAAATCGCCGCCTGACCCTTAACCTCGGCCTGCGCTGGGACGGCGTGCCGCACACTTACGAAGCCAGTGACCGCATGGGGAACTTCTATCCCTCGCTCTACAACCCGGCCAACGCTGCGACTTTGCTTGCCGACGGCACTGTTAGCCCCGCCAGCAAGGGGCTTGGAACCAGCCCGAATCCGATTCTTGCAGGCGTTCCGCTCTATTTAAACGGCATCGGGATACCTGGTCAGAACGGTGTCCCGAAGGGTCTTGTCAACAATCATTGGGCCGCCTTCGGTCCTCGTCTCGGCTTTGCCTATGACATAACGGGAAGCGGCAAAACCGTTGTCCGCGGCGGATTCGGCGTCATGTACGAACGCATCCAGGGCAACGACATGTACAACGCCGGCCCCAATATTCCGTTCAGCCTCAATGTCGGTCGCAACAGCGTCTTAATGTCCGACCCGGGCATATTGGTCGTTAACAATACCGCCACCGCCTTGCCGATTAACGCTGCGAGCATCACGGGATTGGCGGTCGACAATTACAAACTGCCGGTAAGCTACCAGTATAGCGCCGGCGTGCAACACTCCTTGGGAACCAAGTCGGTTCTCTCGGTGAGCTACGTTGGCAACCAAGGCCGGCATCAGAATGACTACCGCGAAGTCAACCTCCCTAGCGAGAGCTTTCTACCGCAACTGATTGGGGGCGCCCAATACAACACCGCACCCGGTCTGCCGTATCCTGGGTTCCACTCCATCAACCTCGCCGACAACGAGGCCAATACCCATTACAACGGCCTGCAAATTGACCTGAACTCGCAAATTGGCCACGACCTCAACCTTCGGGCGTTTTACACGCTTTCGCGCGCGATTGATCCCGGCACGGGTTCTAATGGCGGCCAAGATCTCCAAAACGTTTCGAATCCCTATGCGGGTTGGCGGTACGACATCGGACCGAGTGGATACGACCGCACGAGCGTGGCTGTGGTCAACTTCATCTACGACATCCCGCTTTTCCGCCACAATGAAAGCCGTCTGTTGAAGACTGGACTCGGCGGGTGGGAAGTCTCGGGCATCGTCACCCTGGAGTCCGGCCTCCCAATTAACATCGGCCTCTCCGGTGCGCAGGGCAACAACAACCTGCCGAACGGCACGAATCGCCCAAACCTGACAGGCACCGTCTCCTACCCTCACACTGTGAATGAGTGGTTTAATACGGCCGCATTCACGGCTCCGGCTCTCGGCGCATGGGGAACATTGGGCCACAACGCACTGCGCGGGCCTGGCCGCGATAACTGGAATCTTTCGCTGTTCAAGAGCTTCCTGTTGAGTGAATCTCGCGGCAGCCGCTTTGAACTGCGTCTGGAAACGTTCAACACTTGGAACCACACGCAATTCGACGCCGTCAGCACCAACCTCGGCGACAGCCGTTTCGGCCAAGTCACCTCTGCATTTGACCCCAGAGTCCTACAGCTCGGGGGCAAGATCTACTTCTAGCCACACCCCGGGAGTAGGCAACTTACCCCGCCCGCACACCACACCGTGCGAGCGGGGTTTTTGTTTTCCGCCACACCAAGCATGGACAGGGAATCTCTCAGAATATTTCGCCTAACCAACGGATGCCACTCGAACCTCCCGCTTGTTCACTTTTGTAATTGCATGAGTGCCGAGAGTGCGGGACGAGGACACCGGCCCCGATGAAAAGCCCGATTGATGCGCCGACCCATTGAGCCCGCCCGACCTATCGGAAGTTAAAGTGCTGCGGCCTGCAGAGCCACATAAGGGTGAATCAGTAAAGCATTCACCGCAGCTTCTTTAGGGTGTCTACCTAATTCCAACCAAGTCAGACTGGGAGGAGAGTACTTGCGCTGCAAGACGATTGGTTTGGAGAACTACCCGGTTGCGCCCTCGAAATGACATCGGCACAAAAGCTCTTCAAGCTCGGCATATGGTTGCGGAGCTGGCGACCTTGCTAAGGTGGGAGTGTTTGTCGAGATTTAAACGGGCCAGCGTCTGCAGGGGTTGCAAACCTTCCAACCATGCTTTCCCAGGAGCTCCCCATGAACCCTTTTGAATTAAACCGCACGTGGCGCGCCCCGCGTGCGCTGCGTCTACTCCTGATTGCTCTGTCCTTTGCGATGCTCATATCGGTCATGGTGATCGCCGATGGCCCGATCGCATCGTCGAGCTTCGTGGGCGCGGAGGACCCGCTCTCCGAGAATGGGGCGTGGGTCTCGCTCATGGCCTTTTCCCCCTACGGGACTCAGTTCCAGAAGAACAACGGGGCTCTTGCCGACCGGCTCAGTGCGCTGAATCATGCGGCTTCCCGCTCGACGGCCGTCGTCCCGGCCGACCAGTACTCTGAAATCGTTGTCGGGCATATCGGAACTTCCACTAACAATGTGGGGACGATTGTTCGCGTTCAGACGTCCGGGGTGGCCGCCGACAGCAACTATCTCTGGTGGGCGAGCATAGCCGGCGGAGGCAACTTCCTTTATCGGCTGGACTCGAATGTCCCGGATACCAACCGTGGAACTACGTACACCGCGAATGCCCTCACGACAACTTCGCCCGTCGTCGACGGAGATAGACTCAGGCTCATCGCGCGCGGTCACGTGATGTACGGACTCAAGAATGGCGTGCGCGACTTCATTTATAACACCGCAACCAACCCGACCAAGTACCCCACTGGCGCGACGGGAATAATGGCCTATGCCGATGGTGCCGTGACCAACGCCGTAATCGCCTCGTGGTCGACCGGCCCTGCTCCTGTCTCATCTGGGACGTGGACCTCGTCAACTTTTGTTGGGACGGAGAATCCCCTGGACGAAGGAGACCGCTGGTATCCGCTGCCGGGGTATGCCGGATTCAAAAAGGCTGGGCAAGCCAGCGGTCTGGGTTCGAGTCACAACGCCTCGGGAGTGTGGAGCATCGCGCCTCCCGCGAAGCAGTACTCGCAAGTCACGTTAGGCTCTGTTCCTAGCGGCGGCGGCGGTCCCATCGTCCGAATTGACCGCAACAACTCCGGGCAGACGGGATGGTTGCTGTTTCTCTACGTCGATAACCCGAGTTCTCGAAGTCTCTAGAAACGGTATCTCCCAGTTCACGTATACGACTGACGGTTCCTATCCCGCGGGCGATGTCGGGATCGAGGCGTATACGCAAGCGTTTACTCTCTCCGGGTGGGAAGGTGGAGACACTGCAGGCGGCACGCCGGGCCCAACGATCACAAGCTTTACTCCTCCGAGCGGCCCGCTGGGGACCAGCGTAACCATCAACGGCACGGGCTTAACCGGGGCCACATCAGTCACCTTCAACTCGGTGAGCGCGAGCTTTACGGTGACCTCTGACGCGGCCATTCAGGCGACCGTACCTGCGGGAGCCACGACCGGGCCGGTGAGCGTAACCACGCCGGGAGGCACGGCCACGAACGCGAACAACTTCACGGTCGTGAGCGCGCCTTCGATCACCAGCCTTTCGCCCGCCAGCGGCCCGCTGGGAACCAGCGTAACCGTCAACGGCACGGGCTTAACGGGGGCCACAGCGGTGGCGTTCAACTCGGTGAGCGCGAACTTTACGGTGACCTCTGACACGGCTATTCAGGCCACCGTACCTGCGGGGGCCACGACGGGGCCGGTGAGCGTAACCACACCGGGTGGCACGGCTACGAGCGCGAACAACTTCACGGTCGTGAGCGCGCCCACAATCATTAACTTTTCGCCAACTGCGGGGCCGCTGGGAACCAGCGTA
>WNFP01011796.1_pt1 | contig 12707 bp, 11 predicted proteins | sample 5400201 | NCBI WGS metagenome assembly WNFP01 (sample SAMN13153355, study PRJNA577476) | soil metagenome | isolation source: 115 cm saprolite under Madrone tree | place: USA:California | collected 2016-06-14
TTCTGGTTCATGTCAACCGGTGGTAAGGTGTGCGCTGAAACAGGCTCAGAAAGTAAAAAACTCTCACGCAAAACGAAAAACGGATCCGCCACACAACAACACCCCCCGAAAATAACTCGCAACTCGCTGTTCGAACACACTTCATTCCTCTTATGCCAGGCTGTGAGAGATGTGGGTTAGTGGCTGGGCGATCAGCAGAACGGTTACTTTATGTTCGATCTCCCCCGGAAGGAAGGTAACCATTTGGGAGCTGGCGATATAGTCTCCGCCGGCCAAGGCAGTGCCATCGGCGGTGGCAAAGCTCACCAGAACAGTACTATCACTGGCTGGATTAAGCGTCACGGTGAAGACTGCTTGCAGAGGCGCTTCGGGGATCACGGCATTAATCACGGAGAGTTAGCGCAGATTGGAATTCACACGGATGGAACCAAAGAGTGCGGGTGTTCCACCTTCGCAATGCTGCTCGAAATCCGCCCCAAAGTTAGTGACATCGCCATTAGTCGCATAAGAAGCCTCCAGGACGTCGAAGCGGCCAGTGAGAGTGTTGCAGCCGCGTCCCGCCCCGTCCACGCTGAGACCAGGTGTGCCAGCGGGTTGAAAAGGAAACCTCTGCGCGTTTTCGTAGGCTCCGGGAGTGAGAGTTGTGGCTGCGGGACCTGCAAAGTCCAGATTCCGAGAGTCCGCGCTGCGAACGAAGAGGCTGACTCCCTGGTCGAAGTTTCGTGAAGAGGTAAAGGACGCGTCGGCAGTAGTGAGGACCAGTAGTCCCGGATTGATGAAGTCGCCGGGCTGGCCGTACATGGACAACGCGGTCAAAGGAACGTTGGGATCAAGGATGGCGATGGTAGCGGCGCCCTCCGCGATAGGTGCACCCTGTGAATTCTTGAGCAGGACTTGGAAAGCTTTGTTCCCTCTGGCGAGGCGGTCACCACGGATGGGGATGGTGATTGTCGCGGAAGTAGCGCCGGGCTGGAAAGTTACTTTCCCGGAGGAAGTGTTATAGTCCGTTTCGTGCATCGCGGTGCCGTCCGCCGTGTGGAAGTTAACGGTTACGGGCCCAGGGCTCGGCAGGCATAGAGAAAGAGTCACGGTTGCATCGCTGGTGCCCTCGTTGCCCTTGCGAGCCGTGGCGTCCGCGACGGAAACACGCGGCTCAACGGCAACACTGGAGTTGAACCGTACTGAACCAAACAGAGCCGGCGGAGCGCCCTCACAGTGCTGTTCAAAATCGATGGCCAGCGTCAGAACAGAGCCATCCGCAGCGAAAGCTACATCCGAGACTAGGAAACGTCCGGTAATGGTGTTGCAGCCGCGGCCGTCGCCAAAGATATCGATGCCAGGCTTGGTCGGAGAGTGGAAAGCAAAGCGCTGTGCACCGTCGTATTCTTGATTTGTAATGAGCGTTTGGCCGCTCAAAGGCCCAAACGACAAGCTCCAAAAACTGCTGAAATCCGCCGTGTGGAAAGATACGTTGACTCCTCCGTTGAAAACCGGATTGACGGTGAAGGCGCCATCCGCGCTGGTGAAAGTCTGGGTAAGGCCACCGCCGACGAAGTCGCCGGGTTGGCTGTTCAAGGTGAAGAAGGTTGAGGTGGACGCTCGAGCGTTGGTGGCGAAGGATAGTGTTGCGACGAGGACTGCAGCGATCAGCACGGTGCGAATTTTCATCATTTGATTTTCCCCACAATCTGGCCATCGAATGGACGGCGTAGTCGTTAATGCGCTTTCTCGAAGGGGCTGGGCTCAAGAGGTTTGCGCGTTCAAAATTTGATGACACCTCAGATATAAGATCAAATCAATTTATACAGACAAGTGTTTACTAATTGGATGCTCATATATATTACAGGCATCTAACCGATATAACTCATCTACAGGCAATGAGCCGACGGAAAGTTCTGGCGAAACGCCGTGTGGAGCCCGCGCTACAGGCCACTGCGACAAACGAAAGCTGGAACAATAGAGTCAAAACCGCACAGCCTGAAGGCTGTGCCACTGGTGCGGCGATAAGGCGACGGAGGTTCAGGGATGAGGCGGCGTGCGATAGTGGAGGAGGACGACGCCGTCGGGGAAGACTTTGGAGGAGAGGAGTTTGACGCGGATGGAGCGATGGCGAGGCTGAATGAGGGGGATACCTTCGCCGATGAGGATGGGGATGAGGTGGATGCGGAACTCGTCGATTTCCCCCTGGTCCAAAAAGGAGACGATGATTTCGCCGCCGCCCATCATCCAGATCTGTTTGCCGGGCTGAGCGCGCAGGCGCTGGGCGAAAGTTTTGACTGGCTGGTTGACGAATTTGAAGGTTGGCAGGGGCGCCTCGCGCGGGTGGCGGGAAAAGACGCAGTTCTTGATTGTTGGGCCGAAGCCGGCAGTTTTCATGCCTTTTTCCATGCCCATCTCGAGGCCCTTGGCGTAGGTCTTGTGGCCCCAGAGGATAGTGTCGACGGATTTGAAGAAGGCGGAATAGCCGTAATTGCCCTTGGGGCGGGCGATGTAGCCGTCGGCGCTGGTGGCGATGTGGACAATGATTTTTCTGGGAGTCTTCATGGGGATGCGCATCAGTGAGTTTTGGGGATTATAACGCTACCGTGAGCGTCATTATGTTTGGGTTTCAGAGAAAAGAAAAAGGCAAAGCTAAAATCCCCGCCTTCAAAAAATAGAAGGTGGGGCACCCGCGCGGACACCCGCCGAAGCATTGAAACTGAAGACGAGGAGAGAAATGACGGTGGAGGCGGGCGAGGCTCTAAGAGTGTGACAGAATTGGTCCGCGCTTTGGGCCGAAGGGGGGAGGAACGATTATGCGAACTCCGAAGATTATTGCGGGCATTCTAGGCATGGCGGGCGTGTGCTGGATGGCGCCACGGGGCTCTGCGCAAGCGCCAGCACAGGGTAAGCGGATTGTGATTGCGGCGAGCACGGTGCTGGATGGGAAGGGCGGGGCGCTGCACGACGCGCGGATCGTGGTGGAAGGGTCAAAGATTGCGGCGGTTGAAACGAAGGCCGAAGTGAAAGTTGATGCGAAGGCGGGACCGGTGGACTACGACTTGCGCGGGTTGACGGTCCTGCCGGGGTGGATCGACGCGCACGTGCACATTACATGGATTTTCGGCAAGGACGGGAAAAATGCGGGCACGGTTGGGACAACGCAAGAGGATGCGTACAAGGCGGCATCGAATGCGTGGGTGACGCTGATGGCGGGATTCACGACGGTGCAGAGCGTCGGTGCGGCGAACGATATTCCGCTGCGCGACGCGATCGCGAAAGGAATCCTGGCGGGGCCGCGGATTCTTACTGCCGTCGAGCCACTGTTTGGCCAAGGCGAAAAGACCGGGACGCCGGAAGAAATCCGCGCGTTCGTGCGGAAACAGAAGGAAGCGGGCGCGGGCGTAATCAAGATTTTTGCTTCGCAGAGCATCCGGCAGGGCGGAGGGATGACGCTTTCGCGAGAGCAACTGAACGCGGCTTGCGATGAAGCGAAGAAACAAGGACTGCGGACGCTAGTCCACGCTTATAAGGATGCGGTGCGCGCGGCGACGTTGGCGGGATGCACGGAGATCGAGCACGGCACGCTGGCGACGGACGACGATCTGAAATTGATGGCCGAGAAGGGCACGTATCTTGATCCGCAGGCGGGACTGATCATCGAGAACTACCTGCTGCACAAGGAACAATACATCGGCACGCCGGGATACACGGCGGAAGGGTTTGCAGCGATGGAGAAAATTCTGCCGATGAACCACGAGCTGGTGCAGCATGCGGCGAAAACTCCGGGACTGAAGATCGTTTTTGGCACAGACGCGGTGGCGGGCGCGCATGGGCGGAACGCGGAAGAATTCATTGACCGGGTGCGTGACGGCGGAGTGGAGCCCCTGGCGGCGATGGTTTCTGCGAACTCGTTGGGGGCGGAAGCACTGGGAATGGGAGACCAGATCGGGAGGATTGCGCTGGGGCTGCAGGCGGACATCATTGCGCTGGATGGAGACCCCATGAAGGACATCACGGCGGTTCGACGCGTCGTGTTTGTGATGAAGGGCGGAGTGGTTTACAAGAATGTGGCACGCGGGGCGATTTCGGCTTACGCGGGGTTGCAGCCGTAAGCCGCGAGATTGAAAGAGATGGCAAGGTGAAGTCGCCATCTACAAGGGTAGAAAGAGGCAGGCGGCCGTGAAGGACCTCCTCTTCGCCTCGAATAGGCGGAGCGCAGCGTGCTGCGCCTCTACACAAATCTGGACAAAAAAACAGGGGCACCCGCCGTGGCGGGTGTCCCTATATTTGGATTGATGGCGAGGGCTACGACAAATCGATCTGCGCGTTACTCGGCGCCGCCAAAGAGGCGGAGGACGATACCGGTAGAAGCCCAATAATTGTTCTGGTGAACATTGGTGCCGAAGGAAGTCCGGTAGTAGTCGAAATCGAGCACGCGGATTTCCCAGTGACGAGAGGGGTGGATATCCAAGCCGCCGCCCACTTTGTACGACAAGCAGTTCGCAGAAATGGTGTAACCGCCGACTCCGGTAACTGTGGTGTCCGCGCGGGAGCCGCCGACGAGGGCTTCGACAAACGGCGTGATACCCCATGGACTATGCTTACGGTAGAAGTAACGCGCGCCGAAATGATTTCCATAAAGAATGTTCTTGGTGCCGCTGATGGTTACAAAGTTGTAGCTGCTGTCGCCGACGATCTGCAACCATGGCTTGAAATTCCAGCCGAAGGATCCCATGGCGCCGTTTAAGTTGGTATAAGACCCTGCGCCGCCGTCCAGACGGGCAAAGGAGTAGCCGCCAAAGACTTCAATACGGGGCGTGGTAGTGCGCCCGCCCGGGAGGGGACGCTCCCAGGTGGTATGCGATTCTACGGGCCGGATAGCCGGCGTTGCTGGCGGCTGAGCCGGATCCGGTTGAGGTTGGGCCGCCGCGGATGGTTCAGGTTGCGCGGCTGGCTCCGGGATACTGGACGTGGCTACCGAAGGTGCGGCCGCAGAAGATGCCGGTGAGGGAGCAGGCGCGGCAGCCGGTTGCGCGGGCGGGGCGGCGGGCACCGTTATTTCCGGGAGATTTGGCGTGGCCGCTGCCGACGTGGGCGCGGCGGACGCTGCGGGTGCGGGCGATGCCGGTGCCGGGGATACTGGTTGGGGAGCGGCGGATACAGACGCAGCGGTTACAGTCGATTGAGCAGGCGCGGGATGAGGCTTGGCAACCGGTGGTGGAGCAGGCTGCTCAGCTGGCGCAGTGCGAACAGGAACTCTTTCTGAGGCGGCGACCATTTGAGGAGAAGCTGACTTTTGCACGGGAGCTGCAGCGCGGTCAACGGCAATCAGGTTTGAATAGACGTAGCCGATCTTGCCGTCACCGGTCTGAACCCTGGAGAAGACGAACCCGTAAACCAGAATGGTGAAACGCTCACCACAAGCCATGGATGCCACGACTTCGGGAGATTTCCTAGGCTTTGCGAAAACTTGCGTGCCGTCTGGATGGCTAGAGCACTCGACGTAACCGACGTCATCGGCCCATGCGGCGGAAGCCGCTAACAAGCACCCACCCAAGACAATAAGAAATCGATTGCGAGACATCGCCCCTCCTCGGCCCGGGACACACCGAGCCACTAAGACAGTTATCAGGCTTGGAAACGTTGGGGCCAACTGGCCCAAGGGGCAGGGTGTTCCAAAGTGCCACCGGCTGGAGAGGCGGGATGGGTGGGTGGTCTTGAGCGGCCGCAGGGCGTCGGTGAAGGAAGTAGGGCAAGAAATAGGTTGTTTTCAGGAATGCCCTAGACAAGGATTCAGCCGTAAGAGCAATCGAATGAATGTTTTCACAAGGTTAGAGTGTGCGCGATCTGAAGAAATATACGCCAAGGAGGGCGCTAATTGGGTCGGAGTCGTCAGAGTCGGGAGATTCGATGCCAGCGCGGGCGATGAGTCTGCGGAGAGCATCTTCGCCGCCGGCGCCGCGCTGGGTTCCGACAATGAAGCCGTCGCGGTCGATGACCACGTAAATGGGATAGGCATTGGCCTGATACATGGCGGCGAGATTGGTGTCTTCCATCATGACGATTTTGCAGTTACGGGGATGCTGCTCGAGATATTTTTTGACGGTTTTCCTGGATTCGCCGACGTTGATGGCGAGGAGGATGAGGCCTTTTGCAGCGAGTTCATGGCCGATCTTGTCGACGAAGGCGGCTTCGTCGGCGCAAAAGCTGCACCAGGTGGTCCAGAATTCGAGAAGGACGACTTTGCCTTTGATGGAGTCGTTGGAGAATTTTTCGCCGGTGGTGGTGATGGCGTTGAAGTGCGGGGCAGGCTCCTTGTTCTTGAGGCTGGCGAGCGCGCAAACGGCCGCAAGAAGTAGGACGGAGAAAATTGCTGAGCGCAACGAGATGTTTTTCGCCGCCATGGGGGAAATGTATACCGTTGGCGAGAGTACGTGTCAATTACTTTGTTGGCACATTGCAAGGGATTCCGATTGATGGAGGAAGAGTCAAAATCCACAAGAGAGAGAATGGGAGCGGGGAGCCTGCGAGAGGGGCGCGATCAAATTTGTTGTTTGTGCCACCACTCTCGGAGGGAATGGCAGCGGCTATTTTCGTCCAGGGAGATGATGAAGATGCCGTCGAGTTTGGTTTGAAGACCTGGCGGAACAATAACAAACGAAGCCCACCAGCGGGCGATTCCGTGCTCGGGAGTTACGGCGAGAATCTCGTATCCAAATTGAATGGTTTGCTCCGTCTGGGCGACGTGTGTCCAGTATTTGAGAATAGCTTGCTTTCCGCGCATAGGTTCGAGGAACGGAGTGACCTGGTAGGTGCCATCTTCCGCGAAAAGGTCCGCGGCGGCCTGCGGGTTGCGGCGCTCCCAGGCCTGGCCGTAGGAATCCAGCCAGTGGGCGAATGCATGCGGCGTCATGGACATCGCAGGCCAGAGCGTACACCAAGAATCTTGGATAGTCGCGTGCCACCTCCCGCGCTTCCAATCGAACCTCAAGCTGGCGAGTAGTATTCAGAGCGTGGGTGTAAGCGATTCATTACTTCGATGTGGGCTCTGGGCCCGCGGTGGTGCTGCTGCACGGATTGGGAAGCCGCAAAGAGGATTGGTTGCCGGTGCTGGACCTGATGGCGCAGAAATACAGGTTGCTGGTGCCGGATCAAATCGGGTTTGGGAAATCAGACAAGCCGCTGTTGGATTACAGCATCCAGACGTATGTGGATTTTCTGAATGAGTTTTTGCGTCAACTGAAGGTGGAGAAGGCAAGCCTGATGGGCGAATCGCTGGGCGGGTGGATCGCGGGGCTTTACGTGGCGGAGATCGGCGGTGGCGCGCACTTGATACCTATAGAAAAGCTCGTGCTAGTGGACGCGGCGGGGCTGAAGCAGGACAAGCCGATTCCGGATTTGAATCCGAGTTCGCTGGCGGCGATGCGCGGAATGATGGAAGCGGTTTTCTATGATACGAGCTGGCTGAGTGAAGATGCGTTGCGGAAGATTTTCACCGACAAGCTGGCGGTGCACGATGGCTACACGGTGCGAAGCATTCTGGGAAATCCCGCGCTTGCTACGGAGAGGCTGGACGAGCGGCTGGGGAGCATCAAAGTGCCCACGCTGGTGACATGGGGGAAACAGGATAAATTGCTGCCGATTGCTTCCGGAGAGCGGTACGCCGCGGGAATTCCCGGGGCGAAGCTGGTCAGCTTTGACAAGTGCGGGCACGTCCCGGCGATCGAAAAGACGGAAGAGTTTCTTGCGGCGGTAACGAGTTTTCTGGGCGGCGCGGCCGCGGCGGCGCACTGAGCGCCGTGAGCGCCCTTGCTATTTCGGCGCGGGCGTGGACTGCGGCATGCTTTGATTGGCACGGAAGATGACGTAGGCACGAATTGCTGAGGCATCCTCACGCGAGAGTTCCTTATCGAAAGAAACCATGCCGGCTTGCTTCATCAGGCCTTTCAGGACGATGTCGAACCACACGTCATCCTCTAGCGTGCGGGAATAGCGCAGGTCGGGGAGGACGCCACCGCTGACGGCGACGTCGCCGTGGCACGTGAAGCAGTAGCGTTGGAAGAGGGCTTCGCCTTTGTGCACGGTGGCGGCGGTGGCGGTGAGTTTGGGCGGTTTGAGTTGCGGCGGCGTAAACTGCGGAAGCGGTGGCAGGCTGGCCTTACTGCCTAATTTGAAAGCGAGCAGGCGGTGGATATTTTGCGTGCGGCCGGCGGAGAGAGCGACTTCACCCGAAGCTAGAGGAAAGACGCCGCCCCAGCCGGCGAGGACGGCGACGTATTGTTCGCCGTTGACAGTGTAGGTCATGGGAGCGGCGACGATGCCGCTCTGGGCGTCGGCGGACCAGAGCTTTTGACCGTTGTCGGTGCGATAGGCTTCGAGGTTTCCCTGCGCGGTGCCTTCAAAAACTAGATTGCCCGCAGTGGAGAGGAGTCCGCCGTTCGTTGGGGTCTTGCGATCCACGCGCCAGATTTCTTTTTGTTGCAGGGGATCCCAGGCGGAAAGGTGTCCCTTGATGGTGGCGAAGATTGCTTTCTTGATCTCCGGCTTTTGCGGCATGCCTGCGGCCACGAAATCGATGCCGACGTTAAAGGCGAGAACGCTTTGACGGGAATGTTGCCCGGATTTGTAAAGGAAGCCGCTATCCGAGACAGGGATGTAGGCCAAGCCGGTGAGCGGGCTGAAGGACATAGAGTGCCAAGTGTGACCGCCGTCCGGTCCGGGGACGAGAGGCGAACCGGATTTTTGATTTTCGTAAATGGCAGCGGGATTGAGGATGGGGCGACCTGTTTTCAGATCAATGGAGTTGGCCCAAGAGACGGCGGCGTAGGGCTTCGCGGAAAGCAACTCGCCGGTGGCGCGGTCGAGGACGTAGAAGAAACCGTTTTTGGGAGCGTGAAGAAGTACTTTTCGCGGGGAGTTGTTGATGGTGAGGTCGGCAAGGATGATGGACTGGTTGGAATCGTAGTCCCAGGCGTCGCCGGGCGTCTCCTGATAATGCCAGACATATTCGCCGGTATCGGCCTGGAGCGCAACGATAGAGCAGATGAAAAGATTGTCGCCGCCGCGGGGGCTACGCGCGGGGCGGTCCCAGGGAGTGCCGTTGCCAGTGCCGAAGTAGATGAGTTCGAGATCGGGGTCGTAGGAGATGGAGTCCCAGACGGTACCGCCTCCGCCGACTTTCCACCATTGGCCGGTCCAGGTTTTTGCGGCTTGTTCGAGAATGGGAGATTCGAAGGGCTTGGAAGGATCGCCGGGCACGGTGTAGAAGCGCCAGGCCATTTTTCCGGTGTCGGCATCGTAGGCAGACAGGTAGCCGCGAACGCCGTATTCGGATCCGCCATTGCCGATTAAGACTTTGCCCTTCACGACGCGGGGCGCGCCGGTGATGGAGTAGCGGTAGTGGCGATCGATGGTAAGCGTTTCCCATGCGGGCTTGCCAGTGGCGGCATCGAGGGCGACGAGGCGGCCATCGAGCGTGGCGACGAAAACTTTTCCGCGCCAAACGGCGACGCCGCGATTGACAACGTCGCAGCAGGCGTTGATGGCCCACTCGGGAGGGACCTTGGGATCGTAAGACCAGAGTTTTTCGCCGGTGGCGGCTTTGACGGCGAAGACTTTGCTCCACGTGGTGGTGAAGTACATGACGCCATCCACAACGATGGGTGTGGCCTCATCACCGCGGTGACTGTCGAGGTCCACGTACCAGGCCAGGGCGAGTTGGCCGACGTTTTGATCGTTGATTTGCTTCAAGGGGCTGAAGCGCTGTTCGCTGTAGGTGCGGCCGTGGCTCATCCAGTTGCCAGGGTCATTATCGGCGTGGACGAGGCGCGCGGCGTCCACGCTCGCCGGGGAAATTGCTTCGCGCGCGGCCGCTGGAGAATTCGATTTCGAGCGGCAGCCGGCAGTGAACAAGAGCACCAGAGCGCTGGTGAAGCCGCGAAACATTTTGCTGGGCATGAAGTCTCCTGGGCGTGTACTGGTCGAAAACTTGCGCCCGCCGACGCAGTTCCATCTGTCGCGCCGAAGGCCGTCTTGCTCAGCAAAGGGCGCGCTGGGAAAGAGCACGGTCAATGGAAAAGACGCTGGTGCAATTGGGCAAGTTGGCGAGGGCGATGACGATGGTTCACGCCAACTCCCTGGATGCAGAGCGATCAACGGAGAGTGCTCCGGATCCCTTGATCATAATGGCCAGGCAAATGATGATGGCCAGGATGTGGTATTCGTAGCCTTCACCCTTCTGTGTGCCATACCAGTTGGCAAAGAAACCGACATGCCGGTGGATGAGGACGATAGCGACCACCATGTTGGTGGCGATGCCAAAAGCGGCTACGCGGCCAAGAAATCCGAGTAACAGGCCGATGGCGCCGAGGAATTCAGCGGCAATGGCCAGAACCGCCAGCACTGCAGGGATGTGCATCTGCTGGGTAAAGAAGCCCAGCGTGGCCCGGAAGCCGAATCCGCCGAACCAGCCCAGGACCTTTTGCGCGCCATGCGCAAAAAATACGACACCGAGCGCGAGCCGAAGAAGGGTCACCACGAAATCGTCGGAAGTGTTCATGAGCTTTTGAAACATGGCCGTCTCCTTCTCTGTGAATTTTGAGGGATAGGCAACTGGCTGCCAGAGAATAGCATTTTCTTGGCTATCTGCGGTGCACTTGGAGATGAAACGCTGCCTGTTGGCGGGAAGGAGCACAGTTTGGGACGACGCAGTCGCGAATGGAACCAAGTAAGATGTGCACCAGAGGCGAGGAAGAAAAATAGTTACGTTGTGAAACTGTAGAGTGCGCGAAAACGGCGGACGGCGGGCTCCGCAGGATCTTCGGAATCGAGTAAATCTTCAAAAGAAATTTGCTCGAGGCCCGCGGCGGTGAAGGCGGAGAGTTCGCCGCGTGTGAGCGGCCAAGGCATGTGGCCTTCAGGTTCGGACGATTCACGACCGCGGGCAATGACCAGCAAGAGCCCGCCGGACCGGAGGAATCCCGCAATATTTTCGATGCCGCGAGGGCGAAGGTGGGCTGGCAGAACCTGGAGGGTATTGGCCTCAAAGACAAAATCGAAAGTGCGACGCCATGCGGAGGGCGGGTCAAGCAGATTGGCGGAGACATAGTCAACTGTGGAATTGGGAAAACGTTTGCGAGAAGCGCGAACGGCGGTTTCCGAAATGTCGAAGGCCGTGGTTTGGAAACTCCAGGTGGCGAGTTGCTCGGCGTCGTCGCCTAGGCCGCTGCCGATGGTGAGAGCCGTTTTCCCGGCGGTTTGCTGTGGATGCGCGCTCCAAAAATCAAGCAAAAGAGGATTGGGGCGCAGATTGGCCCAGGGAACAGTGCTCTTCCCTGCTTCCCCTTCCTGGTAAAGAGGCTCAAACCATCCGGTGGGGTCGCCCTTACGATGGAATTCCGCGGCTAGTTCGCGGGCTCGCGCGCGATCTTTCATTTGGGAAGATTCTAGCTTGCGCGGAAGCTGGCAGGCAATTTGAAACGGCTATATCGCGAAAAGAATGGAGTTACGTGCTTTCCCCGCGCGAAGCAGAACGAAAGGAAAACCAGGTTCGCAGTCAGGAAATTGGCGTGTGGCTCTTCGCCGCGGGATGGGCGGCCGGCGCGGACTTTACCGTGAACTCCGCAATGCGAATTATGGTGTCGTTAGTGAGCAGATCGATGGCGGTGACTTCGATGGTGTAGCGACCGGGAACGAGCGATGCCACCGGGATGAGGCGTTCGATAGTAAGTTGCTCACCGCCTTGATGAAGATGATCAGCGGTTTCTACCGTGCGCCAGATTTCCTGCTGATCCTTGGTGATGCGATAGACGACCGAGACATTGGTTTTGTGGGAAGTCTCGTCCAGCTTCAAGTTGTAAAGCTGAAGGAAAATGCCCAGTTTGTCAGTGCTAGAAAACTCTTGGCTGAGGCGAGGGCGGACTTTGTAGGAATTGAGAACGAATTGGCCAGTGCCTGTCAGCCTTGAGGGAACCGTTTCAATCTGGTCGGCGAGAATCAAGGAACTTGCATTGAGTTTGTCGTCTTCAAAGGGCGGTACGCGCAGAGCGGTGTTGAAGACGCCGAGGTTGCCGTTCAGGGTATCTTTGATGACGAGGTCGAGCCGATAGAGGCCGGAACGCAGTGGGACGGATTTTTGATAGATCGAATAGAGATTCAGGGATGATTGAAAGAGCGACTCTGGAAAATCGCACGAGATAAGATCTTCAAAGGTCTGAACGACGACACCGCCGGGCGTGGTGATGCGGCCATAGAGATTCAGGACCGCCGAATGCACGCCTTGTTTGGTCTGGAAACTGAGTTCGCGATTGAGAACTTGCACGGTGATGGGGACGAGGACAGTGTTGCTGGTTACGCGGAGAAAATCTGCCCGATAGGCCATGTGGATATCGTTATGGACGACGTTGACGGTAACCTGTTCGGACATACCTTTGAAGCGTTCGGGCGGACGCTGGACGCGGAAGTAGCGATCAAGCACGTCGAACTCGTTCATGCTTGCCGTTGTTCCACCGATAGGCATGGGGCAGGTGCTACCGCTGGCGTTGGTGAAGCGGCCAGCTTTGGAGGAGCTACCCATGAGTTCGCTCAGACTCAAGCCAGCACCGGGAACATGTGTGAGAGCGTCTTTTTCGCAAGGGTCTCGCGTGATGTGGTATTCGCCAGTACCGCTGGGATCTACAAATTCAATTTCTATGTTTTCGCCGATACCTTCCAGATGGCGATAGCGC
>WNFP01003443.1_pt1 | contig 12705 bp, 10 predicted proteins | sample 5400201 | NCBI WGS metagenome assembly WNFP01 (sample SAMN13153355, study PRJNA577476) | soil metagenome | isolation source: 115 cm saprolite under Madrone tree | place: USA:California | collected 2016-06-14
ATTGGCCGTGACCCCCGGACTGTTTCTTGTGCTTGCCTTCGGCGTCGGCTTTGCCGCGAATGGTTTCACGGTAGGGGACTTTGGGCGGCTTGAGCGTGAGGTCGACGTGATAGCGTTTGTGCAGCTTGGCTACGACGACTTCGATGTGCTGCTGGCCTGAGCCGGCGAGCAAAAACTCCTTGGTCTGCGGATCGCGCGAAAAGCGCAGCGCTGCATCTTCTTCCATGATTTTGTGGATGCCAACGCCGATTTTGTCTTCATCGGCGCGTGTCTTGGGCTCGATGGCGAAAGTGATGGAAGGCTCGGGAAGCTGCGCGGGCGCGTAGTAGATCGGCGAATTTTTGTCACCGAGCGTTTCACCGGTAGTGGTTTCCTTCAACTTGGCGATGGCGCCGATGTCACCAGCATGCAATTCGTGGATTTCGGTGAGCTGCTTGCCTTGCACGATTTGCGTGTGCTGAAAGCGCTCCGGAAGGCAGCGGTTGTAGTTGAGCAGCGTGGCGTCGTTCTTGAGCACGCCGCTTTTTACCTTGAAATAGTTGATGCGGCCGGCGAAGGGATCGGCCAACGTCTTGAAGACGAAGAGCGACAGCGGCTGGGTGTCGTCGTACTTGCGCTCGATCCGGTCGCCCTGCGCTTTGGGTTCTTTGTAGCCGACCTGGGAATGCTCGTCGGGATGCGGGAAGACATCGGCGATGAAGGTGAGCAGGCTGGCGGTGCCGACGTTGCGTAGCGCGGAAACCATCAGGACGGGAAAGATTTTTTCGGCGACGATGGCTTTGCGCACGCCGGGGATCAAGTCTTCGACGGGAATGGTGCCTTCGCGGAAGAATTCCTCCATCAGGTCGTCGTCGCCTTCCGCGACCATTTCTACCAATTTTTCGTGGGCAGCTTTCGCTTCGTCGGCCAGCGCGGCGGGAATTTCTTCGATGGAAGGTTTTCCATCGCCGTCGGGCTTGTACATATGCGCCTTCATGGCCACCAGATCGATCACGCCGCGAAAACCTCTCTCGGTGCCGATGGGGAGCTGCAGGGCAACGACGTTGCGGCCGAACACGGACTCCAGCGATTCCATGGAGCGTTCAAAGCTGGAAAGCTCGCGGTCCATCCAGGTGAGCACGAACGCGCGCGGGATGTCGTACTCGGTGCAGTAATCCCAAACTTTTTCGGTGGTGACTTGCGCGCCGACATGGGCGTCGACGGCGATTAGCGCGGCGTCTGCGGCGATCAGCGAGGCTTTCGTTTCGGTGATGAAAGTGGAATAGCCGGGAAGATCGAGGAAATTGATTTTGACGTTGCTACCCTCGCACAGGGTGCAGGGCCATTCGGCGTAGGCGAGCCCGGTTTGAATCGAAATTTTTCGGGCGATTTCTTCTTCGTCCCAATCCGTGGTGGTGCTGCCTTCCGCAACTTTTCCCCACCGCGGCGTCATGCCCGCGGTGTACAGCAACGACGACACCAGTTGCGTCTTTCCGGTGCCGCCGTGGCCTACAATGCCAACGTTGCGAATGTCCTTGGTGGGATAGCCCTTCATACAGACCTCCATTGGGCGAGGTCCGCCGAACACGATGGAGGCGCGGGCCTGCGCCTGGATTGTGGCACTGGGGTTTGAGAGCGCGGCCCTTTCCCTGGGTCCTGCGAAGAAGGACGAAGAGTTAGCGAAATCCCCTGGTCCGCTCTCGAAGCAGTGCGAAACCCCGGACAGCTAGGGTCCGCACGAGGCGGATGCTAGCACAGGGGATTCTGGAGGGCAATCTGGAGACTTACTCGGCCCGAGAGCCGGATAAAACTTGCGCAGAACGGTGAGGAGTTCCGTGGCACTGAGAGCAAAACCGATGCCGCTAACGCTGCTCCGCTCTACCTTCAAGGTGTTAATGCCGATCACTTCCCCGCTTGTGTTGAGAAGAGGACCGCCGCTGTTTCCAGGGTTGATAGCGGCATCGGTTTGGATCCACAGTCCGGGTCCGGCGGCAGGAAATTTACCGACGGCGCTGACGATTCCCTTCGTGACTGTGAAAGGCATTGCCCCGCCCGGATTTCCAACCGCGATTACGGTCTCTCCCTGACGCACGCTGCTGGTGGCCGCCAAAGTCAAGCATGGAAAATGGTCGCCTTCAACCTTCAGCAAAGCGATGTCAAGGGTCGGATCAATGTGAATTATTTTGGCGGTGAGTTGCTCTCCACCGGAAAGAATGGCCAGCAAGGAACCTTCGCCGCGTGCGAGATGCGCGTTGGTGGCGATCACTCCCTTTTCCGTGACGAAGAAGCCGCTGCCGGATTTGCTCAGTCCTTTGAGGCGAACCACGGCCGGCTTGGCACGCGCGATTACGTCCTCCAGCCCCAACCGTGCATTAACGTCCAAAGGGCCCGGTGCGTCCGCAGGTTCCGGAATATCCGCGCTGATATTGCCGGTAAACACTTTAGAGATGGGATCGAGATCGACATGGAAATGCTTCAATTTCACCAGCCAATACTCTCCGTGGTTGTGGCCTTTCAGCGAAACCCAATTCATCGGCCCTTCGGTCATCTGAACTTCCTTGGTCGCGTAGCCGGCGAGGCTGATGCGCGCAATCATGGAGTGCTGGAGACGTCGGCCTAAAGCCGTCTTGGTTTTGTGGAAATAACCGCCAGGCACTTCCTCTCCGTAGGGTGTGGTTCCGACGGTAACGCCGTTAATTTCGACGCTGGCGCCTGAGGGAGTGCTGGTGATTTTCAGCGTATCGGCGCGCAGAAGCGGCGGGCAAAGAAACACCAAGGGCGCAAAAGAAAGGAGGAGCTCCGAGCGGGACGCCATGCGCCAACCTCGCCGGAAGGATGAGAACCACGCCGACATAGATTACCATGTATGGAATTACTTTCATAGAGAAATTACTCAGGAGCAGGATCTGCGGGCGGTTTGGTCTTGCGCGAGTAGCCCGCGCATGACAGGACTGGCAAGCGTGGGTATTTTGGAAACGTTGGATCGCTGGCCGAGAGCTGGCACATCACAAAGGCCGAGCCACGATCGGAGAGTATCGTACGGGCGTGGCGGCAGTCGGAGCACAGCCCGGCTTCCACGTCTTTCTGTGGGTTGCTCACGAAACAAGGATAGCGCAGAGTCGCGCGTGAATAGCCAAGGCCAGGGATCAATGAATTGAGCCGGAGGTTCCGATAGCCAGGGCGCATGTGGCGTCGCATAATCGGGTTATGACGCCGCGGGAGCTGGCCAATTCGATTTGCGAGAGGCTGCGCAGCCATGGGCATGAAGCGCTGCTGGTAGGCGGCTGCGTGCGCGACATTTTGCTAGCACGCGAGGCCGCGGATTACGACGTGGCCACGGATGCCACGCCCGACGAGGTGATGGCGCTCTTTCCGGAGAGCGTGGCGGTGGGCGCGCAATTCGGCGTGATTGCCGTGCCGCGCGATGGGCTAAAGGTGGAGGTAGCCACGTTTCGCGCCGATGTCGGTTATTCCGATGGGCGTCATCCGGATAGCGTGGTGTATGCGCGTACTGCGAAGGAGGACGTGCAGCGGCGCGATTTCACCATCAACGGGCTGCTGATGCGGCATGACACGGGCGAGGTGCTCGACTACGTCGGCGGACAAGGCGATCTGCGGGCTGGGATTATCCGCGCCATCGGTGAACCGGATCGCCGCTTTCGCGAGGACAAGCTACGCCTGCTGCGGGCGGCGCGCTTTGCCGCTCGCTTCGGGTTCATCATTGAGCCTGCCACGTTCGGGGCCATACGCGGGCATGCTGGCGAGATCACACAGGTTTCGGCGGAACGCGTGCGTGATGAACTGACGAAGTTGCTCACAGAGGGCGCGGCGCGGCGGGGATTTGAGCTACTCGAGCAAACAAGCTTGCTCGAGGCAGTTCTCCCCGAAGTCGCGGCATTGAAAGGGGTGGAACAGCCGCCGCAATTTCACCCCGAAGGCGACGTCTGGATCCACACGCGGCTGATGATCGAGCAATTGCCGGCTGGAGCCTCGCCAACGCTCGCGTGGGGCGTTCTTTTGCACGACGTAGGCAAGCCGGCGACTTTCAAGTCCGCTGTGGAGACCGGCGATCGCATCCGTTTCGACGGCCACGTGGACGTTGGGGTCCGTATGGCTCATGACATTACACGGCGCTTGCGTTTCTCGAACGACGATGCCGAGCAGATTGTCGCGCTAGTGGCCAACCACATGAAATTCAAGGACGTCGAACAAATGCGGGCCGCGACGCTGAAACGCTTTCTTCGGCTGCCGCGATTTGAGGAGCATTTGGAGCTGCACCGGCTCGACTGCCTCTCCAGCCACCGGCGGCTTGAGTCTTACGGATTTGTCCGCCGCACACTGGCGGAGACGCCGGCGGAGCTGATCCGGCCCCCTCGACTGCTTACCGGGGACGATCTCCTCGAGATGGGTTACAGGCCGGGACCGCTTTTCAGCGAAATCCTGCGATCGGTAGAAGACGCCCAGTTGGAAGGGCAACTTAAGTCGGAAGAGGAGGCCAAGAACTACGTTCAGGGCGAATTTGGAACGGCTAAGCGTGAAGTGACGGGTAAACGAGCGAAATGACCACTGCATTTTTCTCGCGTCGGTACCTATCTAATTGATTCTGCTGCCTTTCTGTGGAAATTGCACTCCGGACCAGAGAGCGTTATAATCTTAGCTTGCCGCACTAAGATTTTGTGCTACTTGTAGTTATAAGTCTCGCACCCTTTACCACCCCGGCGCATCTAATCACTCGAGCGCGTTTCTTCTTCCGTTTCGCGCGTAAGATTAGGGGACATCATGGCTGAGAAAAAATTCTCGGTGCCAGACGTTTTGCCGGTCCTGCCAGTTAGGGACACAGTGCTGTTTCCCGGCGCTGTGCTTCCGCTCACGGTCGGCCGGGAAAGCTCCCTGGCGCTGGTCAATTCATTAGAGGGAGACGAAAAGCTCTTGGCGGTGGTCGCGCAGCTCGACCCACGCATCGAGGATCCCTCTGCCGCGGACCTGCACAAGGTCGGGACCGTGGCAAAAGTACACAAGACCGTAAAAATGCCGAACGGCAACGTGGTTATTTTTCTGGAAGGCTTGCAGCGGGTGCAAGTGGCCGAGTTGGTCACCTTGCGTCCGTACATGCGCGCTCGCGTTGAGCCGCAGCCGGACATTATCGGCGAAGTGGATGCCGAACTTGAGGCTTTACAGCGCAACGCGCAGGAGCTGTTCCGCGACGTGGTAGGGCACTCGCCGCAACTCTCCGATGATCTGCAGTCCGTAGCATTGAACATCGACGATCCCGGGCGGTTGGCGGACTTCATCGCGGGGACCCTGCCTTCGCTTTCCACGCTGGTACGGCAGGAACTTATCGAGACGCCCAACGTGCGCAAACGCCTGGAAGCGTTGATTCGCGAGCTTTCCAAAGAGCTCGAAGTGCTCGAGTTGCGCTCGAAAATACACGAGCAAGTGCAAGAGCAAGTCAGCCAAAACCAGCGCGAGTACCTGCTTCGCGAGCAGATGAAGGCAATTCAGAAGGAACTGGGCGAGTCCGATGATTCCACGCAGGAGATTGACGAGCTCCGCACGAAAGTCGAAGAAGCCAACATGCCCGCGGAAGCCAAGAAGGAATGCGACCGCGAGCTCAAGCGACTGGCCAAGATGACTCCGGCTTCCGCGGAGTACATGGTTTCGCGGACCTACCTGGAATGGATGACCTCGTTGCCGTGGAGCAAGTCCTCCGGCCACGAAGAAATCGACATCAGCAAAGCGCAGACCATCCTCAACGAGGATCACTATGATCTCGAAAAAGTCAAAGAGCGCATCCTGGACTACCTGGCGGTCAAGAAATTGCAGCCGGGCATGAAGGGGCCGATCCTGTGCTTCATCGGACCTCCAGGCGTGGGCAAAACCTCGCTGGGCAAGTCCATCGCGCGCGCGCTCGGACGCAAGTTCGTACGCATCGCCCTGGGTGGCATGCACGACGAAGCAGAAATCCGCGGACACCGCCGGACATACATTGGCGCGTTGCCTGGCCAAATCATCCAGGGCATCAGGCGCGCGGAGATGAACGACCCGGTAATGATGTTGGACGAAGTCGACAAGCTCGGGCGCGATTTCCGCGGCGACCCCTCTTCAGCGTTGATGGAAGTCCTCGATCCCGAGCAGAACAACTCGTTCCGCGATCATTACCTGGACGTGCCATTCGATCTCTCGAAGGTGCTGTTCATCGCCACGGCCAACTGGATGGATCCCATCCCGGAGCCACTGCGCGACCGCATGGAGATCATCGAACTGCCCGGCTACACGGGAGAAGAGAAGCTGCACATCGCGCACAAATACCTGATCCCGAAGCAAACTGCGGAACACGGATTGAAAGTGGGCGAGCAACTGGAGTTCACTGACGAAGGGCTCCAGGAAATCATCCACAGCTTCACGCGAGAAGCCGGCGTGCGCAACCTGGAACGCGAGATCGCGACGATCACGCGCAAACAGGCTCGCCGGATTGCCGAAGGCAGGACGGAAAAAATGGTGGTGACACCGGAAATCGTCCGCGAATTCCTGGGCGTGCCGAAGTTCCGCACGGAAAAGGAAGTTGCGGAGCGGGTCAAAAAACCCGGCGTTGCGGTGGGGCTGGTGTGGACGCCGGTGGGCGGCGACATCATCTTCATCGAGGCCACGCGCATGCGCGGCGGCAAGCAGTTCACCATGACCGGCCACCTCGGCGAAGTCATGCAGGAATCGATGACCGCCGCGCTGACCTGGACGCGAGCCAATGGCGAGCGCTATGGCATCGATCCCGACTTCTTCCGCAAGCAGGATATCCACATCCACGTGCCGTCCGGCGCGGTGCCGAAGGATGGCCCCTCGGCGGGCGCGGCGATGGTAACCGCGCTGGTCAGCCTGCTCAGCGGGCGGCCGGTGCGCGAAGGCCTGGCCATGACCGGAGAGATGACGCTTTCCGGAGTAGTGTTGCCGATCGGCGGCGTGAAAGAAAAAGTGCTCGGCGCCAAACGCGCAGGCATCAAGGAAGTGCTGCTGCCCGCGGACAACGAACCTAACGCGGTGGCCGATCTCACGCCGGAAATTCTCGGCGACATGAAGATCATCTACGTGCACACACTCGATGAGGTGCTGGAACACGCGTTGCAGAAGGATCCGGTGACACCAGCCGTCGTGCCGCCGGAGCCAAAGGGCAAGCGCGTCGAAGTGCCTCGCGCAATCCACTAATTACGTCCTCAATCGATATAAAGAACAAGCCCGGGATTCTCCGGGCTTTTTCTTTGTCGCCCTCAGGACACTGCGCCCTGTTGTTTCCTTCCGCACGCCCGCTTGACGCTGCGGTTGCGCTCGCCGCTTTCGCGTTCCACAATTTCTATATTATGAAGATTCTTGTCTCCCTGTTGGTTACGACTGGCTTTCTCTTTGGCGTCTACATTTTGTACTTGAAGAGGATTCCTACCGTCGCCGAGGGCACAGTCGCTACGCAAGCCATCAGCCTCACCGGCGTGAAGATGGATTTGCTGCAAATCGCCAAGGCCGAGCGCAGCAGCATCGGCGCCGACGGTCATTGCATGAACATGGATGAGCTCCTGGCTTCCGGCTCCATGAGTTTGTCGCGCCCCGAGCGCGACGGGTATTCCTACACCGTGGAGTGCTCCGGCAACGACTTCACAGTCACCGCACGCCACGCTCCCGCTCCCGCAGGCTCTGGATTCCGCTACCCGAACATGATGATCGACCAGTCCATGCAAGCGCGTGAAGTCGATTAGCCTGAGCTGATTCGACTTCCGCGCATCCTAAGTTCCCTCTAAAATTGAGTTTTCACTTAGATGCCTCGGCGGCTACGGAACTTTTCTCGCACCTCCCGCGTACCTTCTATCGACACGGATTCCCGCAAGCCTCGGCGCCAGGGGCGCCTCAAAGATAACGAAGGAGCAGAAAATGGACGGCACGATTATCGGTTTAGTGGCTGTGATTATGAGTTTGGGCATTCCCCTGGGCGCAATGTATACCTACTACCGCGTGCGCAAGCTGCGCTCCGAAGAGCGCCTGGCGGCCATTGCCAAGGGCGTCAGCGTTCCCATGGAGCCGGAGCTCTCGCAAGGCGCGCGTTCGCGTCGCGCGGGCATCTTGCTGACCTGCGGCGCGGTCGGCTTCATCGTCGCACTCGGCTTCATCGCGCAAATCAAGCATGAGCCGGACACCTGGACCGCCGCGGCTCTCGGCATCATTCCGCTGGCCATTGGCGTCGGCTACTTCGTCGACTTCACGCTGATCCGCCGCGACGCCCAAGTCTCCTGACGCCAGCGTTGTAGTGGCCAATCTTTAGACTGGCTAGTTTTTCATACAAATCAAGGCGGCAGAGATTTAGACTAAGTGCGATGGGACGCGGATCAGCGGTGAGCTGATCCGCATTTCATTTGGTTTCGAGCGGCGTGAACGCATCTCCCTGCTTAATCGCCAGCCGGATCGGTCTTGGCGGACCGCTTTTCGGAAGGGTCACCTCAGCCCACAGCTCCCCTCCCTTGGCTTGCTTCCATGGATCGATTGCATGCTCGGGCAGAAAGAACAAGACCGGCTCGCTTAAGGTCGTTGTCGCCGCCTGCCCGAGCCGGAAACGGCGAACCATATCGGCTCCTTCTGTGCTTGAAGCGCAGTCCGACGCCAGCCGACCATTTTCCACGCGAAGTTTTCCTTTAAAATATCCGAACGTCTGGGGACGCCGCATATCTCGCGGCGATGCGGGCGCAGCGGGTTCGGCCGCGGCGTTGTCACAGACGACGTCCAGCTGCAACGCCAAGTATCGTCCACGAATCGGCAGGTCCGGATCGTACACTCCGACCCTGGCCCACCCTCGGGGCAACCGATGGCGGTCCCACGCGAGCTTCGCGCCCAGACTAGCCACAATCGCGACCTGCAGGGCGCCCAGCAGCAATCCCTTTTGCAACGCAGTCATGCCGCGCTCCTCTGCATGCGCGCGATGAGCTGGCGCCGTGCGCGCTCCAGAATCCATCCGCCCACCAGGAGCAACACGCCCATTCCGATCAGGCTGGCCGAACGTCCCAGTTTGTCCATCACATCGGAGAAATAGAAAATGAAGACGGTCACCGCAAAACCCGCGACGCCCAGGTTGATTCGCTCGCTCTGCCGTTCCAGCAAACCCCAGATCACCAGTGCGAGCGCTCCGGCTCCTGCCCAAAAATAAATGCCCACGGAATTCCAGGCGTAAGCGGCCAGCGTGTCCGTAGTGCCCGAGCGTACGGGGCTGAATGTTCCGATCACCAGGACCCAGATCGTAGCGATCACGTTCACCCACGCCGCTGTTCCGCGCAGGATCGCCGCCAGTACCAACGGTGCGCAGATGGCAATTGTCCAGCCGGTTACGAGCAGCAGCGGCATGGATGGATGCGAACGGTTCGCCGACCACCATGACTCGTGCCTCTCCACGAACGCCAGGATGCTGAGCGGCAACAACGCTATTCCTCCGACCCACACCAGCGCTCTGCGGACGGAGGAGTCCTCCTGGCTGGTTCTGGCCGTCAAATAAGTAATCGCCAACAGAAGGAGTCCTTCCAGCATCAATCGACCGCTGAGCTGCAGAGTCTCCGCGCGCACTTCCCACTCACCGGCCAGCCAAGCCGGCACAAGCAAAGCCAGCAGTGCCGCCTGTGCCCAGTTTCGCAAAAGAAGCCAACCCGCGAGCGCTCCGATGGCCCACAGCAAAATACCGTTCGGCCAATGTTCCTGAAGATTGAAAATTTGCGCCGCCAGAAAAACTCCGGCGCCAACGCAAACGGTACCGATCGCGTAAAACGTTACCGAAAGAGCCGGGAAGCGCTCCGCGGTGAAGGCGCCGGCGACCGGAAACGCCGCGACCAGCAACAGAACCAAACTGAAGCGCCAAGCTGGCGACAGTTCATCCCAGTGTGCCGCGACGAACAACAAAACCCCGGCGCACAGCAAAATGCCACCCAGCGCCAACGCCAGCAGCACCGGCCAGCGCAGGCGCTCGCTCGGCGTTTGCGATTGTTCAAACGCCCGAATCCGCGCCGCCGTGCCCGCATCCAAAACTCCGGCCGAAAGCCAGCGCTCGAGCAGTTTTTCCAAGGGAGCCGCCAATTGATATCTCCTCTATGTAAGAGTGGACGTGCCGCGAGCCTAACGCAGCCTACGGCACGCCCGCAACAAAGAAAGCCCGGCCCTCCAGCACACTCAAGGCGTGCGCTTCTGGTCCGCCACCAGCACCCCCGCCTCCGCGTAATTGGTCGCTGGAACATCATGAAACGCCACGTGAATGTTCTCGCGCTTGGCCCGCCCGTCTTCGATCAGGACATTGGTGATACGCTCGGCAATTTTGCGTTTCTGTTCCGGCGTGCGCCCCTCCACCCAAGTTATCTGCACATGCGGCATCGCTCTCCTCCCACGAATTCGATCAGCGGCATTCTATCCCACTCGCGGTTCAAGTCTTGCGGCGGGACGCGGGCTATTTAAGTACGGAGGCGACTGCGGAAGAGGGCGTAGCGGGTTGGGCGTGCGGAGCAATGGCGCTGGGCCAGATGACTTCGAGTGCGGTTTCGCGGCGAACTAGCATCTTGGCGCGCTTGCTCACCCGAATCGTCAGCGTGTTTTCGGTGTCCGCGCGAAGCTCGCCCAAGCCTTCCTTCTCGGTCTGGAGGCTTTTGTCGGCGCGATACAGCGCTACACGGAGCTGATGAGGTCCGGCCGGTAAAAGCCGTTCAAGACCCATGGGGTCGGCAGCGGCGTATTCGCGCAGACTAGTGGTTAGGAGAAGATCGTGGTCGGCGAAGATGGCCAGGGTGCCGTCCCCGACGGTCGCATTAATCTTGATACGCAGGGCGGCGCGCTCGACAGCGACATGGCCAGGGGCGGCTGCGGACGCCGGTAAGGTCAGAATGGGCACCGTGACATCGGAACGAGTACGCCGGGCTGCAGGCTCCACGGCACGCGCCACTTCACTATGGCGAGAGGCCTGGGTCGGTCTGCGAGGTGCAGGGCCCATCCGCTTCGGCGGTACGAAGCTCTTGGTATACTCAGGTTCGGCGGAGATGGGGAAAGCGACCTCTGCAGGCGCGTCACTTTGCAAATCTTCCGGAGCTTTTGGCGCAGTAAACAAGGCGATCGGCGCCGGTGCGGGCGGCTTGTGGAAGTGCGAGACAACCGCGCGTCCCATCGGGACGCTGCTCCCGGCCAGCAAAATCACCGAAGCGAAGGCCCAAATGTCGCGGGTCTGAAGTGGCCGCGACCACCAGGACAGGCTGGAAGCCGGCGGCCGAACGGGGGCACGTCGCGCCAGGGGATACAGGGAAGCCGCCAACGCGTCTCCAGTGGGATACCGGTCGTCAGCTTTCTTGGCCAGGCAGCGCATGACGATGTGGTCGAGGCCCGGGGGCAGCGCCGGATTGCGCCTGGAAGGCTCAACCGGATCGGCAGTGAGAATTTGCGCACAAACGGCAGCTACGGAACTGCCGTCGAAAGGGGGCACGCCGGTGAGCATCTGATAGAGAACGATCCCGAGCGAGAACAGATCGGACCTGGTGCTGTGGGGCTCGCCCATGATTTGCTCGGGAGCGAGATAAGCCGGAGTGCCCATAATGCGCCCAGAACCAGAAACTTGCGTGGCAAAGCGGGCGATGCCGAAGTCGCTAAGCTTTACCTCACCCTCCTCGGTGATCATGATGTTGGCCGGCTTAACGTCGCCATGAATGATGCCGGCGCTGTGCGCGCGGCCGAGCGCCGTGGCCAGGTCCGCAGCCCATGAGCAGGCGCGTGGCCAGGGGATGGGCGACTCGGAAAGGACCTGCAGCAAAGTTCGCCCGTTCACGTACTCCATGACCAAGTAAGCGATGCCCGTCTCTTCGACGCCTACGTCGAACAGGTTGACGATCGCGGGGTGGGAAAGCTGCCCGACAATCTGCGCTTCACGCAAGAATTGTTTCTGCTGCGGGGCGGCGCCGAAGGAGTGCACGAGGGTCTTGATGGCCACGGTGCGGCCAATGATTTTGTCCCGGGCCTTGTCCACGCGGCTAGTGGCGCCGAAGCCCAAGGGGCCAAGAACTTCGTAACGGTCTTTTTGCATGGCTGAGCACAAACCCGCGCGGCGATTCTTAACGCCCGGGTTAGATCGAGATGTTGAAGGAAAAACTGTGGAAAGAGAATGGGTCTGTAGGGCAGGTGTGTACCTGTCTTTAGTACCACGTCCAATGGGCTAGTGTGTTTGCGGAGGACAGGGGCGGCGTTAAGCTACTGATTAGCAGTCCTTTTATGTAATAAGAGACGGTAACAGATGCTGTCAGCGCGGCGCTCGATGGTCAAAGTACTGCGACAGCGCGTTTTGGGGCTTTCAGAATAAGGATTAAGCCGAGCGCAGCAGCTGGCCTACGCGATCGCGCAGCGAAGATGGCTGTGCCGGTGCCTGCGCGGGCGCGTTGCGCCGGGACAAAGGATGAAGGCGCTCTGCAAGAGCTTCCGCGGAGGCGCAGCGTTGAGACGGGTCCTTCGCCAGACAGGAGGCGATCAGTTCGCTGAAGGCCACCGGAACGGAAGGGTTGGCGTGCGAGGGTGGTAGCGGAGTGGAAGAGAGAATCCGCGAACAAATACCCTGCAAGGAATCGGCATCGAATGGGCGGTGGCCAGTCACCATTTCATACATGACCACGCCGAGGGAGAAGATATCCGAGCGGGCGTCTTGCGGCTTGCCGACGATCTGCTCGGGGCACCAGTAAGCGGGTGAGCCAA
>WNFP01005744.1_pt1 | contig 12704 bp, 11 predicted proteins | sample 5400201 | NCBI WGS metagenome assembly WNFP01 (sample SAMN13153355, study PRJNA577476) | soil metagenome | isolation source: 115 cm saprolite under Madrone tree | place: USA:California | collected 2016-06-14
TCTCAGGGGTCGCCTGGGCGAGGTAATCGTCGACTCCGGATTCGCGGGCGATGGCGGCGGCGGTGCGCGGGTTGTCGCCGGTGATCATCACGGTGCGGATCCCCATGGCGCGGAAGCGGGCGAATCGTTCGGCGATGCCGCCCTTGACCACGTCCTTGAGGTGGATGAGCCCCAGCACCCGCGCGTTGTCGGAGACGGCCAGCGGGGTCCCGCCGGCGTCGCCGATCTTCCACGCGGCCTGCAGCATCTCGTTCGGCATCACGCCGCCGAGCGACTTGACGTGGTCAGCCACCGCGTCCACGGCGCCCTTCCGCACGTGCCGGTCGCCGAGATCGCAGCCGCTCATCCGGGTCTGCGCGGTGAAGGGAATGAAGTGGGCCAGACCTTTCGTCTCCCGCCCGCGCAGTTGGTATCGCTCCTTGAGGAGCACTACGATGGAGCGCCCTTCGGGGGTCTCGTCCGCCAGGCTGGCGAGCTGGGCGGCGTCGGCGAGCTCGTCGAGACGGACTCCGGGCGCGGGGAGGATCTCGGTCGCCATCCGGTTTCCGAGCGTGATCGTTCCCGTCTTGTCGAGGAGCAGCGTGTCCACGTCGCCGGCCGCCTCCACCGCCCGGCCGCTCATGGCGAGCACGTTCTTGCGCAGGAGCCGGTCCATCCCGGCGATCCCGATGGCGGAGAGGAGGCCGCCGATGGTGGTCGGGATCAAGCAGACCAGCAGCGCCACCACGGCCGTCGCCCCCAACCGGATCCCGGAGTACAGGCCCATCGGGACCAGCGTCACGCAGGCGAAGAGGAAGATGATGGTCAGTCCCACCAGCAGGATGTGCAGGGCGATCTCGTTGGGCGTCTTCTGGCGCGAGGCGCCTTCCACCAGGCCGATCATGCGGTCGAGGAAGGACTCGCCCTGCTCGACGCTGATGCGCACCGCGATCCGATCCGAGAGCACCTTGGTCCCACCGGTCACCGCGGAGCGATCGCCGCCGCTCTCCCGGATCACCGGAGCGGACTCGCCGGTGATGGCCGACTCGTCGACCGAGGCGATGCCCTCGATCACCTCTCCGTCGCCCGGGATCACCTGCCCGGCGTCGACCCGGACCAGGTCGCCTTTCTTCAGCCTCGAGGCGGGGATGAAGTCCTCGTTGGAGATTCCTGGGACGTCCTCCGGCTCCGGCCAGTAGCGGAGCTTCCGGGCGACGGTCTCCTGGCGCATCTTGCGCAGCGTGTTTGCCTGCGCCTTGCCCCTTCCTTCCGCCACCGCCTCGGCGAAGTTGGCGAAGAGGACCGTGAACCAGAGCCAGATCGAGACCGCCAGCGTGAACCAGGTGGGAGCCGACTGCGGCGACGGGGCGAAGACGTCCCGCAGCCAGATGGCGGTGGTCAGCACGCTGCCCACCTCCACCACGAACATCACCGGGTTCTTCGCCACCAGCTGTGGAGCCAGCTTGCGGAAGCTCTCCACGATGGCCGGACGGAGGATGGAGGGATCGAACAGCGAGAGCTGCCGTGCGCGCGGCGACATTAGAAGAGCCTCCCGGCGGCGCCCGCGAAATGCTCGACGATGGGGCCGAGCGAGAGCGCGGGGAAGAAGGTGAGCGCGCCGACGATGAGGATGACGGAGACGAGCAGGCCGATGAAGAGGCCGCCGTTGGTGGGGAACGTGCCCGGACCCGCGGGGGTCACCTTCTTGTCCACCATGGATCCGGCGATCGCCAGCGCGGGGATGATCATCAGGAAGCGTCCCACCAGCATGTCGGCGCCGAGGGCGAGGTTGTAGAAGCGGGTATTGGCGTTGAGGCCGGCGAAGGCGGAGCCGTTGTTCCCCGCTCCGCTGGAGAAGGCGTAGACGATCTCCGACAGGCCATGCGGGCCGGCGTTGGCGATGGAGGAGACGGCGAAGGGGGCCACCGCGGACCAACCGGCGAATCCGAGGATCAAGAGCGGGAAGACCAGCACGTAGAGCATGGCGAGCTTCATCTCGCGGGCTTCGATCTTCTTGCCCAGGTACTCGGGCGTGCGCCCCACCATCAGGCCCGCGATGAAGACGGTGAGGACCACGAAGATGAGGATCCCGTAGAGCCCGGCGCCGACTCCGCCGAAGATCACCTCGCCGAGCTGCATGTTCACCAGCGGCACCAGGCCGCCCAGCGGAGTGAAGCTGTCGTGCATCGCGTTCACCGCCCCGCAGGAGGCGTCGGTGGTGACGGTGGCGAACAGCGCCGAGGAGGCGAGACCGAAGCGCGTCTCCTTCCCCTCCAGGTTGCCGCGGCCGTGCTCGAGCTGGGCGAACCCGCGAAGCGCTGGATTGTCGTGGGCCTCCGCCCAGTACGCCGTGGTTACGCCGGCGAGGAACAGCACTGCCATCGCCGCCCACACCGCCCAGCCCTGGCGTTGGTCGCGCGCCATGCGCCCGTACGTCCAGGTGAGCGCGGAGGGAATGGCGAAGATGGAGACCATCTGCACGAAGTTCGACAGCGGTGTCGGGTTCTCGAACGGGTGCGCGCTGTTGGCGTTGAAGAAGCCGCCCCCGTTGGTCCCCAGCATCTTGATCGCCTCTTGCGAGGCGACCGGACCCATGGCGAGGGCCTGCTTGGCGCCCTCGAGGGTCGTCAGCTCCCGGTAAGGATCCAGGTTCTGCAGCGCGCCCTGAGAGACGAGGAAGAGCGCGTAGAAGAAGGAGATGGGCAGGAGCACGTAGACGGTGGCCCGGATCAGATCGGTCCAGAAGTTGCCGATGGTCTTCCCGCCTGAAGGCCCCGCCTGGCGCGTCAGTCCCCGGGCGATGGCGAGGGCGACCGCGATTCCGGCCGCGGCGGAGGTGAAGTTGTGCCAGGCGAGCCCCGCCATCTGGGTGAAGTAGCTGACGGTGGTTTCCGGGACGTAGGACTGCCAGTTGGTGTTGGTGGTGAAGCTCGCCGCGGTGTTGAACGCGAGCGCCGGCTCGACGTACGTCACCAGCATTCCGAAGAAGCTGAACGCCAGGAGCGAGAACGCGTAGACCGGCCAGGTCTGCTCGACGGAAGGGTCCACGCCGCAGAGGCGGTACAACCACCGCTCGACGGCGCCGAAGACGCGAGGCAAGGGCCGCCGCTCGCCCTCGAAGACGCGGAACAGGTAGGCGCCCAGGGGTTTGGTGATCGCGACCACCACGGCGACGAAGACGGCGATCTGGAGCCATCCGACGGCGGTCATCAGAAGCGCTCCGGTTTGACCAGCGCGTACGCGAGGTACACGAGGAGCAGCACGGAGACGGCGAGGCCGATGGCGTATTCGAGGCCCATCAGAGCCTCTCGCAGATCCGCGCGTAGCCCCAGGAGAGGCCGAAGAAGGCGGCGGTCGCCAGCACGAGCAAGAAGTCCGTCATGCGCGCTCAGGAAGCACGCGCCGTGCCGGACGCTTTCGCGCCGGAATCAGCCCATTTCGGCGCGGGCGTTCCCGTTGGGCCTTGCGAATTGCACGACGGGATCCACCCGCTCTTGCAGGATGAAACGCGACAGGCTGGCGGATCGCGCGAGGGCGGGCGTCAGTTCGTCATCAACACGATGATCAGCGCCGGCGCGATGGCGCCCAGAGCATAGAGAGTCAGTCCGGTCGCCCACGCCTTGATCTCGCTCAACCTCAACATGGCGCGCACCCTAGTCCGGGCGGGTTGAAGGGGCGCAAGACCCGCTTGTGGTCGCTCCGCACTGGCTGTGCCGAACGGTGGTCCTCAGGACCGGCGCATCTCGTCCTCGGCGAGGAGCAGCAGCTCGCGCTCGAGGCCCGCGGGATCGTCGGGAGATGCGCCGGGGACCGAAGGCTGGCCATTACCTGGCGCTTGCGACGCCCGCCGCTTCTCCCGCTCGAGCCGGATCGCCTCGAAGGCGAAGTGCATGATGGTGCGCAGGTCCGAGTTGCTCCAGGGCTTCTGGATGAACCGGTAGACCTCGCTCTCGTTGATCGAGCGCACCGGGATCTCCGGCTGCTTGTCGGCGGTGAGGATCATCCGAACGACCTGGGGGTGGCGGACCCGCACCAGCTTGAGGAGGTCGATGCCGGAGAGGTCCGGCATGTGGTGATCGGTGAGGATCACGTCCACGGCTTGCTCTTTGAGGATCTCGAGCGCGCGGCGCCCGTTGTTGGTCGAGATCACCTTGTACCCGGCTTCCTCGAGCACGCGGGTGACGGAGTGCCGGACCCCGATCTCGTCGTCGACGACCAGGATGGTGCGCGGAGCGTCGGTGGGCATTCCCGTTCGAGAGTGACGGAAGACACGGCGTGGCTACAACGGCGGCGCGGTGGCCCGAGGTGGGCGGATTCGCACCCCGATCATCCGCAGTCTTTTTGCAGGGCTGCGAGCGCGGCGCCCCAACAGCATGAGGACCACGGCGTGTGCGGGTAATCCCGTCATTCAGCGCGTCGCCTTTCGCGTGGCCGGCCGCGCCGGCGGAAGGAAGTCCCGCCGCAGGCAGGCGGCGGCGCCGTAGCCGAACCTCTTGGACAGCTCGTAGTCGCCGAGCAGCGCCAGCTCGTCCGCGCGCAGCGGGGGCAGGGGCTTGTGGCAGGGAGGCCACCGCTCGGCGAAGAGATGGAAGACGATGTCCCAGCGCTGCATCTCCGAGAGCCCGTCCTCGAACGAAGGCATCGCCGTCGAGGCGCCGCCGTACGTCGTCCGGTTGAACAGGTCGTAGGGGCTCCAGTTCTGGCGGGGGTGCAGGAGGTCCGGCGGCGGCGGGTCCATGCTCGCGGCGATCGGGCTGTCGCCGGTCGCGCCGGCGCCGTGGCAGGCCGCGCAAGACCGCTGGTAGAGCTTCTTGCCCCGCGCCAGGTCAGGCTTCGCCGGCGGAGTGCGCCGGATGGGAGCGCTCTCGAAGATCCGCCGGATGAGGGCACGGGCCGTCGGCCCGACTTCGTAGTCGGTTCCGACGAGCCGCCCGCGCAGGGCTACCACCTCCGCACGGAGCTCGGGCCAGGGGACGAGCGGCGCCACTTCCCCCAGACGCTGCGCGAGCTGTTCCTGACGGGTCCGGCGCGCGTCGGGATCGGGCAGCTCCAGGGTCTCGTGGTGCTCCTCGGCGATCAATTGCAGGGCCGCGACCACCCGGTTCCAGGGCGAGCTTTCCGGGGCGGCGAGCAGGGAGAGGGCGAGAGCGACGCTCATCCGGGGCGCATTACCACGGGCGAATCAGGCCGGGGTCCCGAACATCAAAGGCGGCATGGAAACCCGTCAGCCCGTCCGCATCGCCACCGCCCACCGGCAGCTGGAGGGTGCCGGATTCGTGGTCCGCCGTCCCCTGCCCAGCGAGACGGTGGACATCGTCGATCCGTTCCTGCTGGTCGACGAGATGGGGCCCGTCGAGTACGGGCCCGGCGAGGCCGTGGGCGCTCCCGACCATCCGCACCGCGGGTTCGAAACGGTGACCTACTCGCTCGCCGGGGAGTTCGAGCACGAGGACTCGGCCGGGCACCGCGGTGTGCTCCGCGCTGGAGACGTGCAATGGATGACCGCGGGCGCCGGCATCATCCATTCCGAGATGCCCTCCCAGCGGATCCGCGAGGAAGGCGGCCGCGTGCACGGCTTCCAGATCTGGGTCAACCTTCCAGCGCGGCTGAAGATGACCCGGCCGCGCTACCAGGAGGTCCCGGCCAAGAACATTCCGCAGGCGGCGACCGCGGACGGCAAAGCCCGCGTGCGGGTGATCGCCGGCGAGGCCCTGGGGGCGCGCGCGGTGATCGATACGCATACGCCCATCGTCTACCAGGACTGGTCGCTCGAGGAGGGCGCGGACGTGACGGTTCCGGTGCCGGCCAGCTACAACGCGTTCGTCTACGTCTTCGAGGGCTCGGCGCGCATCGGCGAGCGCGAGGTCGGGGACGGGCAGATCGCCGTGCTGGGTCCCGGCGATGCCGTCCGGATGCGCGGAGGCAAGGCGAGGCTGCTGCTCCTGGCGGGCGAGCCGCTGCGCGAGCGCGTGGCCCATTACGGACCTTTCGTGATGAACAACGACGAGGAGCTGATGCAGGCCATGCGCGATTTCCAGAGCGGGCGCATGGGTGAGATCACCCGAACGGCGCAGGTGGACTAGCCGCGGCCGCCGCAGGCGGCTACGGCTGAGGATGATCATTCCGCGGTCAGGCGGGCAACGGATGCCAGGGCCTGCGAGCTGCTGCTAGATTGAGGTCCGTTCCATGGACTCCACGGCCTACCTGCTCCACCGGATCCACTTCGGGTTCACCATCACCTTCCACTACTTGTTCCCGCAGCTCACCATGGGGCTCGCGCCCCTGATCGTGTTCTTCCGGACGCTGGCGCTGCGGCGCGGCAACCCGCTGTACGCGGAAGCGGCCCGGTTCTGGGCCAAGGTCTTCGGCCTCAATTTCGTGTTGGGCGTCGTCACCGGCATTCCCATGGAGTTCCAGTTCGGGACCAACTGGTCGCGGTTTTCCCGGCTCACGGGCGGAGTGGTGGGCCAGCCGCTGGTGATGGAAGGCGTCTTCTCCTTCTTCCTCGAGTCCGCGTTCCTGGGACTGTTCCTCTTCGGCGAGAAGCGGCTCGGCCCGCGCCTGCACTGGCTGTCCGGAGTAGCGGTCTTCATCGGATCCTGGCTCTCCGGGTTCTTCATCATCGCCGCGAACGCCTGGATGCAGCATCCGGTCGCTTACGAGCGGCTGCCGGACGGCTCGTTCCAGGTGACCAGCTTCCTGGGCGTGCTGCTCAATCCGTGGACGCTCTTGCAGTACGCCCACACCATGAGCGCGGCAGTGGTCACGGGCGCGTTCGTGCTGGCCGCGGTGGGGGCCTTCTATCTGCTCAGCGGGCGCGACCAGGCGCACGCGGCGCTCTTCGTGCGCGTCGGCGTCATCGCCGGGCTGCTCTGCTCGGTCCTGCAGATCTTTCCCACGGGCGACCTCCACGGCCGCTACCTCGCCCAGCACCAGCCGGCCGCGATCGCGGCGATGGAGGGTCTCTTCAAGACGGAAGCCGGAGCGCCGATCGTCCTCATCGGCCAGCCGGATCCGGAGCGGGGGATCATCGAGAACCCCATCGCCGTGAACAACATGCTCAGCTTCTTGATCTACGGAACCACGCGCGCCGAAGTGAAAGGGCTGGACGCGTTTCCCAAGCAGGACTGGCCGGACAACATTCCGCTGCTCTTCTTCTCGTACCACATCATGGCGGGGCTGGGGACGCTGTTCCTCGCGCTGATGGCGGTCTGCGCTTTCTTGCTCTTCCGCGGCCGCCTCTTCCACTTCCGGCCGGCGCTCTGGGCGCTGATGCTGGCCTTTCCCTTCCCGTACATCGCGAACATCGCGGGCTGGATGACGGCGGAGTTGGGGCGGCAGCCCTGGCTCGTCTACGGCCTGCTCCGCACCAGCGAGGGCTATTCGAGCAACGTCTCCTCGGGCAGCACCTGGTTCACGCTGCTGGGGTACATGGGCGTGTACGCGCTTCTCGGGTTGTCGTTCGTCTTCCTCCTCCAGCGGCTGATCGTGGAAGGTCCGGCGCCGGCGCGCGCGGGCCACCCGGTCAGCGCCGCCTAGGTCGCGATGCAGACCGCCTGGTACGCGCTGGTCGCCTTCATGCTCACCGCGTACGTGGTGCTGGACGGCTTCGACCTCGGCGCCGGCGCAATCCACCTCTTCGTCGCGCGCAACGACCCGGAGCGGAGGACGGTGCTGCGCAGCATCGGACCGGTCTGGGACGGCAACGAGGTGTGGCTGATCGCGGCGGGCGGGACCCTCTACTTCGCCTTCCCCGCCCTGTACGCCTCGAGCTTCAGCGGCTTCTACCTGCCGCTCAACATGGTCCTCTGGCTGCTGATGCTTCGCGCGATCGGGATCGAGTTTCGCACCCACCTCGAGTCGTCGGTCTGGCGGGGGTTCTTCGACGGGGCGTTCTCCCTGGCCAGCGCGCTGCTGGCCATCTTCTTCGGCGCCGCTCTCGGCAACGTGGTCCGCGGCGTGCCGCTGCGCGCCGACGGCAACTTCTTCGAGCCGCTGTGGACGGACTTCCGGGTGGGGACCGAGAACGGGATCCTGGATTGGTTCACGACCCTCTGCGGCGTCCTGGCGCTGGTCGCGCTCATCGTCCACGGCGCGCTCTGGGTGAGCTACAAGACGGAGGGACCGGTGCAGCAGCGGGCGCGGAAGGTCGTCTCGGTGCTCGTCCTTCCGCTGCTGGTCCTCGCAGCCGGTGCGCTCGCCGCGGCGCTCCAGGTCCGGCCGCAGCTCCTCGACAACTACCGCCAGCATTGGCTCGCGGGTGCGCTGATTCCCGCGGGGGCCCTGGCGAGCTTCGCTTCGCTGTGGCTGTTCTCGCGCCGCGGTCGTGATCGAGCAGCCTTCCTCGGCTCCTGCGGTTTTCTCGCCAGCTTGCTCATCGGCGTAGCCTTCGCGCTGTACCCGCGGGTCCTGCCCGCCAGCACTTCGGACGCGTACAGCTTGACCATCTACAACACGGCCGCGGGCGAGTACTCGCTGCGCTACGGCGTCTACTGGTGGTCGTTCGGGATGCTCCTGGCCATCGGCTACTTCGTCCTCGTGTACCGGATGTTCCGGGGCAAGGTCCGGCAGGACGCGGGCGACCACGGCTACTGAAGGCCTCCGCCAGGAGATCGCTTGACTGCTCCGGATATGGGGGAGCAGGCTGGCTTCCCGATGGAGCGCCTGCGCAGCCTTTTTTCTCCGGAGTTGTGGACTGCCCGTGGGGCCTCGCTCCTGGCGGGGATCCTTGCGGCCCTCGTCATCCTGGTGCTCGGCCGGCTGGCGGCCAAGCTCGCGGCCAACATGATCCGGCGCGTGCTCGACCGTTCGCGCACCGAACCGATGCTGGTGAAGTTCCTCGCCAACCTGGTCTACGCCCTGATCCTGGCATTCGTCGTGATCGCGGCCCTCGAGCGCCTGGGCGTGAACACCACCTCCTTCGCGGCCGTCATCGCCGCGGCGGGGCTGGCCATCGGATTCGCGCTCCAGGGATCGCTCTCGAATTTTGCCGCGGGCGTGATGATCCTCCTGCTCGGCCATTTCCGCGCTGGGGATCTGATCGAGGCCGCCGGCCAGAAAGGCCGCGTCATCGACGTGCAGATCTTCTCCACCATCCTCGTCGACGAGAACGGCGTGAAGGTGATCGTGCCCAACAGCGCCATCACCTCCGGGACGATCCGCGTGCACCACCCGGAGGCCGCCGACGCGCGCGCGCCTGCGCCTCCGGAAGCGCGCGCCGGCTGAAGTCACTGCCGGACAGTGGTCACCAGCAAGTAACCGCGGCCTCCCGGGCCAAAGCCCGCGGCATTGCGCACGCCGACCACCAGCTCTCCGGTCGCCAGCTCCAAGATGTAGGTCGCTGAACAATCCAGGCACCGGGTGCCGGCCGACGGTTTGAGCGGAACGAGCGCTCGCCTGGTCGCCTGCACCGTTGGTCTCAAGGCGCACGATCTTGTGTCAGGAATGCGACGGTCCTGACGTAAGCTCGCTCGCATGGCGGTCCTTCGACCGCCTGACCACCCGGAAGCAGATCGTTCCGACGGACAGGAGTGCACATGCGCCGTTTCACAGCTCGAGTCATCGCCGTCGCACTTGCCCTGATCGCCGTGCCCGCGCTGGCCGCGGGCTACACGCAGAAGTCCAGCACCTGGTGGGGAGACCCCGCCGTTCCCGCGCCGAACCACATCGACGTGACGCTGGATGGAGTCCAGCCGGACGCCACGGTCAGCGGAAACCTCAGCTTCACCATGACCTGCGCGCTGCCGCAGCCGTCGACGCTGAGGGTCGACACCATCGTCATCCAGGTCGACGGCACCAACGTGCAGGCCTACTACGGCAGCAACGCCCGGGCCATCCTCGGCCAGCCGCGCACGTTCACCGTCGACACCACCAGGTTCAACGACGGCTGGCACGAGCTGCGCGGCCGCTGCTACGCGATCGAGACCGCCGCCGGGCCGGAGTTTGGAAAGCAGACGCAGGTCACCAACGGCCATCAGCTGCTGTTCAAGAACGGCAATCCCTTCGCCGACAACCGGTCGGTGATCCCGGGCATCGTCGATGCCCATTCCTGGTACGACACGGACGCGGCGACGGGCGACGCCATCGGCTACGTCTACGTGCAGATTCTCAACGTGCACCCGCTGGTCGATGCGCCGCTGCACGGGATCGTGCCGGTCACCGGGCTGGTCACCAATGCGGGACCGACCACGGTCGCGCACTGGGCGTTGAAGGTGGACGACGTGACGATCGTCGAGTTCCGCGACGCCGCCCAGATGCGCACGTACAACCTGGACACGCGCCAGCTCTCCAATGGCGTGCACCGGCTCCAGTTCCACGGACACGGCCTGGCGCGGAGCGGCAAGCAGCTGGCGGGACAGGTCGAAGTCCCGATCACCGTGCAGAACAGTCCCGGGACCTGCACTCCGTAGCGCGGTTCCCCTGGTCGACAGCCAGGACCGATGGCGTGGGGTCGGTCGGTACCCACCCGTCGGTCCTTGCCCTGCCTTGTTCAGCTTCCTACCTTTTCCGGACAGGCGAAGGAGGGCGGCACGAACGGGGGGCGGCGGCCGGTGGGCGGCGTCGTGCAGGCGGGATGGCTCGCACTCTGCGTAGCCCTTCTCGGCGCCTGCGGCCAGGGAAGCCCTGCCCGCGAACCGGCGGACGCGAGCACGGTCCCCGTCGTGGTCACGGTCACGCCGTCCTCGGTTTCGCTGTCGCCGGGAGCCTCGGTCCAGTTCACCGCGTCCGTTCCAGTCACCTGGTCGATTCCTGCAGGGATCGCCGGCAGCATCGATCCGTCCGGTCGCTATACGGCGCCGCTCGCGCCCGGGTCCTACCGGGTCGTCGCGACGAGCGTGGACGATCCACGGACGAGCGTCACGGCGGCGGTCGCCGTCATCAGCTCCGGTCCGATCGAAGTCTCGATCGATCCGCCCGCGGCGACGATCGACAGCGGCGGCACGGTTCCGTTCACCGCCACCGTCACGGGTGGCCAGGATGGCGCGGTCGTCTGGAGCGCGGACGCCGGCACCGTCGATCAGACCGGCCTCTTCACCGCGCCGCTGACGGGAGGGACGGTGCGCGTCACCGCGGTGAGCCGCGCCGATCCGTCCGCGTCGGCGACTGCGGTGGTGTCCGTCCGATCGGCGACGGTGCATCTCGGTCCCCTCCAGGTCACGCTGCCGCGAGGCGGAACGCAGCAGTTCAACGGCTTCGTCACCGGCGCGGCGGAGACTCGCGTCTCGTGGAGTGTCATGGAAGGCGCCGCGGGCGGCTCGATCGATCCCAGCGGCAACTACACGGCGCCGGCCACTCCCGGGCTCTTCCATGTCGTGGCGACGAGCATCGCGGATCCGCGCAGCGCGGCCACCGCCGTGGTCGTGGTCAAGGACCCGCCGGGCGTGTCGGTCACGATCGTTCCGGCGACCGTCACGGTTCCGCCCGGTGGAGCAACCCGGCTCAAGGCAACCGTCGCCGGAGCGACCGACGGACGTGTGGTCTGGACTTGCGACAGCGGCTCCATCCGCACCGACGGGCTCTACACGGCTCCTCACACCGAAGGCACCTATCACGCCACCGCGCAAAGCCTCGCCGACCCTTCGAAGGTCGCGGTCGCGACGCTGCAAGTCGTCAGAAGCCCGGACACCGCCAGCCTGGTCGAGCCGCCGATCGTCACCGTCGAGGTGGGGGGCCTCGTCGTCTTCAAGGCCCATCTGCCCGGCACAGCCGACGCGGACGTCGTCTGGTCCATCCAGGAAGGCCAGCAAGGGGGCAACATCGATTCGCTCGGGCAGTACATCGCTCCCGGCGACCACGAAGGCGTCTACCACGTGGTGGCGACCGGCCGCACCGATCCGACCAAGACGGGCACCGCCACCGTCACGGTGCAGCGCTACGACTTGATCGATCACGGCGGAAGCGTGGCCGCCGCGACGCGCACCTTCGCGCTCTGGTGGGGCGACTCGAGCGCCTTCCCGCCCGATGGACGCACCGTCATCGAGTCCTTCCTCGGCGGGCTCGCCGGCTCCGACTACCTCGGCGTGGTGGACGAGTACATGCGCGGGTCCACCGCGACCACTTCCTTCGGCGGCAGCCTGTTCGATTCCAGCGCGCCGCCCGCCGAGAACCCGACCGAGTCGGCCATCGCGGACAAGGCCTGCAGCGCGCTGGCCGCGAACGGAATCACCAACGCTCCAGGCGACCTGGTCTTCGTGCTCTCCTCCGTCTTCCCAGCGGGAACGATTCCCTTCTGCGCCTGGCATTACTGGGGCATCTGCAATGGACAGCCCTTGCTGGTCGCCTACCTCCCCAATCCCGCGGGCACTGCTTGCGGCCGGATGACGAACGGCTGCAGCGCCTTCTCCGGGGGGGCCACCGCGATGGGCACCTTGGCGGCCCACGAGCTCATGGAGAGCGTCACGGATCCATTCGTGAGCGCCTGGAGAGACGATCTCGGCGAAGAGATCGCGGACAAGTGCGCCGGCCTCACTGCCTGCGTCTCCCTTTCCACCGCCACCCTGCAGCTACAGCCGTTGTATTCAAACGCACTTCATTCTTGCGTGCAGCGCTGACTTTTTGGATTGTTTGCGTGGGCGTGAAGGACGCCGCCGGCTCATCGCGCGACTCAATCCGAAGTCCGCTGACCAACTGGCGCGCGAGCCTCGTTGCATCGTGCAAACATCGCCGCTGCCATGACTGACGCGAGCACGACTGAACCCGCGTAATGCGTTCGAACACGCTCGCGC
>WNFP01008486.1_pt1 | contig 12703 bp, 6 predicted proteins | sample 5400201 | NCBI WGS metagenome assembly WNFP01 (sample SAMN13153355, study PRJNA577476) | soil metagenome | isolation source: 115 cm saprolite under Madrone tree | place: USA:California | collected 2016-06-14
GCGACGATGATCGTGTTGCCCGAGTGGTCGAGCGGCACGCCATACTTCTCGCAGAAGGCCGCGGTGTCGGCGAAGTCGGGATCGATGCGCATCACCTCGCAGGCCGCCCCCAGGCCTTCGAGAGCGGCCGCGACCTTCGCCTCGATGTCGGCGTCGTCGGACATGACTTGACGGGAGCGGCCGCGCTCAGGCCGTGGCGGGAGCGGGCTCGACCTCGACGAGGCAGGTGTTGTAGGTCGGGGCGCCGCAGGGGCTCGCGAGGTCCTTGGTGAGCACGTTGGCGCAGCCGCGCGTGTCCGCGCCCGAGGGCCCGGGGGTGAACCAGGCGCCTTCCTTGATCGAGACGACCCCGCGGGCGATGCGGTCGGTGACGCGCGCCGGCACCACGGTGGCGCCGCGATCGTTGAACACGCGAACCGGCTGGCCGTCGGCGATCCCGCGTGCCCGGGCGTCCTCCGGATGGATCCAGACGTCCTGCTTGTCCACCCGCGCGAGCGTGGGCTGGTTGTCGTGGATCGAGTGCGTGCGCGCCCGCGACTTGGGGGAGATCAGCTCGAGCGGATGGCGCGGGTCGCCCCCATGAGGCGGGATCCATTTCGGGATCGCGGGAATGACGCCCAGGCCGTGCGGATCGGGGTTGGCCGCGATCGAGGTCGAGTAGATCTCGATCTTTCCGGACGGCGTCGAGAACGGATGGCGCTCGGGATCGCGCACCTCGCGTGCGAAGGCCACGGGCTCCTCCGGCGCGGGCAGCCGCGCGAGCCCCGCCTCGCGGAAGGCGTCAAAGTCGTCGACGTCGGTGCCGGCGCAGATCTCGCGCAGCCACTCGACGTCGTCCACGCGCTTGTAGCCGTCGAGTCCCAGCCGCTTGGCCAGGTCCGCGCAGATGTCGACGTCGTTGCGGCACTCGTACATCGGCTTGATGGCCTGCCGCATGAAGATGGCGTAGTGGCCGGCTCCGCTCCAGGGCGTGTGGATGTCGCTGCGCTCCCAGAAGGTGGTCGCCGGCAGGACGATGTCGGCCCAGCGCGCCGTCGGCGTCAGGAAGTGGTCGTGGACCACCATGAACTCGAGGCGCTCGAGGCCGGTCGCGATCTTGTTGACGTTGGGGCACTGGTTCGCGAGATCGCCGCAGGCCGAGTACACCATCTTGATGTCGGCGGGATAGCCGCCCGCGCGACCGCGCTCGAGGACGTCCGCCAGGAGCGTCGAGGCCACGCGCGAGTTGGCCGGATTGGGCGGGGCGCCCAGGCGCTTGATGCCGTGGTTGCGCGCGCCGCCGCTGTTGCCGGAGTTGCCGCCCGGGACGCCGATATTGCCGGTGATGGCGCAGAGCGCGTAGGCCGCGCGGTGGAACTGCTCGCCGTAGGCCGTGCGCCCGGGCGCGAAACCGCAGTGGAGCGCGGCGGGCTTGAGCGTGCCGTACTCGCGCGCGAGGCGCCGGATCGTCTCCGCGGGCACGCCGGTCAGCGGCTCGGCCCACTCGGGCGTCTTCGCGACGCCGTCCGAGAGGCCGAGAAGGTAGGAGCGGTACGACGAGCCGGGCGGCGCGCCTGGGGGCAGGTGGGCCTCGTCGAAGCCCAGCACGAGCCGATCGAGGAAGGCCTGGTCGTGGAGGTTCTCGCTCACGATGACCTGCGCCATCGCGATCAGCATGGCGGCATCCGAGCCGGGGCGGATCGCGACGTGCTCGTCGGACATCTTGAGGCTCGTGCGCGTGGCGCGGGGATCGACGGTGACGATGCGGACGCCGCGCTCGTGGGCCCAGTGCAGGTACTGGGGGTTGTTGGTGCCGAACGTGCCGTCGGCCGGGCTCCAGCCCCAGAGGATCATGAGGCGCGAGTTGACGTAGTCGCCGGGCTCGCGGCCCGAGAACTTGCAGTCGGCCGCGGGTCCATAGGTGTGGCGGAGCGCGAAGATCTCGGCCTCGTTCGAGAGGTTGGACCAGAGCTCGGTGCAGCCGCCGAACAGATGCAGCAGGCGCTGGATGGCGGCGCGGTTGTGCAGCACGGCCGTGTTGCCAGAGCGCGAGCAGTCGAGGATGGCGGCGGGGCCGTGCGCTTCCCGGATGCGCAGCATCTGGGACGCGACTTCGTCGAGCGCCTCGTCCCACGAGATGCGCGCCCACTGCCCTGCGCCCTTGGGCCCCACGCGCCGCATCGGGTAGCGCAGGCGGTCGGGATGGTTGATGCGGTCCGCGGCGCCGAAGCCGCGCGCGCAGGCCGTCAGCGGCGGCAGCTCGGGCGTCCACTTGCGGGGGTCCGTGCTGATGCGGACGATCTGGCCGTCCTTGACGTGGGCGTTGACGATGCAGCGCCCGCCGCAGTTGTGCCCGCACGTGCTGGTGACGACCTCTTCGCCGGGAGCGCCGGCCACGCGCGGCGCTTCGTAGATCGTGCGCGGAGTCATCAGTTGAAGACTACCACGCCGCGCGCGACCTGTCCGGTGCGCATGGCGGTGAAGCCCTCGTTGATCTCCTCGATCTTGTAGGTGCGGCTGACGAGCTGGTCGAGCTTGAGCCGGCCGTCGAGGTAGAGCTCGACGAGGCGCGGGAAATCGACGGGCGGGCGCACCGAGCCGTACATGGTGCCTTTGAGCGTCTTTTCCTGGAGCGCCATCATGTAGGGCGTGATGGGCGCGCGGACGGCCATGGCCGCCATGCCGACGATCACGGCGACGCCGCCGGGGCGGATCGCGTCGAGGATCTGGAGCGTGGTCTGCTCACCGCCGATGGCGTCGAACGCGTAGTCGACGCCGCGCCCCTGGGTCAGCTCGCGCACGCGCTCGACGACATTGTCCTGCTTCCCGTTGAACGTGTGGGTCGCGCCGAACTCCTTCGCGTAGCCGAGCTTGCTGTCGAGGAGGTCGCAGGCCACGATCATCCCGGCGCCGGCCAGCCGCGCGCCCTGGACGACGTTGAGCCCGACGCCGCCGCAGCCGATGACAAGGACCGAGGCGCCCGCCTCGACCTTCGCGCACGAGGTGACGGCGCCCACGCCCGTCGGCACGCAGCAGCCGACGAGCGCCGCCTGCGGCCACGGCATTTCCTTGCGGATCGGCACCAGCATCTCGGCGGGGCACACCACCGATTCGGAGAACGTGCCGATCCGCGCCATCTGGTTGATGTTCTGGCCCTTGTGGGTGAGGCGGTGCGAGCCGTCGAGCATCGCCCAGCGCGCGGACTTGTGGCCGTCGCAGAGAATGGAGCGGCCGAGCGAGCAGTAGAGGCAGCGCCCGCACTGCGGCCTGAACGAGAAGATGATGTGGTCGCCGGGCTTCACGTTGGCCACGCCCGCGCCGACCTCCTCCACGATGCCCGCCGCCTCGTGCCCCAGGACCATGGGCAGCGGCAGCTGCCAGTCGCCGTTCATGATGTGCCAGTCGCTGTGGCAGACGCCCGCGGCCTTGACGCGCACCCGCGCCTCGCCCGCCTGCGGGCCCTGCTGCTCGAGGTCGACGATCTGCAGCGGCGTGTTCGCTTCGTACAGGACGGCGGCTTTCATAGTTGCCCCTCTCGTGTGGGTTGACGCTATCGCTTCCGGGCCGTTGCGCTCATGGCGGTCCAGATCTTCTGCGGCGTGAGCGGCAGGTCTACGTGGGTGACGCCCAGCGGAGCGAGCGCGTCCATCACCGCGTTGGCGATGGCGGGCGTCGATCCGATGGTCGCCGCCTCGCCGATGCCCTTGACGCCGAGCGGCGTGCGCGGCGAGTGGGTGCGGGTGTGATCGTTCTCGAACGAGATGAGATCGTCCGACTTCGGAATCGAATAGTCCATGAGCGTGGACGAGACGAGCTGGCCCGCGTCGTCGAAGGCCGCCTCTTCCCACAGCGCCTGGCCGATGCCCTGGCCCAGGCCGCCGTGCACCTGGCCCTGGACGAGCAGCGGGTTGATGAGGAAGCCCGCATCGTCCACCGACATGTACTTGAGGAGCCTGACGCGGCCCGTGTCCTTGTCCACCTCGACGGTGGCGACGTGGGAGCCGAAGGGGAACAGCATGCCGACGCCGGCCTTGATGTCTTCGTGCGAGTCGAGGCTGCCCTTGGCGGCCGCCGCGACCTGCTGCCACGTGACGGCGCGATCGGGAACGCCGCGAACCGAGAATCTGCCGTCGGCCAGGACGAGATCCTGCGCGGCGGCTTCGAGAAGCCGGGCCGCGACCTGCTGCGCCTTGTCCTTGACCTTGACCGCCTGGCCGAGGGCGTGCATGCCGCCGCGCGCCGCCGAGCGGCTGCCGAAGGTGCCGACGCCGTTCCTGACGAGCGCCGTGTCGCCCTGGACGACCTTGACCATCTCCATGGGGATCTGCAGCTCGTCGGCGACCAGCTGGGCGTAGGCCGTCTCGTGTCCCTGGCCGTGGGAGGCCGAGCCCGTCAGCACGGTCACGCGCCCGTCATCGGCCACGACGAGATCGGACACCTCGTCCTCCTCGAACCCGCAGATCTCGACGTAGGAGGCGATGCCGACGCCCATGAGCCGTCCCTGGCCGCGCGCGGCCTGCTGCTGCTTTCGCAGCTCCTCGTAGCCGGCCTTGGCGAGCGCGTGGTCGAGCGCGCGCGTGTACTCGCCGCTGTCGTACGAATTGCCGAGCGGCGTGTCGTAGGGGAATTTGTCGGGCGGGATGAAATTGCGCCGCCTGACTTCGGACGGATCGAGGCCGACCTTGGCCGCGAGCATGTCCATTCCGCGCTCGATGAAATAGGCCGCCTCGGGCCGCCCGGCGCCGCGATACGGCACGGTGCCCATCGTGTTGGTGAAGGCGCAGGAGACTTCGGCCCGCGCCGTCTGGATGTCGTAGCAGCCCGTGATCATTTGGGCGCAGAGGACCGGCAGCAGGCAGCCGACGTGGTAGAGGCAATAGCCGACGTTGCCGGTGATCTTCGCGTCGAGCGCGAGGATGCGCCCCGTCTTGTCCGCGGCAAGCCGCAGGTGGCAGCGCATGTCGCGGCCGTGCCCGGTCGTCTGCATGTCCTCGCGCCGCGTGGCCGCCCAGCGCACGGGTCGGTTGAGGCGCCTGGCGAGCATCGGGACGATGGTGTCTTCCTGGTACACGGGCACTTTCGCGCCGAACCCGCCGCCCACGCGGCCGGTCATCAGGTGGATCTGCTCGGGCTTGAGCTTGAGCCGCTCGGCCACCTGGTTCCGCATGCCGTGGGGAATCTGGGTGTCGCCCCACATTGTCATCTTCTGGGCCTTGTCGTCCCAGACGGCGCTGCACGCGCGCGGCTCCATGCAGAGCGGGATGACGCGCTGGTTGACCATCTTGAGGTCGATGACGACGGGCGCCGACTTGAAGGCCGCGTCGACGTCGCCCTTTTCGCCCTTGAAGTAGACGCCGAGGTTGGATCCGGTCTCGGGATAGAGGAGCGGCGCGCCCTTCGCGAGGGCGGCCTCGGGATTCACGACGACCGGCAGGGGCTCGTAGTCCACCACCACGGCCTCGGCCCCGTCCACCGCGGCCGCCGCGGTCTCCGCGGCGACGACGGCCACCGGCTCGCCCACGTGCCGCACGCGCCCCTCGGCCAGCATCGAGTAGCCCTGCTTGTTCATCGAGGCGAACATCTCGGGCGGGATCGGCGTGTGGATGACGCCGACTTCGGCGTTGATGTCGGCGCCCGTCAGGACCGCGACGACGCCCGGAATCTTCCTGGCCGCGGAGGTGTCAACGCGCTTGAGAATCGCGTGGGCGTGGGGACTCCTGACGAACGCGAGCTGCAGCGCGCCCTGGAGGCGCACGTCGTTGACGTAGGGATCGCTGCCCGAGATGAGCTTGGGATCTTCGAGCCGCTTGACGCCGCGGCCCACGAGCTTGATCGGCATAGTGTCAGTCTCCCTGGGTGCTTCGTGCGTGGTGTGCGGGCAGGAGGCATGGTACCACGCGGCGAGAATCCGCCGCATGCCGCTTCCGGTTGCGCTACGCTTGGAGCGCGCCCGGCCTCCGCCGGGCCGTTCTCTCACCGGGAGGCTCGCGATTCCGACGCCGGCCGCGGCGACACGAGGCACGCTCCGTCGTGACGTCCGCGTCATCGGCCTGGTCAGCGGGGCCCATTTCGTCAGCCACTTCTTCCAGCTGACGCTGCCGCCGCTCTTCCCGCTGCTGCGCGACGCCTTCGGCGTCACCTACATCCAGCTGGGGCTCGTGATGAGCCTCTTCTACGCCTCGTCGGGCATCGGCCAGACAGCCGCCGGGTTTCTCGTCGATCATCTCGGCGCCCGCCGTGTCCTGCTGACGGGCATGGCCCTCGTCGCGTCCGGCATCGCGCTGGCGGGCCTCGCGCCATCGTACTGGGCGCTCGTGGCCGCGGCGCTCCTGGCCGGGCTCGGCAACAGCGTCTTTCATCCCGCGGACTATTCCATCTTCAACGCCTCGGTCACGCCGTCGCGGCTCGGCCGCGCCTACAGCGCGCATTCGATCTGCGGCAGCCTCGGCTGGGCCGTCGCTCCAGTCGTCGTCGTGGGTCTGTCAGCCCACTTCGGCTGGCGCGCGGCGCTCCTCACGGTGGGAGGGATGGGCGTCGTCGCGGCCGTCGCGCTCTCGACTCAGCGCGGGGCGCTGGAGGACGCGCGCGATCCGCTGGGGCCGCGCGGTGTGGCGGTCGGCGGATGGACGGCGAGCGTGAAGCTTCTCATGGCCACGCCCATCCTCGTTGCGTTCGCCTACTTCGCCCTGCTCGCGACGGCGCAGATCGGCATCCAGACCTTCTCCGTCTCGGCCATGGTCGCAATCTACGACGCGCCCCTCGGCGTCGCCACCGGCGCCCTGACGGCCTTTCTCGTCGGCAGCGCCGCCGGTATTCTTCTGGGCGGCATCCTGGCGGACCGCACCAGCCGGCACGATCTGCTCGCCAGCGGCGGTCTCTGCGTGGGCGCGGCCGCGAGCCTGGTCATGGCGAGCGCGGCGCCGCCGCTGTTGGTTCTGCCCCTGGTGATGGCGGTCGCGGGCTTCTGTCTTGGCGCGACCACGCCATCGCGCGACATGCTCGTGCGCGCGGCCACGCCTCCCGGCGCCTCGGGCAAAGTCTACGGCTTCGTCTACTCCGGCCTCGACCTGGGCTCGTCGCTGACGCCGCTTTTGTTCGGCTGGCTTCTCGACAGGGGCGAGCCGCGCATGGTCTTCGCGGGCTCCGCGGTCTTCATGCTGTTGACGATCGCGACCGTCGTCCAGGTGCGGCGCCACTCGGCGCCCCGCGCCGTGCAGGTGCCCGCCCACCGGTGACGGCCGCCGCGCCGGATCACCAGGGCGGCCCGGACTCTCGGGGCCGCCTGGAGCGGCGGCTGCTCGAGCATCTTCGTACCACGCTCCACGAGCCGGCCGTCGAGTTCGCGGATCCGCCCGCCCCGATCAGCGGCGGCTATGACACGCGGATCTTCGCGTTTCGGCTGTCCGGCGCGCCGGCGCAGTTCTCCGGGCCGCTGATCCTCCGGCTGCTCGGCCCGAAGCACGACCCCGCGCGGGCGCTCCGCGAGCGGGAGGTGCAGAATGCCGTCGCCGCGCTCGGTTATCCTGCTCCCCGTGTGCTGGCCGCCTGCGCCGACGTATCGGTGCTCGATGGCGCCTTCCTGATCATGGAACGGGTGCCGGGCCGGCCGATGCTCGAGGTCCGGAAGTTCGACATTGCCGGATTGCTCGCTGAGCTGCAGCTCCGGCTCCACGACCTTGATCCAGAGCCGCTGGTCCGAGCCGTCAGGCAGGAGACTGGCGGCGCGATGCCTGACTTCGACAGCCTTCTGTCCGACCTCGACCGGCGTGTCATGCGCGGCCCCATAGAGGGCCTCGCCGGCCCGATGCGGTGGCTTCTCTCGCACCGCCCGCCCGAGCCGGGCCGCCTCGCGATCTGCCACGGAGACTTTCATCCGCAGAACGTCCTCATGTCCGGCGGGATCGTCACGGGCGTGCTGGACTGGCCGAACGCGGTGATCGCCGATCCCGCGTGCGACGTGGCGGCGACCCGAATCATCCTCGCCTGCGCGCCGATGGAGATGGCCGCGATGCCTGCGTTGAAGCGCTGGGCGGCTCGAGCGCTGCGCCCCCTCCTGCTCGCGCGCCACCTGGCCGGGTACGAGCGCCGCCGCAAGCTCGACCGGACGGTGCTCGCCTACTACGAGGCGGCGGGCTGCCTGCGAGGGCTGGTGCGGGTGGCCGGGGCCCGACTGGACGCGGCGGGAAATCCCGGGGCGCTGAACCCGCGCCGGCCTGGCGAAGAGGAAGCCCTGGGCGCGGTCGCATCCGAGCGCCTTGAGCTCGTCCCGCTGCTGGTCTGTCTCCACCCCCTCGGCCGTCACGTCCATGTTGAGGGTCTTGGCGACCGTCACGACCGCGCGCACGATAGCGCTGTCGTTGCCCTCCCGGGTGAGGCCCTTTATGAAGGAGCGATCGATCTTGAGGGTGTCCACCGGGAAGCGCTTGAGGTAGCCGAGGGACGAGTAGCCCGTACCGAAGTCGTCGATGGCCAGGCGGATGCCGAGATCCTTCAGCTCCTTCAGCTTTGCGAGCGTCGCCGGTGCGTCGTGCATCACGACGCTCTCCGTGATCTCGAGCTTGAGGCTCGAGGCGGGGAGGCCGCTCTCGGCCAGGGCCAGGCTGATCTCCTGGACGAGCGTCGGGTGCTGGAACTGCTTGGCCGAGAGGTTGACGCTCATGACGAGCGGCGGGTTGCTCGGGAACTCGAGCTGCCAGGTGCGCGCCTGCCGGCATGCCTCGTTGAGAACCCACTGGCCAATGGGGACGATGAGCCCGGTCTCCTCCGTCAGGCCGATGAAGGCCTCGGGCTGAAGCAGGCCGCGCTTCGAATGCTGCCAGCGGATGAGCGCCTCGACTTCGGTGATGCGACCCGTGTCGAGCCTGAGAATGGGCTGGTAGTGGAGCCGGAACTCATGGCGCGAGATCGCGGAGCGAAGGTCCATCTCGAGGTCCATGCGCTCGAGCGCGGGCGCGCTCATGCTGTCGTCGAAGATTTCGTGGCGGGCTTTACCCTTGGCCTTGGCGTGGTACATCGCGAGGTCGGCGTCGCGCAGGATCTCCTCCGGCATGCCAAGACGGGCCGAGGACAGCGCGATGCCGATCGAGGCCGTGATGAAGATCTCGCGCCCTTCGAAGTGGAGCGGCTTCGCCAGCTCGGTTTCGATGCGTACGGCCACCGCCTCGGCGGTCTCGCCGTCGGCCACGTCCTCGAGGAGGAGGCCGAATTCGTCGCCGCCGAGTCGCGCCACGGTGTCGCCCGGGCGCAACGAGGCGTTGAGCCGGTTGCTCACTTCCACCAGCAGCTGGTCGCCGACCGCGTGGCCCAGCGTATCGTTGATCACCTTGAAGCGGTCTAGGTCGACGAAGAGCACGGCCAGGTGCTCGTGGCGCCGCTTGGCGCGCGTGAGGCCGTGGGTGAGCCGGTCCATGAAGAGCGCGCGGTTCGGCAGGCCGGTGAGCGAGTCGCGGAAGGCCTGGCGGGTCAGCTGCTCGAGGCGCCGCGGAAACTGGCTGATCTCTTCGGCCTGCTGCTCGATGGTGGCCATCATGCGGTTGAAGGAGGTCATCAGCGTGCCGATCTCGTCGCTCCTGGCCCCGGTGGTCTGCCCGGCGGGCTGCGCCGTGGAGACGAGGCTGGCCGCGCGCGACACCGCGCTCGCGAGGTCCCAGACGACGTAGCCGCCGCCGGCCATGAGGAGTCCCGTGAAGGCGACGAGGGTCGGAATCGCAAGCACGTCGGTCATGCCCATGGCCGCGTTTTCCAGTCCGGGCACGAGATGGCCGTGAAGCACGTAGGTCAGGACCAAGAGCGGGATGACCGAGCAGAGGGACAAAGCGAACACGACCTTCTGCTTGACCCGCTGACCCGCGAAGGCCGCTTCCCGCTTGAGTTCAACGTCCATCGTCAAGGCCCCTTTCTTCTGCTCGTGGACTAGGCAAAGAATCGCTGACGTCATGTAGAGCAACATCGGTGCCATGGGAGGGAAATTCTAAGCCTCTGAAATGCAAGGGCTGAGTCGAAGCGGTCTACCGGGGAGGGCGACCAGGCCGGACGCTGAGCGTCGAGGGGCCGACGCTCAGTGTCAGTTCTGTCAGATCAGCGCTTGTACTTCGTCGGGGCCTTGCGCGGCGGAAAGAAGACGGGACGCGGCATCCGTTCCACGGGCACTTCGACCAGGACCGGCTGGTTGAGCGCGATCGCCTCGCCGACCAGGCGTCCAACATCGGTCGGGGACTTCGCGCGCATGCCGCGGAGGCCGAAGGCCTCGCTGAGCTTCATGAAGTCGGGATTGTGGAGCGCCGCGCCGTGCTGGCCGCCCCAGTCCTCGTCCAGATCGCGCGCGACGTTGCCGTAGGCCTTGTCGTTGAAGACCACCGCCACGACGTTGATCTTGTGCTGCACGGCCGTCGCCAGCTCCTGGGCGTTGTAGAGAAAGCCGCCGTCGCCGATCACCGCCACCACGGGGCTGCCGGGCCGCGCGACCTTCGCGCCGAGGGCGACGGGGTACTCGTAGCCGAGATTGCCCGAGTACGAGGACGAGAGATACGTCCGCGGGCCGTAGGTCGGCCAGAGCGGGCGCGAGTAATACCCGATCTGAGTCATGCCCGCCACGAGGATCGTGTCGTCCGGGCAGGCCGCGCGCAGGCTCTTGACGATGGACACCTGCGGCTCCTGCGTCATGGCGGCGGCGATCTCGGCGCGGAGCGCTTCGCGCTCCGCCTTGCGGGACGGACGGGCCGGCGCGCCGGCGCGGAGCTTTTCGAGCAGCGCCTCGAGCGTGGCCCGCGCGTCGCCTACGAGCCCCAGCGTGCCCTTGTGGGTGCGTCCGATCTCTTCGGGGTCCGCGTCGATCTGCACGATGCGCGTCTCGGGCGCGAAGGTGACCAGGGCGAGCCTCGAGCCGACGGCCAGCACTACGTCGGCGGCGTGGATGGCCGCGCGAAGCGGCGAGTCGCGCCAGAACGCGGCGCCCAGCGAGAGGTCGCTGTGGTCGGTGATCGCGCCCTTGCCCTCGGCCGTGCACGCGACGCCGGCCTGCAGGTAGTCCGCGACGGCGTGAAGCGCCTCGTGAGCGCCGGAGAGGTTGACGCCGCCCCCCGCGTAGATGAGCGGCTTCTTGGCGGCCAGCAGTATCTCGGCGGCGCGGTTGATATCGGCGGCTGACGCCGTGGCGCGCGCGATGTCGGTCGGCTCCAGCAGCTCGGCCTCGCCCTCCTCCTCCATGGTCTCGGGCGGCATCTCGAGCTCGACGGGGCGGGGGCGGCCGCTCCTGAGCTGGACGAACGCCTCGCGCACCGCGGCCGGAATGTCCGGCACCTGGAGCACGCGGCGACGCCACTTGGTGACGGGCGCGATGCAATCCAGCTGGTCGTTGACCTCGTGGAGGAGCCCGATGTTTTTCCCGATCTGCTCGCGGGGGATCTGGCCGCACAGCATCAGCACCGGCGAGGAGGCGGAATACGCCGTGCTGAGCCCGGCGGCGGCGTTGAGGAGACCCGGCCCCGGCACGACGAGCGCCGTGCCGATCCCGCCGCCCGCACGCGCATAGCCGTCGGCCATGTAGCTGGTCGCCTGCTCGTGGCGCGTCGTGATGAAGCGGATTCGCGGCTCGTCGCGCAGCGCGGCCATCACGCCGTAGAGCTGGACGCCGGGCAATCCGAAGACGACGCGCACGCCTTCGCGATACAGAGAGGCTACGAGGGCTTCGCCGCCGGTCATCCTCGCCATGTGCACGCTCCTAGGGTTGTTCGACGACGCCGCTCGCGATCAGGCTGTCGATCCGGGCCGCATCGTAGCCCAGAAGTCCCGAGAGTACCAGCCGGCTGTGCTCGCCCACGCGGTACGGCGCCGGTCCGGCCGGGTGGGTGGGCTGGCCGTCCCAATGGTACGGGCTCGCCGTGACCCTGACGTGACCGCGTGTGGGATGCGTGACCTCGGGGAATGCCTGGCGCGCCTGGAGATGGGGATGCGCGATGACCTCGCGGGGCTCGAGCACGGGCGCGGCCGGGATGCGCGCGGCCGTCAGCACAGCCACCGCTTCGTCCACGGTGCGAAACCGGGCGAGCCACTGGCCGATGAGATCGCTCAGGAGGTGCCAGTGATCGCGGCGCGCCTGAGGCGTCGCGAAGCGCGGGTCATTGTTCAGCTCCGGCCGGTCCATCATCTGAAGGAGCCGCGGCCAGAGCTCCGCCGAGCCGCCCGTCTGGAGCGCCAGGTGACGCCCGCCGATCTCGTAGACACCCATGGCCGGGCGCGGGGAGCCGATCTCCTCGCCGCCGTTGAGCACCGCCGCGAACGACACGTCATCGGCGGCGATCAGGGTCTCGAGCATCGAGACGTCGATTCGCGCGCCCGCTCCCGTCCGCTGGCGGCGCCACAGCGCGGCAAGGATGGCGCCGAATGCGTGCGTGCCCGACAGCACGTCTGCCGCCTGGAGGTTCTGGGCCCGCGGCGCCGGCGCGTCGCCCTGGTCGAGATGCATGAGGCCCGAGGCGGCGTTGATGATGTGCGCGAAAGCGGGGCGCTCGCGCCAGGGGCCCGTCTGGCCGAAGCCCGAGATGGAGCAGTAGACCAGGTCCGGGTTGACGGCGGCCAAGGTGTCGTAGTCGATGCCGAGACGCGCGGCGACCCCGGGGGCGAAGTTCTCCACCGCGACGTCGGCCTTGCGCGCCAGGTCCAGGACGATCTCGCGCGTGTCGGGCCGTCCGAGGTCGAGGCCGAGGCTTTCCTTGCCGACATTGAT
>WNFP01006469.1_pt1 | contig 12702 bp, 10 predicted proteins | sample 5400201 | NCBI WGS metagenome assembly WNFP01 (sample SAMN13153355, study PRJNA577476) | soil metagenome | isolation source: 115 cm saprolite under Madrone tree | place: USA:California | collected 2016-06-14
ATGCGGTTCGTGTCGCGCACGGGGTTCTCGAGCGCGTCCTTGAGCGAAAAAGGCGGGCGCGCATTGTCGCGCGTAGTGAAGCTGCCGTAGACATGGCAGGCGCGGATGCGCAGCTCGAGCATCACCGGCGTGTTGGACGCCTCCGACAGCTCGAAGCCGGTCTCGACCGCGCGCACGATCGACGGCAGGTTGGGACGCGGATCGAGGAGCCAGATCTGCGACTTCATGGCGAAGGCGTGGCTGCGCTCCTGCATGATCGAGGAGCCTTCGCCGTAGTCCTCACCGACAATGATGAGCGCGCCGCCGGTGACGCCGCTCGAGGCAAGGTTGGCCAGCGCGTCGGAGGCGACGTTGGTTCCGGCCGTCGACTTGAACGTCGCGGCCCCGCGCAGCGGGTAATTGATCGACGCGGCGAGCGCGGCGGCGGCCGCCGCCTCGTTCGCGCTCGCCTCGAAGCGGATGCCGAGCTCGCGCAGCACGTCGTCCGCATCGGCGAGCACGTCGACCAGATGCGAGATCGGCGCGCCCTGATAGCCGGACATGTAGGACACGCCGGACTGCAGCAGCGCCTTGGTAACGGCGAGAATTCCCTCGCCGCGGAATTCCTGGCCATCGCCGAGCCGGAGCTTTGCGACCTCGCTTTTGAACGAGCGTTCTGCCATCCGCGTCCTCTGCGATCCTCTGATGGGAGGCCTTACGCGCCGGGGCGCAATTGACTCAACCTGAGGCCACCGTGATTATATTTGCAAGACGGTATCATCATATAGGCTTTCGGCTCGGAGAGGGGAACCATGCGCTCGATCGTCATCGCCGGCGCGCTCTTTGTCGCAGCTGCAACCACGGCATCGGCCGAGGAGGTCACGCTGCGCGCTGTCTCCGCCTTTGCCGAAGGCACCGAGTTTTCGCGGAGCTTCGAGCGTTTCGTCGAGAAGGTGAACGCCGACGGCAAGGGCCTGATCAAGATCAACTATATCGGCGGCCCGCGGGCGGTGCCGCCGTTCGAGGTCGGCAATGCCGTGCGCACGCGCGTGGTCGACATGGCCAACGTGACGGGCGCCTTCTACACCAATCTCATGCCCGAGGCGGACGGTTTTAAGCTCAACGGAAAGCCGATGAGCGAGCAGCGCAAGAACGGCACCTGGGACTACATCAACCAGCTGCACAACCAAAAACTCGGCTCGCAGTATCTCGCGCGCCAGTTCCACAACGTTCCGTTCCACATCTATCTCAACAAGAAGATCGAGAAGATTGACTTTTCCGGCCTGAAGATCCGGGTCACGCCCGTCTACCGCGATGTGGTCGAGGCGTTCGGCGGCACGCCGATCACCACCGCGCCGGGCGAGGTCTATACCGCGCTCGAGCGCGGCGTGGCCGACGGCTACGGCTGGCCGATCACCGGCATTTTCGACCTCGGCTGGGACAAGGTGACAAAATTTCGCATGGAGCCGCCGTTCTACAGCGTCGAGGTCAACGTGCTCGTCAATCTCGACACCTGGAAGGGGCTCAGCGAACCCCAGCGCAAGCTGCTCAACGATGCGGCGCTGTGGCTCGAAGGCCTCGACAGCGAGAAGGAGACCGCCATCAAGGCCGAGCGCGAGCGCCAAGCCGCCGCCGGCATCCAGCCGCTCGATTTCGGGCCGGCCGCGTCGAAGGCGTTTCTCGACCGCGCCTACGAGGTGGCTTGGCAGTCCGTGATCAAACGCGCGCCGGACACCGGCCCAAAGCTGCGCCAGCTCGCGGGGAATTGAGCGCGGACGACATACAGCGGCGCGGGCCCGGTGCGCGACCCTCGCCCCGCGTAGCGGGGAGAGGGTGGCCCGAGCGCAGCGAGGGTCGGGTGAGGGGCAAGTGTGTCGCGATGCTGCTCCACTATGCGTGTGTAGAGTGCTCGCTTTGCCCCTCACCCGGCTCGCGCCTTCGGCGCTCGCCACCCTCTCCCCGCTACGCGGGGCGAGGGTGCACGATAGTATGCGACTCGCGGGAGAATGAAGCAGCGTGGCCGGTGAGCCGGTCTCGCTTTCAGTCACAGGCTCTTTCTTGACCCGCCTCGCTGCACTCTTTGGCCGGCTATTCGATGCGCTCGCCATGGCGGCGGCGCTCATCCTGTTGGCGATGGTCATCCTCGTCACCGCCGATATCGTGCTGCGCAATACAACGGGCGGCGGTTTCGCATGGGCGAACGAGGTTTCCGAATACGCGCTCTATCTCATGACGCTGCTCACGGCGCCATGGCTCTTGCGGCGCGGCCAGCACGTGCGGCTCGACATCATCTTGACGCTCGTGCCGCCGCGCGTCGCCTGGCTGATGGAAGCGGCCGGCGACCTCCTCGGCCTTTGCGTGTGCTTCGTGCTGGTGCGCTACGGCATCGTCATGACCGCCGAGAGCGCGCGGCTCGGCGCGATCACCATCAAGAACCTGGTGTTCCCGGAATGGTGGCTGCTGGCGCCGCTGCCGGCGACATTCGCGCTGCTCGCCGTCGAATTCCTCTTCCGCTTTGACCGCCTGCTCAAGGGCGAGCGCACGCGCCGCATCGAGGCGACGTCGGTGAGCTAGACCGTATTCAGATGAAGCGGATGAGCGCGAGCAACAAACTCGGTCGGCTCCCTCCCCCCTTGTGGGGGAGGGGTGGGGAGCGGGGTCGTAGTTGTTGCACGAGATTCGTCCGCCAACTCCGACCCCCACCCCCAAAAGGGGAGGGGAGCACACCGAAGTCGTTGCGCGTTCGTCGACACTCATTGTGAAACAGCTCTGACATGGCCTGGATCGAGGGCAGCATTCTCCTGTTCGGCGGCCTCGTGGCGGTGATGGGCCTCGGCCTGCCGGTCGCCTTCGCTTTCCTCGTCCTCAACGTCGTCGGCGCCATCGTCTTCCTCGGCGGCGAGGCGGGGCTCGTCCAGCTCGCGCGCAACGCCGTGCAGTCGATCACCAGCTTTTCGCTCACGCCCATCCCCTTCTTCGTGTTGATGGGCGAAGTGCTGTTTCACAGCGGCGTCGCGCTCAAGGCGATCGACGCATTTGCGCTCATCATCCGCCGCGTGCCGGGCCGTCTCTCGGTCATCGCCATTGTCGCCGGGACGGTGTTCTCGGCCATCTCGGGCTCGACCATCGCCACCACCGCGCTGCTCGGCAGCCTGATGCTGCCGACCATGCTCGCGCGCGGCTACGACCCGCGCATGGCGATGGGGCCGATCATGGGGATAGGCGGCGTCGACATGCTGATTCCGCCGTCGGCGCTCACCGTGCTGCTCGGGAGCCTCGCCGGCATTTCGATCGCGGGGCTGCTCATCGGCGGCATCGTGCCGGGCCTGATCCTGAGCGCGCTCTACGTCGCCTACATCATCGCACGCGCGGTCCTCGATCCCGCTCTGGCGCCGGACGAGCGGGTGGAGGAGGCGCAGCACGGCGCCGCGCGTTGGCTGCCGTTTGTGACCCATGTGGTGCCGCTCGTGATCATTTTCGGCCTCGTGATCGGCGCGATGACCGGCGGATTTGCGACCCCGACTGAAGCGGCCGCGATCGGCGCAGCCGGCACGATGGCGGCTGCCGCCGCCTATCGCGGCCTCAGCCTCGCCAACCTGATGAAGGCGCTGACCGGCACGGTCGCGGTCTCCGGCATCATCCTCTTCATCATCGTGGGCGCCACCACGTTCTCGCAGGTGCTGAGCTTCTCCGGCGTGGTCAATGGTCTCCTCGGCGGTGTCACGGGGCTGGGGCTTTCGGTCAATGCCGTCGTGATCGCCATGCTGCTGGTCCTCTTGTTCCTCGGCTGCTTCGTCGATCAGGTCAGCATGATGCTGATCACGCTGCCGTTCTTCATGCCGCTGGCGCAGCGCTACGACATCGACTTGATCTGGTTCGGCGTGCTGTTCCTGATCTGCATGCAGCTCGGCCTGCTCACGCCACCCTTCGGTCTGCTGCTGTTCACTATGAAAGGGGTCGCGCCGCGGACGATCACCATGCACGAGGTCTACATGGCGGCCATGCCGTACATCGCGATGAGCTTGGTGATTCTCGTCTTGATCTTCTTCTTTCCGGCGATCGCGACCTGGTTGCCGGCGGCGCTGAGCCGGTGACGCTACGGTAAAACCGCCGTCGCCTCGATCTCGATTCGCGCCTGCGGCTCGACCAGACGGTTGACCTCGACCACCGCCATGGCCGGAAAATGCCGGCCCATGATCTCGCGATAGGCCGCGCCGAGCGCTTGGGGATCTGCGAGATACTCGTCCATATCGCGCACGTACCAGGTCAGTCGCACGATATGCTGCGGCGAGGCGCCGGCTTGCGCCAGCACTGTGGCAATGTTGGCGAGCGCCTGCTTCGTTTGCGCGACGAATCCTTCCGCAAAGCGGCCGCGCTCGTCTTGCCCGATCATACCGGCGACGAACACCATTTCGCCGCGCGCGCGGATGCCGTAGGCGAAGCCGCGTGGCTGCGGCCATCCCGGGGGCTGCAGCACGGTGTTGGGCTCGCCGGCATCGCGCGATTCGCGGATTGAGCTTTCGGCCACGGTGACCTCTCTTAATGTTCTATCCCTGAGGGTCCGGCTGATGTCGTCCCCATCGCGGATGCGGTGGAGCGCCTAGCGGTGCCACATCGTGACCCAGTTCGTCACTTGCGCAGAGTCCAAATCACGGCAGCGCGCATCAGGACGCAAGCTTGTGCGAGGCGGTGTCTGCCGCCATGCCGCGAAGCTCGAAGCGCTGCAGCTTGCCGGTTTGCGTGCGCGGCAACTGGGTCACGTACTCGATCGTGCGCGGGTATTTGTAAGGCGCGATGGTTGCCTTGACGTGCTCCTGCAGCACCTTCGTGGTTGCAGCATCGCCGCTATGGCCTCCCCGCAGCACGACATAAGCCTTGACGATCTGCCCGCGCTCCTCGTCCGGCGCACCCACCACGCCACATTCGGCGACCGCCGGATGTTCGAGCAGCGCCGCCTCGACTTCGGGACCCGCGATGTTGTAGCCCGCGGAGACGATCATGTCGTCGGAGCGCGCCTGGTACCAGAAGTAGCCGTCCGCATCCATGAGATAGGTGTCGCCGGTGATGTTCCAGCCGTCCTGCACGTATTGGCGCTGGCGTTTGTCGGCGAGATAGCGGCATCCGGTCGGCCCGCGCACGGCGAGGCGGCCGATCGTGTTTGGTTCGAGCTCCTTGCCGTCCGCGTCGACCACCCGCGCCTCGTAGCCGGGCACGGGCTTGCCGGTCGCACCCGGGCGAATCTCCTCCTCGGGGGAGCCGATGAAGATGTGCAGCATCTCGGTCGCGCCGATGCCGTCGAGAATCTTGATGCCGCTCGCGGCGAGCCAAGCTTCGAACGTCGCTTTGGGCAGGGCTTCGCCGGCCGACACGCATTTGCGCAGCGAAGACATATCGTGCTCGCGAAGCTTTGCCAGCATCGCGCGATAAGCCGTCGGCGCGGTGAAGACGATGGTCGCGCCGAATTTCTCGATGGCCCCGAGCAGATCGTCCGGCGACGCCTTCTCGATAAGGATCGTGGCGGCGCCGACGCGCAGCGGAAACAGAACGAGGCCGCCGAGCCCGAAAGTGAAGGCGAGCGGCGGCGAGCCGATGAAGCGGTCCGTGACCTCGGCGCGCAGCACGTGGCGCCCGTAGCTGTCGCAAGTCGCCAGGATGTCGCGGTGGAAGTGCATGGTGCCCTTGGGCTCGCCGGTCGTGCCCGAGGTGAAAGCGATGAGGCAGACATCGTCGCTCGCCGTGTCGCACGGCGCAAAGTTTTCAAAACCCGGTCTTGCCATCAGCGTCTCCAGCGCGTCGGCCGCGCCGCTGCCCCAATAGACCACGCGCTCGAGATCGGGCGCGAGCGCGCGGGCTTTGTGCATCTCCTCCGCCAGGCGGTGATCGCAGAGCGCAAGGCGGATCTGGGCCTTGCCGATCGGATAGGCGATCTCCTTCGCGCGCAACAGCGGCATGGTCGCGACCACGATGCCACCGGCTTTGATGACCGCGAGATAGGCGGCGACCATCATCGGGCTGTTCGGGCCGCGCAGCAGTACGCGGTGGCCGGGCACCACCCCGAGCACGCGCGTGAGCACGTTGGCGATGCGATTCACCCGCTCCGCGAGTTGCGCGTAGCTCAACGTATCGTTTGGCGAGATCAGGCAGGGTGCATTGCCGCGACCCTCCGCAATCCAGCGGTCGAGCAATTCGACCACGCAATTCATCCGATCGGGATAGTTCAATTCCGGCAGCTCGAAGCGGAAATCCGGCCATTGCGCGCGCGGCGGCAGGTTATCGCGCGCGAAGGTATCGACATGCGCGGTCATTGCTGTCGCTCCTGGCTAAATTCTATCATAGGCACCGCGTCCGCTCTAAGTGAGATGCTACCGATCACGCAGCAATCTCCGTTCATTCCCGCGCAAGCGGGAATCCAGGGGTCGCGGGCTGTGGCTCTGGGTCCCCGCTTTCGCGGGGACGAACGGAAGAAACCAAAAAGCCGGCCATCGTCTCACTCCGCCGCCACCGCCGATTTTCCCGCCCGGTTCTTCAACAGCTCACGCGCGATCACGACCTTCTGTACTTCGGTCGCGCCTTCGTAGATTCGCAGCGCGCGGATCTCGCGGTAAAGCTCTTCCACCTTGACGCCTTTGGTGACGCCGAAGCCCCCATGGAGCTGCACGGCGCGATCGATCACACGCTGCGCCGCCTCGGTCGCGAACATTTTCGCTGTCGCCGCCTCCCGCGTAACGCGCGCGGCGCCTTGGTCCTTGGTCCAGGCAGCGCGATAGACGAGCAGGGCCGATGCGTCGACCTCGCTGGCGCTATCGGCGATCGCCCCTTGCGTGAACTGCAGCTCGGCGAGCGGGGCGCCGAAGAGCTTGCGGCTTGCGGCGCGCTCAACGGTTTCATGCAACGCGCGCCGCGCAAAACCGAGTGCGGCGGCACCCACGGTCGAACGGAAGACGTCGAGCGTCGCCATCGCGACCTTGAAACCGTCGCCGGGCCCGCCCAGGCGATTCCCAACCGGCACGCGGACGCCTTCGAATCGTAATGTCGCAAGCGGGTGGGGCGCGATGACCTCGATGCGCTCCGTCACGCTCAGTCCAGGGGTATCGGCATCGACGACGAACGCGGAGAGCCCTTTGGCGCCGTGGCCTTCCCCGGTGCGCGCGAAGACGACGTAGTGATCGGCAATGCCGCCGTTGGAAATCCAGGTTTTGCTGCCGTCGATGCGCAGGTGCGAGGCCCCGTCCGGTTTCGCCGTCGTGGCGAGCGCGGCAACGTCGGACCCCGCCTCCGGCTCCGACAGCGCGAAGGCGGCAATGGCGTGGCCATCGCGCACCGGCGGCAGATAGCGCGCCTTGAGCGCCGCCGAGCCGAACAGCGAGATCGAGGCCGAGCCCAAACCCTGCATGGCGAAGGCGAAGTCGGACAATCCATCGCGGAACGCCAAAATCTCGCGCGCGAGACACAGCGTGCGCACATCGAGCTTCTCATGCAGGCCACCGTGCTCTGCCGGCACGACCGCCTTGAGGAAGCCTCCCTCGCCGAGCGCCTTGACTCGCGCGCGGCAGGCCGCGTCGACATCGTCGTGGGGCAGGCCGGCCAGCGTCGTATCGGCGAAGCGCGTGAGCGCCGCAGCGAAACGGCGATGGCCATCGTCGAAAAACGGCCAGGTTAGGGTTTCGTCAAGGCTCACGCGCAAGCTCCCCTACGCTTCGATACGCTATGCGAGCCCTGTCGTTCGTTCCCGCGAAAGCGGGAACCCAGGGGCCACAGTCCGTAGCTCTGGGTCCCCGCTTGCGCGGGGACGAACGGACCATTGCTCGTTTGCTTCAATTGCACATAGGCCCATCTCAATTGCCCTCGAAGACCGGCTTCTGCTTGGCGGCGAACGCGCGAAACGCGCGCGCGAAATCCTGCGTCTCCATGCATAACGCTTGCGCGACTGCTTCGGCCTCGATCGCGCTCTCGACCGACATCGCCCATTCCATATCGAGCATGCGCTTGGTCATGGCATTGGCGAAAGTGGGTCCGGCGGCGAGTTCGGCGGCGAGCTGCTGCGCCTGCGCCAAGACCGTATCGGGCGTGGCGAGCCGGTTGAAGAAGCCCCAGCGTTCCGCCTCCTCGCCGCCGAGCACGCGGCCGGTATAGAGGAGTTCCGCCGCGCGGCCTGCTCCGATGATCCGCGGTAGGATCGCGCAAGCGCCCATGTCGCAGCCGGCGAGCCCCACGCGGTTGAAGAGAAATGCGACCTTGGCGCCGGGCGTTCCCAGCCGCACATCGCTGGCCATGGCCAAGATCGCACCCGCGCCCGCGCACACCCCGTCGACCGCGGCAATGATCGGTTGCGGGCACGCGCGCATCGCTTTGACCACCTCGCCGGTCATGCGGGTGAAATCGAGGAGCTCTCGCGCCTCCATCCCCACGAGCGGCTCGATGATCTCGAACACGTCGCCGCCCGAGCAAAAGTTGCCGCCGGCCCCAGTGATGACGAATGCCTTGACCGCTTTCTCCTTGGCCGCTGCGCGGAAGAGATCGCTGATCTCCGCGTAGCTTTCGAAAGTGAGCGGGTTCTTCTTGTCGGGCCGGTCCAGCGTGACGGTGGCGACCTCGCCGTCGGCCGCAAGCCGAATGTGGCGCCCCTTGTAGCCCGCGAGCGGCAAGGTGACCGCATTGGCTGCGCTCATCGCGGCCCTCCGTTGCCGATCGCTTGGCGTGCCGAAGCTTTAGTCTTGGCCAGGAGCCGCATGAGCGTATTGATTTCTTCACTGGACAGATCGGCGAGCATGTCTGCGATCCAGTCGCCGTTTGCGCGCGCCATCGCGCCGAAGAAACGGCGTCCCTCGGCAGTAAGGCTCACGAACTGCGCGCGGCGATCCTTGGGCGAGGGCCGGCGGCTGATGAGACCTTGCTCGACCAGGCGATCAACCAAGCCGGTGACATTGCCGTTCGACACCATCATACGCTGCGACAGCTCGCCCAATGTCATCGCCTTGGGTGCGCGGTAGAGCTGCGCCATCAAATCAAAGCGCGGCAGCGTCACATCGAAAGTATCGCGCAAGCGCCGGCGGACCTCGTTCTCGATCACCTCCTTGCAGGTGAACAGCCGCAGCCAAAGGCGCAACTCGTCCTTGTGATCGTGCGGCCGTTCGGCGACCTTGGTCTCCGCGTCGAGCGGCAAGGTGCGCTCTTCCATCACATCTCACCTCCTGCGATCGCGAGCGTGGTGCCCGTGACCGCCGCGGCTTCCGGCGAACAAAGGTAAAGCACGGCGGCGGCGACCTCCTCCGGCCGGATCAGCCGGCCGATCGGCGCATCCCGCCGGTATTCGGCCAGCACGTCAGCTTCCGTGCGGCCGGTTTTGGCGGCCACGCGCGTAGCGCTCTCGCGCACGAGATCGGTGTCGGTGTAGCCCGGGCAGACCGCGTTGACCGTGACCCCGGCCGTGACGTAGGCATAGCCTTTCAGCCCTGCGATCGAAGCCACATTGACGATGCGGCCGAAACCGGCAGCGATCATGCCCGGCAACACCGCTTGCGTCGCATAAACCGCGCCCATCACGTGCACATCCCACATGCTGCGGAACACCGACGCGTCGGCCTTGGCGAAGGGCCCGCTCGCGACCCAGCCCGCATTGTTGACGAGGATGGCGATCGGGCCGCGCGCCGCCTCGGCGGCGCTGACTTGCCGTTTGAGCGCGGCCGCGTCGGTGACGTCGGCGACGGCGCAGCCCGCCGCCGCACCGGCGGCGACCGCCGCGCGCAGCGGCGCTTCGCTGCGGCCGATCACGGTCACCGCGGCGCCGGCGCGGGCGAGCGCCGCGGCGATCGCGCGCCCGATGCCGCGGCCGCCGCCGGTGACGAAAGCATGTTGGCCCGAGAGCGGCATGGCGTTCACCTCTGGGCCGGCGGGAATCGCCGCCAGGAGAGCGATAGTTTAAGCTTAAAATTTTAAAGCTTCAAGCTTGTCGGCTGGATATTTTAGGCTTAAAGTAATTGTTGCGGCTGACGCTCGGTCCGTCATGGCCGGGTCAAGCCCGCGCATGACGGCGTGAGAGCTGGAGCCTTGGAGGCGCCCATGAAGGTTCACGTGATCGGCGGCGGCCCGGCGGGCCTTTATTTCGCGATTCTCCTCAAGAAAGCCTGGCCGCAGACCCGCATCACCGTGTTCGAGCGCAACCGGCCGGACGACACCTTCGGCTTCGGCGTCGTATTCTCGGACGAGACGCTCGATACCTTCGAGACCTACGACCAAGAGAGCTATCGCGCGATCGTCGGCCACTTCGCCTATTGGGACGACATCGAGATCCATTTCCGCGGCACGACACACCGCATCGGCGGCAACGGGTTCTGCGGCTGCTCGCGCGCGACGCTTCTGAAGATCCTCGGCCGGCGTGCGCGCGCGCTCGGCGTCGAGATCGAGTATCAGCACGAAATCTCCCCGCTTGATCCCGCCATCCGCAACGCCGACCTCGTTGTGGTCGCCGACGGCATGAATTCGCGCTGGCGCGATACTTTTGCCGATCGATTCAAGCCGCACGTCGATCTGCGGCCGAACTTCTTCTCCTGGATGGGCTCGACCCGCCCGTTCGACGCCTTCACCTTCTTCTTCCGCGAGACCGAGCACGGCATCTTCATCGGCCATTGCTATCAGTACGAACCGCAGTGCTCGACCTGGATTATCGAGACCGATCCGCAAACCTTCGCGCGCGCCGGCCTCGACAAGCTCGATGAGGCCGCGTCCGCGCGTTTCGCCGAAGGCCTGTTCGCGCAGGAGCTGCAAGGCCATCGGCTGATCACCAACCGCTCGATCTGGCGCAATTTCCCGACCATTCGCTGCGAGCGCTGGGTCGCCGACAACATGGTGCTGATCGGCGATGCCAAGGCGACGGCGCATTTTTCCATCGGCTCGGGCACGAAGCTCGCGATGGAGGACGGCATCGCGCTTTACGAGGCGTTCCGATCGACCGGCGGGCGGGACGTGGCGGCGGCGCTCGCCGAGTTCGAAGCGCGGCGACGCGAGGAGGTGGAGAAGACCCAGCACTCGGCCGACGTGTCGCTGGTTTGGTTCGAGCACGTCGAGCGCTTCTGGAACATGGATCCGACCCGCTTCGCCTTCGGGCTGATGACGCGCTCCAAGGCCATCACCTACGACAACCTCGCGCTGCGCGCGCCCGAATTCGTCAGAGGAGCGGATCGCCTGGTCGCCCGCGACGTGCGTGCGCTCGGGTTCGAGGCCGACGTCTCCCAGCCCCTGGCGCCCATGTTCCAGCCGTTCCGCCTGCGCAGGCTCACGCTCGAGAACCGCGTGGTCGTCTCGCCGATGTGCCAATACTCGGCGCAAGACGGCACGCCCAACGATTGGCATCTCGTCCACTATGGTTCGCGCGCGATCGGCGGCGCGGGCTTGATGTTCACCGAGATGACCGACGTGTCGAAGGACGCCCGCATCTCGCCCGGTTGCGCCGGCATCTACAACGATGCGCATGAAGCCGCGTGGAAACGTATCGTCGATTTCGTGCACGCGCAGTCGAAGACCAAGTTCTGCCTGCAGCTCGGCCATGCCGGCCGCAAGGGCGCAACCAAGCTCATGTGGGAAGGGATCGACGAGCCGCTGGAGGAGGGGGGCTGGCCGATCATTTCGGCTTCGCCGCTCCCTTATTTCCCGCACAGCCCGGTGCCGCGGGAGATGACGCGGGCCGACATGGACCAGGTCATCGCCGATTTCGTGGCGGCGACAAAACGCGGGCAGCGCGCCGGCTTCGACATGCTCGAGATGCACGCCGCGCACGGCTATCTGCTGGCGAGCTTCATCTCGCCGCTGACCAACACCCGCCGTGACGAATATGGCGGCACGCTCGAGAACCGCTTGCGCTTCCCGCTCGAGGTTTTTCGCGCCATGCGCGCCGCCTGGCCGGATGAGAAGCCGATGTCGGTTCGCATTTCGGCGACCGACTGGGTGGACGGCGGCCTCACAGGCGACGACGCGGTCGAGGTCGCGCGCGCCTTCGCAGAAGCAGGCTGCGATCTCATCGACGTGTCGACGGGGCAGACGGTCGCCGACGCGCAGCCGGTGTTCGGCCGCATGTTCCAGACGCCGTTCTCCGATCAGATCCGCAACGAGGCTGGCCTTGCCACCATGTGCGTCGGCGCGATCACGACCGCGGACCAGGTCAACACCATCATCGCCGCGGGCCGCGCCGATCTCGTCGCGCTCGCGCGGCCGCATCTCGTCGACCCCTATTTCAGCATGAAGGCCGCGGCCTGGTACGGCGCGGCGGGGATCCACTGCCCGCCGCAATACCTCGCCGGCAAGGAGCAGATTTTTCGCAACAGCGCGCGCGAGCGCGAGGAGTGGCGCGACTTGCGGCTCAAGGCGAAACCCAAGACCCACCGCGACACCTGGAAAGAGGCGGCGGAATAGGACGGCGGGCCCCGGTCTCTCCCTCGCCCCCGCCATGCGCCGCTGACGCCTACATCTCGAATTTATCCCTTTATCGGATTTTTCTATTGACTACAATTTGCGCCGGGTCTATATAGATTCGCAGCCTCGCTCATCGAGGGGCGTCTCCGGAGACGATCCCGAAGGCGGAGCGGGGCGTGGCGTCCTGCGGCAGCGACTCATAACCGCTGTCCCGGGAGGCACGGGACCCCGCCAGCCGGGCACTACGACCCGGACGCGAGGAGCTCGCTGTAACCGATCCGGCGCAAATGCCGGTGAGGGAAGCGCGGGACCGGAGCC
>WNFP01004070.1_pt1 | contig 12701 bp, 12 predicted proteins | sample 5400201 | NCBI WGS metagenome assembly WNFP01 (sample SAMN13153355, study PRJNA577476) | soil metagenome | isolation source: 115 cm saprolite under Madrone tree | place: USA:California | collected 2016-06-14
GGTCACGAGCGCTCGCTCGGGCTTCGAGCGGCGGTCCTTGCTCGAAGATCGAGGCCTCCGGCAAGCTGTACAACCTGAAGAACCTCGACGACTTCAACGGCAACTATACGGCTGCCGGTGCGGGAGTGACGGCGGCGGGAGGAGCCGGCGCGGTTGCGATGAAGAATCAGAACGGGGTGACCGCTGAACTGGTGGCAACCACCCAGGGCGTGAAGTTCGCCATCGCTGCCGCCGGCGTCGAGATGAAGCTGAAGTAGTCAGGAGATCTCCATCGCCAAGCGCCTGCGAGGGCGCTGCCCGTGTATGCTCAGGCGGCCCTTCTCCCCCCGAGTGGTACGTCGCGGTCCGACGCAGCCGCCGGGGGGGTGAAGGACGTCACTGTCGCATGGGAGGCGAGCTCAGGAACGGACCGCAATCGCCATCCGCCGGGCCAGCTCGCCGACCATGCGACTGAGCGCAGCCACCTGGGCCTGTCGGCCATCCCCGCCGATCGCCTCGGCGATCGATGCGCATTCGCTGCGGCGGACCACCGCGGTGCCAGGATCTCGGATCGTCCAGCAGGCGTCGAGTCTGGCGTTCCCGGTGGTGTCGGCCTCGAAGGCGCCGACGTCAACGCGCACGACGGCATCCAGCGGAGTGGCCGGGTACCATGGGTACGCTACGATGCGGGCGGCGTCGAGGAGCGCTGAAAGGTCCTGGCCGAGCGCGCGTGCGAACAGCGTCGGTAACGGCTCGGCCCAGCGATCGAAATCCGCATACCGGATCTCCGCGCTGTCGATCCGCGTCGCGAGCATGGGCCGCCGGAGATAGCCAGGCATAGCGATCGGGCCGAGCCCGATCGTGAGCGATCCCGATGCAACGCTGGATGTCGGGACCGTGGCCGTCAGCACGTAGAATCTGGTGGGATCGGAGTTCCGCACGAGCAGGCAGGAACTCCAGAGAATGCCGAGGACGAGCGTGGCGAGCGCTCGGGTGGCACCAGTGCTCATGATCCGGGCCGCCCGGTGATGAGCGCATTCGGTTTGCGCTCGAGATAGCTCGCGAGGTCGCGGATGCTCCGCGCCGCGTCGCCGAGATCGATGAGCGTCTGGGTGAGCTCGACCGTGAGCGGCCCCTGGGTACTGGCGAGCGCACCAGGGCATTCGCGCCGTCGAAGGCCTCGGTGATCGACCGGACGAGCCCTTCGATATCGAGCTGCTCGATCCTGGCCGCGAGCTTCGAGATCGTCTGTGAGGCCCGCTCGAGCGCGGTCGGCATGGTCGGAACCTCTAGGATGTCGGCGCGTTCCCCGTGCACCAGCGCGATAGGCGAACCGGGGAAGAAATCGAGGCCGACGTAGAGGACGCCGGTGACGAAGCTCTCCGTCTGGAGCTGGGCGCGGAGACCCTGCGCGATCAGCTCGTCGAGGCGCGCTCGGTCCAGCCGGACCGCGCGGCCGCGGAGTTCAGAGAGCTGTTTCAGATCGACGTCGAACCACACCGGAATCCGGAATTCGTCCGGCGTGGGCGCCCTGGCCTCGGCCAGCCGGAACCGGATGTCGGTCACCGACCCGATTGGGACGCCGCGGAACTTCACGGGCGCTCCGGGATTGAGACCGTTCACCGAGCCGGTGAAGTAGCAGACGAAGGATCTCGTCTGCCGGAAGAAGCGACCCGATCCCCATATGACGACGACGGCGGCTGCGAGGGCGACCGCCCCGAGCACGAATGCGCCGATCAGCGCGGGGGTGGCCCTCCGTCCCCGGCTCATGGTGGCGATCCGGCTTCCCCGTCGCTCCGCCCGCGCGTGAGGAAGCGATGGACGTTCGGGTTCGGTGGATGGGCGAGCAGCTCGCGGGGGTCGCCCCGGGCGCTCATGGTTCGTGTCTCGGTGTCGAGGAAGACGCAGTCGTCGGCGATCGAGAGGATGCTCGGCAGCTCGTGCGAGACGATGACCACCGTCGCTCCGAGACTGTCTCGCAGGGAGAGGATGAGCTCGTCGAGGAGGCGCGAGCTGACCGGATCGAGGCCGGCCGACGGCTCGTCGAAGAAGAGCACCTCCGGATCGAGCGCCATGGCGCGCGCGAGCCCCGCGCGCTTCTGCATGCCCCCGCTGATCTCCGACGGGAAGTAGTCCTCGAAGCCCCGGAGCCCCACGAGCGAGAGCTTCAGGGTGGCGACCTCGCCGATCTCCGCCGGCGCGAGCGGGGTGAACTGCTCGAGAGGAAGCCCGACGTTCTCGGCGAGCGTCATGGAGCTCCAGAGCGCGCCGCTCTGGAACAGGATGCCAAAGCGGCGCCGGATCGGCTCCCGCTCCTCGTCAGAGGCTGCCGTGAAGTTGACGTCGCCGTACCAGACCTCGCCCCGAGCCGGCTCGTTCAGGCCGATCAGATGCCGCAGGAGCGTGCTCTTGCCGCACCCGCTCCCGCCCATGATGAAGAAGATGTCGCCGCGGTGAATGGCGAAGTCGAGGTCCCGCATGACGACGTAATCCCCGTACGCCATCGTGAGGCCCTTCACGCGGATGTGGATGGGACGCTCGTCCGCCATCTCATATCCCGACGACGTTGCAGATCACCGCGAAGATGCCGTCGGTTGCGATGATCCAGACGATCGCGAGCACCACCGCCGACGTCGCGGCCTGGCCGACCGCGGCCGCATCGCGCCCAGACTTCATCCCACGGAGACACCCCGCGAGCGCGATCAGCACGCCAAAGACGATACTCTTTCCGACTCCGAGACCGATGCTCGTGAACCCTATCGCGTGCTGAGTCTCCAGCCAGTACTGTGTCGGCGACTGCGCCAGCATCCCGACGGCGACGGTCGCACCCCCGAGGATGCCGATCAGATCGGCATAGAGGCACAGGAGCGGCATCATGAGGCAGAGAGCGAGCATGCGCGGGAGCACGAGGAAGTCCATCGGGGGAACGCCCATGGTGACGAACGCCTCGATCTCCTGGTTGACGTTCATCGTGCCGAGCTGCGCGGCGAATCCCGAGCCAGTGCGGCCGGCCATGATGATCCCCGTCATGATGCAGCCGAGCTCGCGAACGGTCGCGATCGCAACCAGGTCGGCGACATAGATGGTGGCGCCGAACTTCAGCAGCTCGACCGCGCCCACGAAGGCGATGATGAGTCCCACGAGGAAATTGATCAGCGTGACGATCGCCAGGGCCTGCGGACCGCACTCCTGGACGACCAGGGCGAAATCCCGCGCGCGGAACGTCGCCCGCCCGCGGAGAAGCCGCGCGAACGCGAGTGTCGTCTCGCCGAGGAAGGCGATCGCCTCGCGTGCGCCCCGCCACGCCGCGGTGGCAGTCTGCCCTACCCGTGCGAGCCACGGAGGCCTGGTGCCCTGCGGGCGCGCGTCCCGTTTCTCCGGAACCGCGTCCGCGAGCGCGAGGAGACGATGCGCGCCTTCCGGCAACCCTGCGAGGTTGACCGGCACATTCCGACCCCGACACAGGCGACCGATCCTTTCGAGCACGAGGAGCGCCGAGCTGTCCCATGAGACGAGGTTCGCGGTTTCGAAGGTGACCGCCCGCGGTGGAGCGGACGCCTGGAGTGCCTTCTCGACGAGCCGGGTGGAAGGGAGCCCTTCCGCAAGGCTCCATCGTCCTCCGAGGTGAATGCGGAGGGTCCCGTCGGTGCGCATCTCGACGTCGATCTCGGCGCCGTTCGTCCGGTCGCTCGAGGCGGCACCGAACGCGGTCAAGGGGTGGCGGTTTCCCGTGTCCACGACGCGAGGCTCGTGCCGGAGTCCCCTGTGCACTCGTTCATCGCTTGTTCCAGCGATCCTACAGGCGGGGTCGGTGCCGGTCTTGCCATTTGATGCCAGGACGCGGCGAAGCGGCCCCCACCGCGAGGTGCTCTCCACGCACCCGCGGTGGCAGTCCTGCCTCGGTCGGAACTGGTTGCGCCCGCCAGGGTATGCTACGCACGCGCGCGCGGTGGCGGGCGAGGAGCAGATCCTCCCCGGCAACACGGTGGCGCGTCGCGGTGGGGCGTGAGCGCGCCGGAGGGACCGGAGACCCCGACCGGAAACGAGGGCTGCATCCATGAAGCGACGACACCGTCATGCGCCGCCGCGCCGCCGTGCCGCCGTGCGGCGCAGCCCGAGCGGGCCGCGAAGGCTCGCGCCGGAGATGCTCCGCCGGATCGATGCGTACTGGCGCGCCGCGAACTATCTGTCGGTGGGGCAGATCTATCTGATCGACAACCCGCTGCTGAGGAGGACTCGCGACTCCGCCAACACCTCCCGGTGCGTCGACGCCTGACGTTGGACGACGACCGGCATCCGGGCTAGGGATACCCACCCACCGCCGTCGCATGAGACTCGGCCTCTCCAGCGCTCTAGTCGTGCTGATCGCCGGCTGCACGCCCCCGATCCACGTCAAGCGCCTCGACCCGCACTACGTGGAGCGCGAGCTCGACAGCAACGTGATCTCGACGGGTCGCCTGAGTGAAACCACCCGGATCGTGCTCCATCGCGAGAATCTGTCGACGCGCTTCGAGACCGATCCCGACGAGGCGATCGCCCGCCTGCACCGGACGCTCGCGGCGGGGACGGCGGGCCCGGACGTCGTCTTCGCGCTCGCCGAGATGGCGTTCCAGCGGGCTGAGGACACCGGGAAGCACCCGTACTTCCTGGCGGCCGCGATCTACGCGTTCGCGTTCCTCTTTCCCGACGACGCGCGGGAACGGCCGAGCGGCTTCGATCCGCGCTTCCGGACGGCGTGCGACATCTACAACCGGAGCGTCACGTGGGCGTTCGCGTCGGCCGACCGCTCGCAGGTCGATCTGCGTTCCGGCCGCTTCGAGCTCCCGTATGGTAGCCTCGACCTCAGGTTTGATCCATCGGGCGCGCGCTGGGGCGACCAGGTCCTGTTCGGGTTCACGCCCGCCGACGAGCTGGGCATCACAGGACTGAAGATCCGCTACCGCCGACCCGGGATCGGCGCCTCCCTCGCGGCCGACGCCACTCCGGCGAGCGAGGAGACAGGATTCCACGTCGAGCCGGACGTGAAGGTCCCCGTCTCCGCCCTCCTCCTCGTCGACGCCCCGCGGCGGGATCTTGCGACCGGACACCTGCGCGGCACTATCGAGATCCATCCGGCGTACGAACCGAGCGACGTGACGATCCGGGGGCAGTCGGTCCCCCTGGAGGCCGACACGAGCACCGCCTTCGCCTTCAGCCTGAGCGACCCGAAGGTGTGGGAGAGCGAGTTCGCCGGGTTCCTCGACGGCAACTTCTTCGATCGAGTCAAGGCGCAGCTCGTCGGCCTCGAGCCGTACCGGCGGGGTCAGATCCCGGTCGTGTTCATCCACGGAACCGCGTCCAGCTCGGGCCGCTGGGCCAACCTGATCAACGACCTCCAGAGCGACCCCGTGATCCGCGAGGGCTACCAGTTCTGGTCGTTCTCCTACGCGACCGGAAACCCGACCCCCTTCTCGGCCGAGCAGCTACGCGAGCTGATCACGTTCGCCGTCCGCACGCTCGATCCCACGGGTCGCGATCCGGCGCTACGACAGGTCGTGGTGATCGGTCACAGCCAGGGCGGCCTGCTCGCGAAATGGACCGCGATCGACAGCGGCTCCCGGCTGTGGGACGTCTTCAGCGGGAAACCTCCGGAGGCGCTGCACCTCTCGCCGGAGACGAGCGCACTCCTCCGCCGCGTGTTCTTCGTCACGCCGCTCCCGGAGGTCCGGCGTGCCATCTTCATCGCGACACCGCAACACGGGAGCTTCGTCGCCGAGGCGTGGTTCAGTCAGCTCGTCGCGCGCCTGGTCACACCGCAGGCACGGGTCGTGGAGGCGCTCCGTGACCTCACCGAGGACAACGAGGACGATCTGCGCATCCCCCACGGCGCGAACCGGTTCGGGAGCGTGTGGGACATGACGCCGAATAACCAGTTCCTCCAGGCGTTCGCCGCGATCCCCGTCGCACCGACCGTCGCCGCGCACTCGATTATCGCGGTCCAGGGCGACGGGCCCGCCGAGACGGGCGACGACGGCGTCGTGAGCTACGAGAGCGCCCACATCACCGAGGCGGTCTCGGAGGTCGTCGTCCGGGCGGGCCATTCGGTCCAGGACCATCCGGACACGGTGAACGAGGTCCGTCGGATCCTGCTGCTCCACCTGGCGGAATCCTGTCCCGCGGGGTGTCTCCGGGCGGGCCTACCACCGGAAGGCGATCGATCCGGCCCCCGCATCCCGGAGACGGCCGACGCGCCGTCTCGCCCGGACGAGGCGCCGCGATAGCGGGGGGCGTAGGAAGACAAGCTGGGGAAATTAACGAAGCCCCCCTTTATCGGACGTCCGCTTCGGTCCCGCCCCCCTCAGCCCCGGCTTGCGCGGGAGCTATGTCCCAACAGCACGTCCAGCTTGCGAGCGAGGTCGTGATTCACGAGACCTTGAAGCGTGACGCGGAGGTCCGGCCTCCTGTCCAGGAAGCTGCGGATGTTGGCCAGGGGCCAGCACATGTAGCGGGCGGCCTCGGTGAACGTCGCATCCGCGGGCGACGGGTCGCCCGTCAAGGCGAGGGCCGTGCCGATGATGTGCCCCGGTTCGAGATCCAGCACATCTTCGCCTCGCTTCTGGACGTGCACCGTACCGGAGATCGCGATGCAAATGGACGAGACGGGTGTGCCCTCCGTCAGCACCTTGTCGCCCACGGCCGCGTTCTTCCACTCGCCGGCCAGCATGAGGGAAACGAACTCGCGCGGCCGCAGAGACCGGAATCCGATGTCGTAGAGCTTCTGTTCGTCGTCCGAGAGCGTCACCGGCCGTCGTTCCATGTAGATGCGGAGGATCTGAAAGAGATTGATCGTCGTGAACACGAGCGCCCACACGACCGGCGGCCAGAGTCTCTCCGGCCGAACGAGGAAGTAGGGAATGTTCGTGAGAGCCGCGGCAACGGCAAACCAACGCAGCCAAAGAATATCCCGCACCGAATATGCGACAAGCATCAGGATGTTCGAGAAATGTACCAGGTACTCCGCAACGTGCATGCTCACGGCAACCTCCTTTCGTCGTTTCCATCTCCGATCAAAGATACCGGCGAATCGGCAGCAGCCCGACGAGCGATCGCCTCACGCGCCTCCAGAAGCGGGCGGGATCGTGTGGCTCGACTTCGGCGCTCCCGCCATGTTCGGTGACCCAGACCGCCTCGTTCTTCCCCGTGACGCTCCCGATGTGCCAAGCGTTCGATGGCTGGAAGTCGACCGCGAATGCCTCCAGCACCTGCCTCGCGAGCGCCGCGCTGCGCACCACGAACACCGCCTCGGTATCGAGGTACATCGAGCGCGGGTCCAGGTTGAAGGAACCGAGAAACACCACCTCGCCGTCGAACACCGCCGCCTTGCCGTGCAAGGCCAGCCGTGCGCGCGAGGCCTCCGGCCGCGCGACGTACAGCTCGCGTGACGCAGCCTGCGGCTTCATCTCGTAGAGCGCGACCCCGGACTTCGCCAGCGCCGGGCGCGACTTCGCGTAGGCCGCGTTGACCGCCACCACGTCCGTCGTTGCCAACGAGTTGGTCAGTATCCGTACCTGAACGTTGCGCGCGCGCAGCGCCTGCAGCATGGTGAGATCTTCCTGCGGGATCAGATAGGCGTTCTCGACGACCACCTCGTGTCGCACCTCCTCCACGAGCGCGCTCAGCTTGAGCCCGACCGTCGTGGCCCGCGCATGAAGCGGTGCCGCCATCAAGCTCGGGTCATCGTAGACGACCTCGGCCGCCGCCCAGGTGACCTGACCGCGGAACTGCTCGAGAAACGCGAGCGCCTCCGCGCGGTCGCGGGGCAGGGGGTACGGAAACGTGGCTCGGTCCCCCGCCACCCGCGCGTCGAAGCGCGCTCGTGCGCGCCGCAGCGTCTCGACCGAGGCAGGCTCTACCAGCGTGGTGATGGGATAAGCCCACTGGCTGTTCCAGTATTCGTCGAACCCAGCTTCGGCGCGCGACACGACCTCACCGATGGCGAGCAGATCGAAGTCGCGGAAATCGATCTCGTGCCCCATGCCGAAGTAGTCGTTGGTGAGGTTGCGTCCCCCGATCACCGCCGATTGACCGTCGACGACGAACATCTTGTTGTGCATGCGGTGGTTCAGCTCCGTGAACCGGCCGAGATGCTGCGGCAGGCGCCATCGACCTCGCACGAAGGGGTTGAAGACCCTCACCTCGATGTTGGGATGGGCATCGAGCACGGCGAAGCCGATGTCGTGGCCGCTCGTCGCGTAGTCGTCGATCAGAAGACGCACGCGGACCCCGCGGTCGGCGGCCGCGATCACCCGGTCGAGGAGCACGCGTCCCAGCTGGTCCCCCGCCCACTCGTAGTACTGGGCGTCGATGCTCGACTGAGCGACGTCGGCGAGCGCGACCCGCGCTTGGATCGCACCTTCGCCGGTGTTGAAGAGGAGAAAGCCGCTCTCGGCGGGGTGCTCGGTCGCCACGGGGACGATCAAGCGACCCAGCGTCGTTTCCGGGCTGCCGGCGATCGCCGTCGAGAAGGGGCGCACCACGTGCTTGGGCAGCGTGGCACACCCGCCCAAAAGCAGCAGTGCAACGACCCTCAGACTCCCCATGCGACTGCTCAATCCCCCCGCGGGAATTTTCGGGCTCCGGCTACTTTCCGCAACATCACCCCGATGGGGTTCCATCGTCGCGCCCAGCATTCGCGCCACGCAACTTCCCCACCGGCTGCCTGCTGGTCGGGGCTCCTACAGGCTCCTGATGGGAGGGACGTCCCGGCGTGTCAGGATGTCTTCGCGGTCCCCGTCTTGCCGGGCTTGGCGTTATACGTGAACGGCTGATCGGCCGCGTAGCTGTGCGCCGCGGAGAAGGTGACGGGCACCGTGACCGGAACCTTCTTCGCGGCGGCGTCGGTCAGCCCGTATCCCGCGAGCTGCGCCTTGAAGTCGCCCTTCATCTGGAAGGAGAACTTCGCGAGCTGCGCGTTCTTCGTCACGCCCTTCTTGAGCTTCGCCTCGAGCTTCAACTTGTTGCCGCCGCCGTTCTTGCCGACGCCCTTCTTGTTGAGGACGAAAGGTCTGCCGCACGCCGCCGACGTCGACCGTGACCGGGAGGTTCTCGATCACCACGCCCTGACCGACGTTGAGCTTGCCCTTCCAGTTGATCTTGTCGGCGCCCGTCTTCTTGAACTTCAGCTCGAGCAGATAGCAGAAATTAGGGCCGTAGTACTCATCCGGTTGACTCCACTGATGCCCGAATCTCCACAACATGCGGGGCCAGCTCGGTTGCGCGTGGCCAGTACTTGGGGTTTGTGGAGCCAACCGGATAAGCACTAGGGCCGTTTTCAGGTCCGGGCGACATAACGCCCGAACTCGGACGTTCGCGCGAACCCCTACGTCCGTAGGACGGCGTATCTCGCGTGGCATGCCATCCCGAATACCCCACGATCACAGCCCACGAAACTGCCTGTGCCGCGGCCATGCCGGGCTGCGAGGAGCTCGTGCTGACAGGTCAGCTCGGCGACGTCATGAAGGAATCGGCGCGCATCGCGCTCACGTGAGTGCGAAGCCATGCGGCGCGGCTCGGCATCGACGAGCACAACTGGGGCGATCTCGACGACGTGCCGGCGGACGTCCGCGGGCTCCTCCGCTTCGACCCAGTCGAATCCATCGACGACGGGCTCACGCAGGCCCTCGAGCCGCCGGTCGCGAGATTGGCGGCGGCGTGACGCACTTCTGGCGCGTCGCGAACGCTCCGCGCGGCGGCGCCAGGCACCATCGCACCGGCAAACGGAGCGGAAAGAGCCGGGGGTGCCGGTCGTCTTGGGATTCGCCGGGTTCACCGGCGGGATGGCCCGATGAAGCGCCATCGAGGCGCCTCGCAGCGCGGCGCCGCCTGCGTCCAACGACGGCGCCTCTTGGATTCGCCTGCGAGTCACCTGGCGAGCGACCCCTTGACGCGATCTGGTCGGGTCGCTACGCTCAACCTTCGGCAAGAAAGGAGAATAGGCGATGCGAAGGATGATTGGGCTGATGAGTATTGTCGCGTTGGGCTTCTGCCTGACCCTGGCTCGGGCGGCGGAAGAGAAGACACCAGACGCAACGCTCAGGCTGAGCGGCGGATCGGTGGCGGCTGGCGTCGGGGTGAGCTGGGCAAGTGGAACGCTCACCTACAAGGGCAAGGACTACCCGGTCAACGTGAAAGGCCTCTCCGTCGGTGACGTGGGCGTGACGAAGATCGAGGCGTCCGGCAGCGTATACAACTTGGCAAAGCTAGACGACTTCGACGGCAACTACACGGCCGTCGGTGCCGGACTGACCGCGGCCGGAGGAGCCAGCGGGGTTGCGATGAAGAATCAGAATGGGGTTACGGTCAACCTGGTTTCGACCACGCAGGGCGTCAAGGTCGCCGTCGGTGCCGGCGGCGTCGAAATGAAGCTCAAGCACTGAGCCTCACCCGATCGTCAGGGCCCGGGGTCGTTGCGCCCGAGCCCTCGTGACCGCAGCCCGGCGGCCCTTCTTCTGGTGGGGGGGCCGCCGGAGGCACAGCGCGAGCGAAGCTCCTACACCGCCCGGTCACGAGCGCTCGCTCGGGCTTCGAGCGGCGGTCCTTGCTCGTCGTATGGACCGCCCTCGGACACCCACTCCACCAGGAGCGTGTACGCCACCGCGAGCACGACCGGCCCGATGAAGAGCCCGATGACCCCGAAGGCGACGAGCCCGCCGATCACGCCCGCGAAGATCAGCAAGAGCGGCAGATCGGCACCCCGCCTGATCAGCAGGGGCCGCAGGAAGTTGTCGAACGTCCCGCAGAAGACGGCCCACGCGAGGAAGACGGTACCCCAGATCGCGCCATAGCTCGTGTAGACCCAGATCGTCGCGGGGAGCAGCACGAGCCCCGGGCCCACCTGGGCAACCGAGAGCATGAACGCCAGCGCGGTCAGGATCGTCGCGAACGGCACGCCGGCGACGGCGAGCCCGATCCCGGCGAAGACCGTCTGGCAGATGGCCGTGACGATGACCCCGAGCGCCACGGCCCGGACCGCCCGTGCGGCGAGATGCACCGCGTTCTCACCCTGCGCCCCGGCGAGACGCCGGGCAAAGCGCTCCACCCCGCGGGTCGCCGTCTCTCCCTTCGAGTACAGGATCGCGACGACGACGACCGTGAGCAGGAACTGGAGCAGCAGCAGGCCGAGACTACCCACCTGGCCGACGAACCAGAGCACGACCTCGCGAGCGAACGGCGCGAGGTGCGTGGACATCTCTTCCGGGCTGGCGGCCGCGAGCTGTCGCCAGCGCGCCTCGAGCCTCGTACCGATCACCGGTAGGGCCGTTACCCACGCAGGCAGCTGGGGGAGAGTGAGCGTCTCCAGTGACTTCGACCAGTTCGAGATCTGGATGGCGTTGTCCACGATCGCCGTGACACCGAAGTAGAACGGTACCAGCAGGATCAGCAGCAGCGCGATCGTCATGGCTGCAACGGCCAGGGAACGGCGGCCGCCGAGCCATGCTTGAGCCCGCAGCAAGAGCGGCCAGGTTGCGATTGCGATCATGGTCCCCCACGTCGACGCCACCAGGAAGGGGCGCACGATGCAGAAGCTGCTGACGATGAGCGCGCCGAGTGCCAGCAGCTGGAGAGTCGTCCGCGCGAGATCCAGCGGCCGTCTGGGTTGCAGGCGCTCCAACTCCATCGACATCACCAGGACCACCAGTCGGGACGATCTGGTCGCGCCCGTGCTCGCGCGCTCGAATCGTGCCGTCGCGTGCCCGCGACGGGCGTGATTTCAGCTGCACTCGCTGACACCACGAAGTTCACGGAGGAGCGTTCCTCGACAACGATGCCTGATACTTGGCGATAGCCTGCTCCAGATTGAAGAACATCCTCTCACGCCCCAGGGTCTCTCCCAGGGGTGAGCGCTGGACCATCGACAGCACTCCTGGGTTGAGGCCAACGAGCCAGAGAAGGACGCCGGCCGCACGCAGCCTCTTCTCTGCTTCCGTCAGCACCTTGAGCGCCGTGTACTCGAGATCGAAGACGCCGCCGAGATCGAGCACCACCACCTTCGGCTTCGCCTCGTCGATCAGGGGCCTCATCTTCTCGCCGATGTGCTCGGCATTCGCAAAGAAAACCCGGCCCTCGGGGCGCAGCAGGAGCAGCCCGGGAAAGGTTTCGTCCTCGGGATGCTCCTTCGAACGAGGTCGGAAGACGTTGGTACCCGGCTTTCGCCCCAGCACATGGACCGGCGGGTCAGCGACTTGGTAAGCAAGGGCGACAAGGGAGACCACGATCGCGACGAGAATTCCCTGCAGCGTCCCGAGCAGCACTACGCCGACCAGCGCGGCCAGAGCCCACACGAACTCCGTCCGCCGCACCTGGCGAATCGTCCAGAACTCCGCCGGCTTGATCAAGCCGATCGAATACACGATGACGACAGCGGCGAGGGTGGCTTCGGGCATCAGCCCGATGAAGGGAGCCAGCAGCAGCATCGTCACCAGCGTGGCCCCGGCCGTGACCAGCCCCGCCAGCTGTGTGCGTGCCCCGGCTAGCCGGTTCACGGCAGTCTGTGTGGTCCCTCCGCCGACTGGCATGGCGCCCAGAAACGCGCCTCCCACATTGGCGAGACCGGTCGCAAGCAGCTCCCGGTTTGCCCGCGGCGTCGGCTCACCGCTCTCGGCGAAAGCGCGCCCGGCTGCGATCGTTTCCGCAAAGCTCATCAGCGCAATGCCCAACGCTGCCGGCCAGAGCTGGACCATCAG
>WNFP01005802.1_pt1 | contig 12700 bp, 9 predicted proteins | sample 5400201 | NCBI WGS metagenome assembly WNFP01 (sample SAMN13153355, study PRJNA577476) | soil metagenome | isolation source: 115 cm saprolite under Madrone tree | place: USA:California | collected 2016-06-14
GCTTCCCCAAGACTATCGAGAATTCGTTCCACTAACTCCGCCCGTTCCTGAACCGGAAGCGCAAGAACCTCATTTAAAATCCGAGAACCGTCTGTAGACATGACAACCTCCCAGTCAGGACGAGAATTGTACCGCGAAGAGAGTGAGGATGCATATCGTATCCTATGTCGTCAACCGCCGATAAATACCCGGCAGGCGTTCAGGCAAAGTCAGCACATCGTCGATAATCGTGTAACCGACATCGCCGTATAGATCGCGCAGCTCGGCTTCCGATTCGCGGTCGATGGTGATGCAGAAAGGCGTGATGCCCTGTGTCTTCGCTTGCCGCAAGGCTTCGCGCGTGTCTTCGCGGGCGTAACGAGCATCCCCGTAATCATGATCGTAAGGACGGCCGTCTGACAAGACGATCAGCAGGCGTGTGCGCGCTTCCTGCTTGCTCAACTTCGCGGCGGCGTGCCGAATTGCGGCGCCCAGACGAGTGTTGTTTTGATAAGTAATCCCGCCGATGCGCCGCATCACTTCATCGGAGTAGTGCTCGCCAAAATCCTTCAGCACGTAAAACTTTACGTTGCGCCGGCCCTCAGAAGTGAAACCATTTATCGAATACGTATCACCGACCGCCTCCAGCGCTTCGCTCATTAACACCAGACCTTCCTTTTCGATCTCGATAATGCGACGGCCGGGATGGGTATAGGGTTGCAGCGGATGGCGCCCGATCGTGCGCGCCGTCGATGATGATTGATCCAAAAGGAACGACACCGCGACATCGCGTCGACGGCGCAGACGCCTGGTATAGATGCGATCTGATTGATGGCCATCAGCGCGGCGATCGATGAAGTAATCGACGACCGCATTGAGATCGTAGTCGTCGCCGTCAATCTCGTTCGTGACGCGCGCCAGGTCCTCGGGCTTCATCAATTGAAACTGATGGCGAATCGACGACACAACGCCTTTGTATCGTTCGCGGGTGTCGTCGACAAAGGCACGTTCGCCGCGCTTAACTTTCTTTTCGATCACGCGGCACCAGCCGACGCGATGATCCGTCAGCTCGCGGTCCCATTCGTCGTAGTTAAAAGCGACTTCCCCGGCTTCCAAATCCTGTTCCGGAGCTTCACCTTCGCTCCATGCTTCATTGCCTTCCAACTCATTGAATTCGCCGTCAGCTTCCGTGTTCCAGGCATTGAACAGCTCGCGCGCATCGCGGCGTTGCGGCTTCCGGTTGGCATCGCGCTCAGCCAACATCTCTTCAGCTGTTTTACTGTCGTCTTCCTGATCCAATTCGTCGGGTACTTCGACCTGTTGCCCTGACTCTTCCATCGAGATCGATTGAAACAGCGAGTAAACGCGGCGGGTGGCCATTAGAGTATCGGCGACCGTCGCCTGAGGGTTCGATAAATACTCGACCACTATCGTTTCGAGTTCGGAAACTATCTGGCCATAAAACTCTCGAGCGTCGTCCCGCGCCCCAGCCAACAAAGTAATCTGAAAGAGCAGTTCAAACGGGACCAGCGTCGCCGGTAGGTCGACGATAGATGGGCGGCGACTGCGCAAGTGATCGCGGATTAAATCAAGATCGCGCGCCAGACCGCGATAAGTTTTGCGCAGACGCCGATCGATGCGTCCGTTTTCGAGGGTGCCGAAGATTCTGCGAGCCAGCGGCGGAATCGGAAACAGATTGAGCACATGACGATAGTCCAATCCCTCAGGGATCTGTCTTCCTTTGCGCCTTTGCGCCTTCGCGTGAGCTTCCGGCTCTTCTATTGCTCTGCTTACATCATCCAGATCAACTGCAAAAGCATCCCGCGCGTCCTGGTTCTCAGGATCGTAGAACTCACTTACCGCCGCATATGCAGCGCGCAGGTCATCGGTATCGCGCGCGTAGGTTTCAAACTCAATTTGTCCCGCAGCGTGCGCTGCCAGTACTTTGTACAGTCGAAAATCCAATTCCTCGTCACCGAATTCGGTGACTACCGCAGGCAGATGAATCGTGCGGCCATCGCCGATGCGCGACTCGACCGGTACCGCGGCCAAAGGTGCGATCTCGACGGCCCGTCCGGTCAGGCCCTCGACGTACAGTCTTAAAAGAAGCTGCACAGACTCCAGCGCCACACCCGCGCCGCCTTCACGCAGCGCTTCGTTGCTGCTGCGCGTTTCCAACGCGTAATAGCTGCGCCGGGCCCGCGTGTCTCCCGCGATCAAACCGGCGCGCGCCCAGCTTTCGAACTGTTCGATTGAAACCGTGTGCAGGGCTTTGGCGCTTGAACGCAAGCAGGCGAGTGCCGCTTCCGAATCAACCCGGGCGACCTCCCGCGTCAGAATAATTACGCGATGCGCCAGAGTCATGGCGCGCAGATGATCCTTCTGCGCCGCAAGCGTCTGAAAGAAAGCGGGGCTGGAGCGAATAAAGGCCACCAGGCCGGCGTTGCCGTGCGAGGCCACTGCCCAAAGCAAGTCGATCCATTCGTCGAAGCATTCCGGGAGGGTGCGCAGGACCTCACCGCCCGCGATTAACAGATGAAGCGCGGCCGCGCCACCACGCTCCAGAAAGCTCGCCGCGCGTCGCATCAATTTCAGCGCTGGTTCTGCTTCTAGCTGATGAACCGCATCGGGTAGAGCAATCCAGGCATCAGCAGCAATGCCGCCAGCGCGCTCCGCAAACGCCGATGCCAGATCAATAGCTGCACGCGTTAAATCGTCATTGCTGTTTAGAGGCGGGCTAGTTGCCACGGCGATTGCGACTTCGGTACGCGGTTGCCCGCTAAACGATGGGCCAATCTTTCTCCGAAATCTGTCTATGACATTCGGTGTCGCATTCAAGAAGTCCGAGCTGTGCTTGGCTGAGCGCCGCGAAATCTCCGCGGCCACTTCATAGATAGATCGAAGTAACTCCCCGTCCTTAATTTTTTCAGCGAGTAAGGGCGCGTTGCGAAATGTTTCCGCGGCCGTAGACGCGGACAGGATCATCTGACGCGCACACACCTGGAATACGAATGGGCGCGCTTTCGTTGGCAGCTTGATGAAGTGGCAGACTACCTGTCTCGCGCAGCAGACCCGCAATAGTGCGCCGCTCAGTTGGACTCTTAATTGAACGCAGACGTTCGTCGATTTCTGCGGATAGGGAATCCTCTTGATTGTCGTTTTGGATTTCGTCAGACACTTCAGATTAGTTTACCTGCTGTGGTGGCTGCAAAAAAATACACGATCCACGAAATCACACCAAACGACACGAAATAGAATCTCATTGGTGTCGCTTCGTGTGGGTTCGTGGATCGTCGTTCAGTTTTTCAGCAGCCTCGCAGAGAAACTGATAATTCATTTTCAATTCTGCTTCAGATTTAGACTAGATAACTGTCGTTACGATCTCGCGAATGCTCCTCTGCAAATCTCGATCGTCGGTGATGGGCGAGCACATTGCCACTTCGGCGGCGCGGGTCGGTGGGATGCCGAGGGCGATCAGTTGCGCGGCATAAATCAGCAGCCGCGTCGAAACTCCTTCTTCCAGGCCATGACCGCGCAGGTTGCGCACTTTCTGTCCAATCAAAACCAGATCGCGCGCCATGCTTTCGTCAATGCCGCCTTCGCGCGCGACTATCACGGCTTCCGTGTCGGGCGGTGGGTAATCAAAGTCGATCGCGACGAAACGCTGGCGGGTTGATTGCTTCAAATCTTTCAGAATTGATTGATAGCCGGGATTGTAAGAAACCACCAGCATGAAATCAGGTGGAGCATCCAGTATCGTGCCGCGTTTTTCAATAGGAAGTCGGCGGCGATGATCGGTAAGCGGGTGAATAATCACGACGGTATCTTTGCGCGCCTCAACGATTTCGTCGAGATAGCAAATCGCGCCGTGGCGTACCGCCAAAGTCAGCGGACCGTCGTGCCAGACGGTCTGTTCGCCTTCAATCAAAAAGCGTCCGACCAGGTCGGTCGCAGAAAGATCTTCATGACAGGCGACCGTGATCAGAGGCCGCTCAAGTCGCCAGGCCATGTGTTCGACAAAGCGCGTCTTGCCACAACCGGTCGGTCCTTTCAGGATCACGGGTAAGTGCGCGGCGTGTGCGGCTGCGAACAGGTCGACCTCGTGATCGACAGGCAGGTAATAGGGCTCTTGGGCGATTCGGTATTCTTCGATGGCGCGTTCAGGCATGATGTTACGTTGATAGTATCGTTTTACTGGGAGCGCGGACGTCTCGTCAGCACTGAGCGCGAAGCGCGAATATTAGTCGAACCAAAGGATGTTGAGCGTCTACGACGTTCGGCGGACGGGACGTCCGCGCTCCCAGCAATACGTCGACTGCCTCCGCACATGAAGTCTGCTCAATTCCGTTTCACGTTCTCAGTAGAGTATTCTAGAGCATCGTAGAGATAACTCGAAATCCGAAACGAATAGGGACAATGAAGATAGCAGTAGCAATGTCTGGCGGAGTCGATTCCTCGGCGGCGGCCGCGATTCTGAAAGAGCAGGGCCATGAACTGGTCGGCTTTACGATGCAGTTGTGGAATCAGAACCGCGGTATCAGCGTAGACGCGAATGGCGAGTCTCTGCCTTCGCGTTGCTGTTCGCTCGATGACGTTTACGATGCGCGCCGGGTGGCGGAAGAACTCGGCTTCCCGTTTTATGTGCTGAACCTCGAGCGCGAGTTTGAGCGCGACGTGGTGCAGCCCTTCGTTACCAGTTATCTGAATGGCGAGACTCCCATTCCATGCGTGGCATGCAACAGTCGTCTGAAATTTGCGTCGCTGGATCGTCTGGCGCGTAGTCTGGGGTGCGAGAAGGTCGCGACCGGGCATTACGCTCGAGTTGAGTTCGATCCAGCGAGTAACCGCCACCGGCTTTTGCGCGGACGAGATCCGCAAAAAGATCAGTCCTACTTTCTCTGGGAACTGACGCAGGATCAGCTTTCGCGTTCGATGTTTCCGCTGGGTGAGATGTCCAAGCCCGACGCCAGAGAGGCCGCGCGTCGCAACGAACTCGCCGTGGCTGAGAAGTCTGAGTCGCAGGAAATTTGTTTTGTTCCCGACGGCGACTATGCGGGATTCATCGATCGCTACCTGGCCGCCGGCGATCAAACCGGACGCTTGCCGGGGATTGGTGAAATTGTCAGCAGCGGCGGTGAAGTGATGGGCACCCATGCCGGCATACATCACTACACGATTGGACAACGCCGCGGTATTGGTATTTCCAGCGCCCAGCCGTTGTATGTCACGGGGGTTGATGCAGTCCACAACCGCATTGTCGTAGGTAATCGGGAAGAATTATTACGTGACGAATTCACCGCTGCCGGTGTCAACTGGATCGCTTTCGCTAACCCAGTCGAACCCCTTCGCGCCGAGGTGCGCGTCCGCTACCGGCACATGGCGGAGCCGGCGACGATTACCCCATTACCAGATAGCCGCGCACACGTAAGGTTTAACGAACCGCAGCGCGCGATTACTCCGGGGCAGGCGACTGTTTTTTATCGGGGTGATGAGGTTGTTGGTGGCGGCTGGATCGTGAAGTGATAGGCAGTTTGATTTGGTCTCTGGTTTCGTGCCGGAGGCACGAGATGTTTATAGCCCCAAACACCTCCTATATGTCAGACCCATTTATGGGTGAGAGAGTTGTGCTCCTAAAGGAGCTAACAGTTTGTTTTGAAGCCTTCGGTCTATAAACATGTCGCCGCTATGCGGCGAAGCCCAGGTCAGCTACTAAGTTGATCCCTCGCATTCGTAAACCTTTTCCCCTCACCGCTCGTAATCACAATCAGTCAGAATTCTTCGGAAATAATAGGTAAAATCGCTTATGGCAATGTCAACAACTCGCAAAGTCGTGCTCGTCATCGGAGGCATCCTGCTCGGGCTCGTACTCATCTGCGTCGTCGGGATCGCGATCATCGTTTCCGCCCTGCGCGGCAATCGGCCATCGATTCGTGATAACAGTGTACTGGCCCTGAAGATCTCCGGCGCGCTGCCCGATTATGTTCCCGACGATCCGTTTCGACGTCTCTTCGGCGCTCAGCCCCAATCTCTCAGCAGTCTGCTGACGCAATTCCGCAAAGCGAAAGCCGACCAACGCATCTCTGCCGTAATGCTGGACATCGACATGTCAGAAGCCGGTTGGGCCAAGTCGGAAGAAATTCGCGGAGCGATTGCAGACGTTCGCACATCGGGCAAACCGGTCTACGCTTATATGGAGACCGGCCTCAACAAGGACTACTATATTGCCACCGCCTGCGACAAGATTTTTGTGCCGCCGCCGGGTGAACTGTTCACGATCGGTCTGGCCGCCGACGTAATGTTTTTCCGCGGTTCGCTCGACAAGCTGGGCATCTATCCTGACATTTACCAGATTGGAAAATATAAGAGCGCGGCTGACATGTTCACCCAAAAACAGATGACGCCGGCCCATCGCGAGTTCATTAACTCTCTGCTCGACGATTTGTATGGCCGGTACATCGATGGGATCGCCAAATCGCGCTCGAAAACGCCGGAGGACATGAAGGCGCTAATCGATAACGCTCCATACACGGCGACGCAGGCGAAGGAAGCCGGACTGATCGACGGTGCTTTATATCGTGACGAGGTCGAGAAAGAGTTGAAGAAGCGCCTCGGTTACAAGGACAGCGACGATCTGGCGATTGCCAAAGCCGGGGATTACCGGAAGATTTCACAGGAATCCCTGGGCTTGAATAGGGGCGAGCGAGTTGCGGTTGTGTATGCAGCGGGCGATATTGTTTCCGGACGATCCACGTTTGGGGGCTCAGGTGAAGAGACGATCGGATCGGATTCGCTGGTCAAGACCATCAACGATGCTCGCGATGACAAGAGCATCAAGGCGATCGTTCTGCGAATCGACAGTCCGGGTGGATCTGGGCTGGCTTCCGATATCATCTGGCGCGCCATTGAGTCAGCCAAAGAGAAGAAACCCGTCGTGGTCTCGATGGCTGACGTGGCCGCGTCGGGCGGCTACTACATAGCTTGTAACGCAAACAAGATCGTGGCCGAGCCTTCCACGATAACCGGATCGATAGGCGTCCTGGGCGGCAAGCCGGTAGTCAAAGGCTTTTACGACTGGATTGGCATTACCAACGAGTATGTGCTGCGCGGCAAGAACGCCGGCATGTTCCGCGAGACCGAGAAATTCAGCGATACCGAGCGCCAGAAGTGGGAAGGATTCCTCGGCGCGACATACGACGACTTCATATCAAAGGTCGGGAAGGGCCGAGGCAAAGAAAAAACGTATATCGATTCGATCGGCCAGGGCCGCGTGTGGACCGGCAACCAGGGCAAGGAGAGAGGACTGGTGGATGAGTACGGCGGGCTTGATAAGGCCATCGAGATCGCCAAGCAGCTCGCCAGGATTCCCGCTGACCAGAGCGTCCAGCGGGTGATCATGCCCAAGCCGCCCAGCTTCCTGGAAGAACTAATGAACAGTGGTGACAACGGCGACGCCGATTCAGCCAGTGCGCAAGCGAAACAACAAGCCGCAATTCTGGACGCGATGCCGGTTGATGTCCGGCGTGCCTTCCGTTACGCGCAGCTGCTCGATCGATCCCGGAACGGCGAAGCGATTTATATGATGCCGTTTGATCTGCGGATTAGATAGGAGAAGATGTCCGACAAACTTCAGTTTGTCGAATGTCCCGGGCCCGAGGTCAGTAGCACCTGCGTGAGCGGGTGGATCAAACAGTCAACCCACTCATTGAGTGTTCGATCCACCCGCTCACGCAGGTGGTACTGACTTCATTACGAAGTTGATCGATTAAATCAAGAGTTGCGGTCACTCTAACGATTTGCGAATCCTACTGGTAGAAGATGAGCCTCGCCTGGCGCAAGTTATCGCGAAGGGTTTGCGCGAGCATTCCTACGCGGTCGATCTTGCCGCCGACGGCAACGCGGCGCTCTATCAAACCTCAATTAATGATTACGACCTGATCCTGCTCGATGTGCTCCTGCCCGGTCCGGACGGATTTGAGGTCTGCCGCGAGTTGCGCGGGCGCGGCGATGCGACGCCTGTCCTGATGCTGACTGCGCGCGCGACGATTGACGATCGAATTACCGGACTTGACGCCGGCGCGGACGACTATCTGACGAAGCCCTTCGCTTTCCGCGAGCTGCTTGCGCGGGTCCGGGCCCTGCTCAGACGCGAGCCGCAGCTGCATCACGATCTGGTGCAACTCGACGATCTACTTCTCGATGGGGCCAGTCACCGAGTCTCTCGCGCGGGCCGCGCAATTGAACTCACAGCCAAAGAATATGCGCTGCTTGAGTATCTGGTTCGGCGCGCCGGACAATTGGTTTCACGGGCCGAGATCGCGGCGCACGTCTGGGACGAATCGTTCGATCCTTTCTCAAACACAATCGAGGTGTACGTCAACCGGTTGCGCAAAAAGATCGACGAGCAGCACGCCGTCAAGCTCATCCACACCCGCCGTGGCGAAGGTTATATTCTCGAGCCGCGCTGATAATGTCGTGATGAGGCCGGTACCGCGAGCGGTAGCGACCGGGTTATTGCTTTACCAAACTCGCTTCGCTTGAATCGAGACCCGGTCGCTATCGCTCCCGGTACTGACTGCATCACGACGGTGGCCGCAAACTCGGCCCCAACCTGGATTTCTCTTTACTATTAATTGTCAGTACCATTGCGCGAACCCAGGTGTTCGACTCGGAGTTCGAAGCGAGACGGAGTAATGTCCCAGAGCAAACAAACTGATTCGACGTCTGACAAAGGCGATCCCATTATCCCGCATTCCGATCCCGCAGGCGGCACTGCCTCGCTCGAAGCCGCCATGATGCTGGAAAGAAATCCGCTCAAACGTTTTTTGAAGGTGCTGGGGCCGGGACTCATTACCGGAGCGTCTGACGATGATCCTTCAGGCATTGGCACGTACGCGGTGGCCGGAGCTTCGCTGGGTTTCGCTACTCTCTGGACCGCTCTCTTCACGTGGCCATTGATGGCTTCGGTACAACTCACTTGCGCGAGAATCGGAATGGTTAGTGGCGCCGGGCTGGCATCGGTTTTGCGGCGCCACTATGCGAGGAACTTGCTCTATCTCACCGTTTTGGGATTGGTCATAGCCAATACTATTAACGCGGGAGCGGACATCGGGGCCATCGCCGCGGCGATCAATCTGATGGTGCCAATTCCCATCACCGTATTGGTTTTGCCGATTGCGCTGATCATTTTGGCATTGCAAGTCTGGGGCTCGTACCGGTTGATTGCCAGGACCTTCAAGTGGCTGACGCTCGCCTTGTTTGCTTACATCGGCTCAGCTTTTTTCGCCAAGCCTGATGCGATTTCTGTACTGAAGGCGACGTTTATCCCAACCTTAAGATTTGATGCGACTTTCCTGGCTACATTGGTGGCTATCCTCGGCACCACCATCTCTCCTTATCTCTTTTTTTGGCAGGCGGATCAGGAAGTGGAAGAAGAGATCAGTTTCGGACGCCTGACCAGGCATCAACGGCGGGGCGCGACGGACGCGGAACTGAAATACGCTGCCTGGGACGTGAATATCGGGATGCTCCTCTCGAACGCGGTGATGTATTTCATCATCCTGGCAACGGCGGCGACACTTTTCAAAGCGGGCCTGACTAACATTCAATCTGCCACTGATGCGGCGAAGGCCCTGGAGCCTCTCGCCGGCAGAGGCGCATCTCTGCTGCTCGCCTTTGGTCTGATTGGCAGTGGCTTGCTGGCAGTACCCGTCTTGACGGGATCCAGCGCTTACGCCGTGACCGGGGCGATGGGCGGGAGATATGGGTTCAATCAAAAACCGTCGCGAGCCAAACTCTTCTATGGAGTGATTATCGTTTCTACTTTGATCGGAGTGGCGATCAACTTTCTGGGCATCAATCCGATTCGCGCGCTTTTCCTCGCCGCGATCATTAACGGTTTTCTGGCGCCGCCTTTGCTCGTGGTAATCATGCTGGTTGCCAACAATCGTCAAATCATGGGAGACAGAGTAAACGGCCGCTGGTCCAACCTGCTCGGATGGACGACTACTGTGGTAATGTTCGTCGCAGCAGTGGCGTTAGTTCTGACGTGGGGCCAGTAGTCTGGTGGCACATAGCTCCGGAGCGGAATCTTTATAGTGCAACCAGACCGACGAGATGTTGAGCTCTGTAGGAGCGACATATTGGGTCAAATGATAAATTGCTCCCGCGGCACATCGCGCTCCTACGGAGCTCGCCCAGCCGTCGGGAGCGTGGAATCTATAAACATTTCATCCCTACGGGACTGGCTCAGGCTGTGCGCAAGAACTACGCAAACACTGGTTTTGTCAATTCGTAGCCAGACGATCCTCTTCGTGCTGCCTATTTGTCTGGTTGGTTTCCCTGCTCGGGCGCAATCAGGAACACCGAAACTTCAACCCTCGCCAAGTCCCGACAACTCGACTTTTCATAGTTTGGTTAACCCTGCCGTTGATCCAACTCCGCAGTCCGACCAGACAAAAGGGGCAGACCGCGACCCGATCGAGAAGGCTGATGAATATAAATCCAAGCTAACGTTCGGTGTTTACTTTACAGCCGGGAACCAGGTTTATGATCTCAACCTCCGCCACCAGCTGGGACCGTTTACTGTTTGGATCGCAGGATTTTATGATCCCCAAAACAATAAGCTCCTGCGCACCGGTATCCAGTACGACTACAAGAGGGCCTGGTTTCATTTCGTCCCAACCGTGGAAGTCTCGACGACCAGAGCGGTAACAGGATCGCTCTATACTGAGTTGGGTTCCGGAAAGACTTTTGCCATAGCCGGAGTGTCACGAACCAACCTGAAGGCCTTCTTCGATCTCTTCTGGGATCCCAGCGAATCAGTGCAACTGGGAATCGGTCATAAGATCAGCGGCTATGATCGCTTTCAGGCTTACACGATCTTTGACGTGCGTCTGCATACTGAGCAACAGAACACACATGTTGTCTGGCGGCACAAGCTGAACGCTAACAACGGCATTACCTTCGATGGCGTTTTTAAATCGGGACATACCGATTCCGGCCAGTTCATTCGCAGCGTGGGCGTGGGAGTCTACTATGATCGCCCGCATTGGTTCTGGAAGCTCTATTACGACCCCTATGTCAACTTCGCCAATCATACAATGGTGCGGACAGGGATCGGCTTGAAGTTCTGACTCGAACGACCACATTCGGCACTTTGAGAACCCAGCCAAATAGTAAAATCGGCACCAGGAGCAGGCTTTCCCTGGCCTTGCAGGCGCTGAAGTATCGCAACTTCAAACTCTTCCTTGGCGGCCAGCTAATCTCGATTGTCGGCAACTATATTCAGACAATAGCGCAGGCGTGGCTCGTCTACCGGTTGACTGGTTCGGCCGCTTTGTTGGGATTGGTCGCCTTCTCTGGACAGATTTCAATCTTCGTGCTGGCGCCCATCAGCGGCGTCGTCGCCGACTCAAAGTCACGCAAGCACATTCTCTTCGCTACGCAGATCGCGCCCATGGTGCTCAGCTTTGTACTTGCGGCGCTGACGCTGAGCGGGCGCGTTGAAGTCTGGCACGTGTTTACCGTCGCCGCTTTGATGGGCATCGTAAACGCGTTCGATTTCCCGGTTCGCCAGGCGTTTGTCGCTGAGCTCGTGCCGAGAGAAGACTTGATCAGCGCCGTTACGCTGAACTCTTCGATGATCAATAGTGCCCGCACGATTGGCCCGGGGATTGGGGGACTGCTGGTGGCTGGAGTCGGCGAAGGCTGGTGCTTTCTGGGCAACGCCCTCAGCTATGTCGCGGTCATTATCGGACTGCTGATGATCAAATCAACCGCCGCCCGGAAAAAAACTCCGCAGCACTTTCGGGCCGGTGTGGCTGAGGCTTTCAATTTCGTTCGTCACACTGGACCCGTCGGCGCATTACTGGTGCTGCTCGGATTAATTAGTTTTACGGGATTGCGCTACGAGATCCTGATGCCGGTCTATGTAAAGGAAATGTTGCATGGCGGGCCGACCCAATTCGGTCTGCTAATGGGCGCGTCCGGGATTGGTGCTATTTTTGGCTCTCTGGTCCTGGCGATGTTCAGCAACGTGCGGACGCTTGGTGATTGGGCCGCGATGGCCGCCGCGGGCTTTGGCGGCACCCTCGTCCTGTTGTCGTTCTCACACTCGTTCGGCCTGTCATTTCTCGTAATGTTACTGATTGGATTTACGATGGTGTCTGGATTGGACGCTTCGAACACTTTAGTGCAGCGAATCGTGCCCGACGAACTACGCGGGCGCGTCATGGCTATCTGGACGATGATGCTGTCCGGTCTGGCTCCTTTCGGCTCGCTCGTAGTCGGTGTGCTGGCCCAGCAGTTTACTGCGCGCAGAACATTTGCAGCCGGAGGCATGGCATGCATCATGGGCGCCATGGGCTTTGGTTTTTCCCTGCCCATTCTCCAACGTGAAGCCCGGAAACTTATCCTAAAGCGTGAGAGCGTGGACGCGGATGCCATGGCGGTCACTAAGAACTGAGACATCGAGTGGATTACACGGGCCGCAGCGCGCTTCGGATTGTGACTGAATCTCAATGACTTTTTAATCGTACATTAAGGTAAACTCCGTATACTCCGTGCATCTCGAAAGAATCTATGTGGAATGCATCGAAGGCGGGCGTACGTCTGCTATCAGCACTTGCGGCGTTCTCATGCGGTGCAGGATTTCTGCGCGCGCAGACACCGCCGCCAACTTCGCCCCGGTCCACAACGCCATCTACGCAATCGCCTTCAAAGA
>WNFP01011299.1_pt1 | contig 12697 bp, 10 predicted proteins | sample 5400201 | NCBI WGS metagenome assembly WNFP01 (sample SAMN13153355, study PRJNA577476) | soil metagenome | isolation source: 115 cm saprolite under Madrone tree | place: USA:California | collected 2016-06-14
CCCCAGACTATCGCCTTGATCCCGAAAACGTCCTCACTTTTACCAGCTCCATCGAATCCCCCTGGCCGGAAAACAACACCGTCCACGCCCAACTTTTTCCCGCCCGCAGGTCCGGCCCCGGCCCCGCCGTGCTTCTCCTCCCCAACTGGAACGCCAAATGGCAAGGCCAGAACGGCCTCTGCCGCTGGATCCAGCGCCTGGGGATCACCGTCCTAAAAATGAGCATGCCGTATCACGACCGCCGCATGGCCCAGGGCCACGAACGAGCCGACCAGATCTGCGGCCCCAATATCGGCCTCACCCTCCAGGCCAATCGCCAGGCCGTCCAGGATGCCCGCCGCTGCCTCCACTGGCTCGAGCAGCAGGGCTACACCAAGCTCGGCATCCTCGGCACCAGCATCGGCTCCTCCGTCGGCTACATCACCCTCGTTCACGATAAACGTATCCGCGCCGGCGGCTTCTTCCATGTCTCCACCTACTACGCCGATGTCATCAGCCAGGGAATGACCACCAACCACGTGTGGGAAGGCCTTAGAAATGATGTCAGCGTCGACGAGCTCCGCGAATACTGGTCGCCCATCAGTCCCATGCCCTACGTCGAGCGCGGCATGGGCGCCGGCCGCAACACCTTCATGGTTTACGGCAAGTACGACCCCACTATGCTTCCTGAACTCACCCGCCAGATGCTCGACTCCCTCCGCCGCCACGGCGCCGAACCCCGTACCCTCGAACTCGCCTGCGGCCACTACTCCCTCGAACTCGCCCCCTTCTCCTACATCGCCGGCTACCGCATGCTCACCTACTTCATTGAATCGTTGGCTTGAATTCCTACACTAGGGGATAGCCTGGGCTATTTCGTGGATACCAACGGTCTTGATCTGGTTAGTTTCTTTACTCTTGTTCCTGCGTTTGTGGTGATCCGGGCCCGCTGCAGACCGCCGCATCCGTCACCAATTTCGCCCCGAACGTGTAATAAACTTTCCCGCTCGCTGTCACAATCGCCGTGTCGCAGCTCTTTCCCGCCTTCTCGATGTGCCCGGTTTTCGCATCGTAAATCGCATTCCCCTTGCCGTAGCCGTTTGCGCTTCCCCCCAACAGCCACCTGCCGTCGTTGCTTGCGCTCAACTGCTCGTAGGGAAAATCCTCCAGCACTGTGATCGGCTCCTCATTCCCCGGCGCCCATTTCTTCAATTTGTGCGCGTGCTCGCGGTTCGTAAACGGCACCGGCTCAAATTGCAGCAAATACAAGCAGTCTCCGACAGTCACCATGGACTGAACGTTTTTCGCAAAAAGGAAAGATTTCCCTGACGCAATCTCAAACTGCATCACGGGATTTTCTCGAGGGACGTACAAGCTGGCGAACAATGATTTTCCATCCGGCGCAAAGGCAATATCCGAGATAACCAGATCATCCGCCGAATGAATCTGCCCTTCCCAAGTGCGCACCACTTGCCGGGTCTTCAGGTTGTACACCGTCAACTTATTTCCTGCCGAGTAGTCCCAGAAGCCTGCCAGGGTGCCGTCCTGCGAAATCGTCAGACCGCTGATCGAATCCTTCAGGACTTGTGTGACTTTTCCGGTGCTTCGTTCCCACACAAATATGCCGTGCCCCAATTCATTTCCCGGTGGTTGAAAGTTTCCGTTGTCGAACACCAGATAAGCTGTCTCGCCGTCCAGGCTCCAAATTGGCGCATCCGGAGCGGTCAGGTTCGTTCCAACCATTACTTCTTCTACTTTTTGCTCTGCCGCATCAGGGCGTACAACAAAAAACGTCCCGCCATAGGAACCCTGGGACATCGCCGCCAGTACGAAGATCTCCTCGGTTGCCGGAGAAGCCGCTGCATACAAAATGCGTCGCGCCCTCGGTATGGTTACCGCCGCCTGGAGTGCAATGAGTTCTTTCGGTTTCCCGGCCGGTGCTGGGAGGAGGATCGCTCTGGCTTCGATTCTTGCCTGTGCCTGTGCAGCGCCAGATAGCGTTCCCGTGGCCGCACCTCCGGCGGGCTGCGCCGTCTGAGCTGGGGTTGGAGTCAGATTCGCACCCGGGTTTCGCGCCGGCTTGCTTCCGCAACCAGCGCAGAAAAGCACTAAAAGCAGGACGTGGCCATAGCGTGCCATGTGTCTACCTTGTTTGCGCGAGAACAGTTCCTATCGCTTTGTGATCGGCTCTACTCCGCAAAGTGCTCGCGGTTCGCCGCCAAGTGCCGCCGCATCATCGCTAGCGATCGCCACTCCAAATACAACTTGGGGATTGCGCCGCTTACACTGAGCCTCCCAATGCACTCCGTCCTCGTCAATGGAACGAACGCCATTTCGATGCCAATCAGTTATCGCTTGCAATTTGACATGCTTGCTGTCCCCTGCTTCTGGTGGTACAGAGCTCCGTCTGTGTCAGCGCCAACCGCCGACGAGTCGATCCGCCCCACCCTCGTCTATCCCTATGCAGTATCATGAGAGCGTGGATAAACTTTTCCTCTTTGTCTTCGGCCCCCTGGCATTCGCCGCCGTCCTCCTCGTCATCGCCACCGGCATTCGCCGCGCCATAACAAGGTTTCGCGCTCGTGCAACGCCTGATCAACTCAAAGCGGTCTACGATTCCTACCTTCGCCGTCTCCTGAGCCCGCAACCCGAAGCCGTCGAAAAGGAATTGGGTAAATTTCTCCCGGAAAGACTCCTGCAGCTCTACGAGGACCATCCCGCCGTCCAGGCTGCCGGCTTCCAACTCGAAAAGCCCGGCTGGCGACGCCAACACTGGCAAGTCTACTGTTTCGAGCCCCTGGACCTCGAATCCCTCAACGAGTTGCCTTATGAGGAAGATCTCGGCCCCGGCTTCTGCTTCGCCACCACTGGCCGTAGCTCCTGGTATTGGATCGCCGCCTCTGACCAACGCGCAAAAGACTCGCCCGTCATTTTCCTCGACTACGACGGCGGCCACTCCCACGGCGAAACCGTCGCCGCCAGCCTCGAAGAATTCCTGAATCTGCCCCGCTCGCCTTTGAAATAATTTTTCCGCCGTGTCTGGCTTTTCTCCGCGCGCTTGCTTCTTAAAGCTTGCCCCTATCAGGTCGGGGCACCTTTGGGATATAGGGAGGGCCAGTTAGCGCAAGATCTCTGAAACCGCGCCCTGCTCAATCAGCGCCGAAATGGTTCGAATATCGGCAGCCAGCGGGCGGTCCTCAATGACCTGGGCCGACTTGGCCCGCACCACGTCATATGCCTTCTTGGCAAACTTGCCGGTCTGCAACGGCGCCAGCAAATCAATCCCCTGGCACGCGCACAGCAATTCGATAGCGATCGTATTCCGCAGATTGACCAGCATGCGTCCCAGCCGTCGCGCCCCGCTCATTCCCATCGAGACGTAGTCTTCCTGATTTCCGCTCGTGGAAATCGAATCGACGGAATGCGGTGTAGCCAATGCCTTGTTCTCGCTTGTCAGCGCCGCCGCCGTTACCTGCGCGATCATGAATCCGGAGTTCAATCCCGGCTCCGGTGTCAGGAAGGCCGGCAGCATGCTGGTCAGCGGATTGGTCATTTGCTCGATCCGTCGCTCGACGATTCCGCCGAGCGTCGCAATCGCGATGGCCACTTGGTCTGCTGCCATCGCCAGCGGCTGCCCGTGAAAATTTCCTCCGCTGATGATGTCGCCATTGTTCGCGTCGCGCACAAAAACCAGTGGATTATCCGTTGCGCTGTTCAGTTCCACTGCCGCCATCTCGCGCGCTTGCGCCAGCGAATCGCGCACCGCGCCGTGTACCTGCGGCGTGCACCGCAAGCTGTAGGCATCCTGCACTCGCGCGTCTTTTTCAGCGGAACGGTGCGATTCGCGAATCTGGCTGCCCTCATTCAGGTGCGCCAGATTCCGCGCCGTCGTTGCTGCTCCCGCATACGCGCGCGCATGCATGATCCGCGCATCAAACGCGCCAGGACTTCCGCGCAATGCATCGAGCGAAAGGGAAGCAGCCACATCCGCACTGTCCACGAGAATATCCGCTTCGTGCAGGGCCAGGCTGAGCAGCGCCAGCATGCCTTGCGTGCCGTTCAGCAGCGAAAGTCCTTCTTTCGCTTCCAGCGCAACCGGCGTAATCCCCGCGCGCTTCATGGCTTCGCCGCCGGGCAAAACTTCTCCATGAAATTCGGCGCTGCCCTCGCCAATGACGACGAGCGCCAAATGCGCCAGCGGTGCGAGGTCGCCCGAAGCGCCCACCGAGCCTTGCGACGGAATCACTGGATGCACTTTGGCGTTCAACATCTGACAAAGCGCTTCGACGACGCGCGGGCGCACGCCGCTCAATCCTTTTGCCAGGGCGTTCGCGCGCAACAGCATCATCGTACGTGTCTCCGCCCTGCTCAGCGGCGCGCCAACGCCGCAAGCATGCGACCGCACCAGATTCACTTGCAATTGCCGCACCTGCTCCGTCGAAATGCGCACGGAAGCAAGTTTTCCGAAGCCGGTATTGATCCCGTACGCCGTCGCGCCCGACGCCACTAGCCGATCTACAACTGCGCGCGAAGCATTCATACGCTCGACCGCCGAAGCCGCGAGACTGACTGGTTCACCGCGCAGAGCCACATCGTAAAGTTGCGCGAACGTCAGATCGTTTCCGGTCAGCGGAGCGCTCATACTTTTGTCCGATCTGGTTGCGGCGCCACGATGGAATTGAAGGCGGCCTCATATTTCTTGGGCAACAATTTCGGACGGCCGTTTTTCCCGCAAATCACGTGCGTTGTTTCTCCGTTTGCCAGCACTTTTCCGTTCGCGTCACGAATCACTTCGTAGGAAAACTTAACGATGCGATTCCGTGATTCCGCGATGCGCGTCCGGATGCGCAGGACCTCGTCATACATCGCCGAATGATGGTATCGGCAGTGCACGTCCGCCACCACGATGCGGCAATCATCTTCAATCTCCATGCGCTTGTATTCAAACCCCAGCGCGCGCATCAGTTCGACGCGCCCAACTTCGAACCAGACTAGATAATTTGCATGGTAAACGACACCCATCTGATCCGTCTCCGCGTAGCGCACGCGCACCACCGCGTCATGGTATTCCATCATTCGCATGTTCCTTACTTTTCCGGTTCGCCCTGCCAGACCGGCTTGCGCTTTTCGAGAAACGAAGCGAGACCTTCCTGGAAATCGGGCGTGCAACGAATGCGCGCATTCTCCAGGATGGCGCGTTCCAAATCGTGGTCCACGCCCGCGGCCGCCGAAGAGACCAACAGCCGCTTGGAGCGCGTAAGGCTGCTGGGACTCGCAGCAATCAGCTGGTCTGCCAGTTCGTGCGCGCGCGCCATCAAGCGCTCCGCTGGAACCACTTCCGACACGAGCCCGAACTCTTTCGCTTCAACGGCCTCGATGATGCGGCCAGTCAGCAATAAATCGCGGCAGCGTTTTTCTCCAATCTGCCGCGTCAAAAATACGGAGACTATTGCTGGCAGAAAACCGATCTTTACTTCCGTGTACCCGAATTTCGCTTCCGGCACGGCCAGCGTAAAATCGCACAGTGTCGCAATTCCGCAGCCACCGGCGTAAGCCGCCCCATTCACTGCCCCGATGAGCGGCCTCGGAAAACTCCAGATCCTGCGGAACAGTCTCGCAATTCGCCGGGAGTCCTCCTGATTTTCCGCTGGCGATTGTTTCCGCGCCCGTTACGATCCCGACCCGTGCGTGTGTTTTTTCGATTTCATCCAGCGCCGTCTGCAGCTCCGCCATCATCTGCGTGGAGATGGCGTTGCGCTTCTCCGGCCGGTTCAGCGTGATGGTCGCAAGATTTCCCGTTATTTCGAGAAGAAGTGTGGAAAACATTTTGGAAGCCCCTCCTCAATTCACAAGTGGAGCATGCGCGTATTTCGCGCGAATCTCGTTGGTCATTTCGAGCACTTTCGTCAGCCGCGCTGAATCAATTCCCGGATCCGTGCCCGCTTTCCGCAGTGCTGCGAGAATATCCTCCGTTGCGATGTTCCCGACCAGATTGTCTCCCGCAAAGGGGCAGCCGCCAAGCCCAGTCAGCGCGCCATCAAACCGGCGGCATCCCGCTTCGTACGCCGCGAGAATTTTTTCTTTCGCATCTTCCGGCCTGCTGTGCAGGTGAACTCCGAGTTCGATTCCGGCGACGTGATCCGTCACGCTGCGGTACAAATCGCCGACAAGTTGCGGCGAAGCGTTGCCAACGGTGTCCGCCAGCGAAACCGTTCGCACGCGAATATCCTTCAGCCATTCCAAAGTGTCGCCAACAATCTCGGGCCCCCACGGCTCGTCATAAGGATTCCCAAATGCCATCGAGATGTAAATCACAAGCCCGCGGCTGGCAGCCGCCGTTTCCTTTCGCAGCTTTTCGACAAGCAACCGCGATTCGTCCCGCGTCATGTTGGCATTCGCCCGCCGGAAATACGCGGAGATCGAATATGGGTACCCAATCGTAGTAACAACCGAAGTTGCGAGCGCCCGCTCCAATCCCTTCTCATTCACAACAATCCCGATAATTTCCGGCGGCTCGATTTCCAATGGCAGGGAAGTATTCAGTTTCGCCATCACCTCTTCACTGTCCGCCATCTGCTTCACGTGTTTCGGTGAAACAAAACTCACCGCATCAATGTGCTTGAATCCCGCAAGCACAAGTTCCTTCAAATATTCCGCCTTGTACTCCGTCGGGATGAGGTCGGGTAATCCCTGCCACGCATCGCGAGGACACTCGATAATCTTTACTTTCTCCATGCGGCTCCTGAAAACAGAAGAGGTTGAAAGTTCAAAGTTAAAAGTCGAAGGAGAAGAGGGGAAAGGGGTTTCATAACCGTGTTTCGACTTTCTCGCGCAAGCCGTGGAGCATCCGTGCCAGTCCCCCTACGTCCTTGAAAGCGGAATTGGCCATGGTAGGTGTTATGTAGCGCAGGTCGCGACTAATCGTGGGTAAGTATTCTGTTTCCGCCGGCCAAGCTTCCGCGATGTTCATCAAGAAGCGGGCATATTCCTGGTGGCCGATTCGCTTTGAGGCTTCAGCAATGTTCGTGGGGACGGAGAGCGCAGCTCTGCGAAGCTGCGAGAGCAGGCCATATCTGTTGGCAACGGGAAAACCAACGGTCATACGATACACGCTCAGCAGTAACGCGTGTCCCCGCTGCCAAATTCTTGATTCTGTGAACCTTTGCACGAACACTCCGTTGAAATTGCTAGCCTGCTTTTTCAACTAGTTCTACTTTTAACTTTCAACTTTGAACCTCTTCACGTCTGTAGGACTCCGGTCTTAAATTCGCGGATCTCGGGATTGAGGGCGGCGGCTTCGAGGGCCCATATCAGCGCGTCGCGCGTGTGGGCGGGATCGATGATGGCATCCACCCACAAACGCGCTGCGGCGTAGCGTGGATCGGTTTGATGTTCGTAGGTGGCGCGGACGGATTCCACCAATTCTTTTTTTTGTTTTTCGTCGACTTTTTTGCCTTCGCGCTCGAGTTGTTTTAGTTTTATTTCGGCGAGCGTGCTCGCGGCGGCATCGCCGCTCATTACCGCGAAGCGCGCCGTGGGCCATGCGAACATGAAGCGCGGGTCATAGGCTTTGCCGCACATGGCGTAATTTCCTGCACCAAAACTTCCCCCGCAAATCACGGTAATTTTTGGTACGACACTGTTCGCGACAGCGTTCACCATTTTTGCTCCGGCGCGAATGATGCCGCTCCACTCCGCGTCCTTGCCGACCATGAAGCCGTTGACGTCGTGCAGAAAAATAAGAGGGATGCGGTTCTGGTTGCAATCGAGAATGAAGCGTGCGGCTTTCTCCGCTGACTCGGTGTAGATTACGCCGCCAAACTCGATCCGCTTTTGATCCGAGCCGCGCGCCAGCGTCTGCACGTGTTTTTTCTGATTGGCGACGATGCCGACGGCCCAGCCGCCGATGCGCGCGTAGCCGCAAAGTAATGTCTCGCCATACTCCGCGCGGTATTCCTCGAATTCGCTCGCATCTACGATGCGCGCCATGATTTCGCGCATGTCGTACTGCTTGCCCGGGTCGCTTGAAAATATGCCGTAAATGTCTTCGGCGGAATAGAGCGGATCTCGCGATTTCATATGGCTGAACGGTGAAGCGTTTGGCGCTCCGATTTTGTCCACCAGAGCCCGGATCCGCGCGATGCAGGAATCGTCATCGGGCTCGCGAAAATCCACGGTGCCGCTGATTTGCGCGTGCATTCTCGCTCCACCCAAATCTTCAGCGGAAGTTTTCTGCCCGATGGCGGCCTGCACCAGCGCTGGCCCGGCTAAGAACAGTCCGGAGCCTTCGGTCATCAAAATGTGATCGCACATCACCGGAAGATACGCGCCGCCGGCCACGCACATTCCCATGATCGCCGTGATCTGCGGGATCCCCATCGCGGACATCACGGCGTTGTTGCGGAACACGCGGCCAAAATCGTCGGTGTCTGGAAAAACATCTTCCTGCAACGGCAGAAAAACTCCGGCGGAATCAACGAGATAAATTGTAGGAATGCGATTTTCGATGGCGATATTTTGGGCGCGAATCACTTTCTTCGCGGTCATCGGGAAGAACGCGCCCGCTTTGACGGTCGCGTCATTCGCAATAATCATGAAGGTGCGCCCGCACACTTTCGCCAGCCCGGTAAGCGTTCCAGCGCAGGGGGCGCCACCCCACTCCTCGTACATCTCGAACGCCGCGTAAGTGGCGAGTTCGAAGAGCTGGGAACCTGGATCGATCAGCTTGGTAATACGCTCGCGTGCGGTCAGGCGGCCCTTTTTGTGCTGCGATTCGATGGCTTTGGCGCCGCCACCCTGGAAGATCTGTTCTTCCTCGTTCTTGATTTTCGTCAGCAAATCAACGATCCGGCGGGCGTTCTTTTCAAATTCGGGAGACTTGAGATTCGCACTGGTTTTCAAGACCGAATCAGGCACGCGAAGACCTCACGCAGAAGCAGAGTACGAACGAAATGTCAAAACTGAATTCGTATCCAAACCAAGAGGGAACAGTATACGAGTTTTGACCGGGGTTATGCGAATGGGCCTCCGCTGCTCCCGGTGATTGGAAACGTAAGACAATTGGAAACGTAAGCTATTTGCACGCTTCGAGAAGCAGGGTAAGCTAGCAGCGGTATTTCTGAGGGCATCCGCGCCTGCGTTACGCTGCCTAGCTTTGAAATTGCGACCTATCGAGAGGACACGGTTATGAGGCTGCTTCGCCTGAATGCATTGTCGTTTGGTTTGTTTATTTCGCTGGCGTTGGCGAATTCGGTTTCCGCGCAGACGCCTTCGACGCCTTCTGCGAAAGCGCCCGCACAAACTGCCACGAAACCGGCAGCGGCCAAACCTCCGGCACTCGAAGTGCCGCAACTCAAATTTGAAAAGTACAAGCTGGAGAATGGACTGGAAGTAATTTTCTCCGAGGATCACCGGCTGCCGATGGTGGCGGTGAATTTGTGGTACCACGTGGGCCCGGCGAACGAATCGCCCGGGCGCACCGGATTTGCGCATCTGTTTGAACACATGATGTTCGAGGGATCGCGTCACGCCCCCGGAAGTTCGCATTTTCACTATCTGGAAGCAGCGGGCGCTTCGGACATCAACGGGACGACGGATTTTGATCGGACGAATTATTTCGAGACGCTTCCTTCGAATCAGCTGGAACTGGCGTTGTGGCTGGAGTCCGACCGCATGGGTTATTTGCCGGACAAGCTGGACCAGGCCAATCTTTCGAATCAGCAGGACGTGGTGCGCAACGAGCGTCGTCAGAGCGTGGAAAACGCGCCGTATGGCGTCGTGGAAGAAGGGTTGTTCCATCAGCTGTTTCCGAAAGAGCATCCTTACTACGGCGAAGTGATTGGTTCGCACCTGGACATTCAGTCGGCGAAGCTGGAGGACGTACGGAATTTTTTCAAACTGTACTACGCGCCGAACAACGCAAGCCTGGCGATCGTCGGCGATTTCAATCCCGAGAAGGCGCGCGAGCTGGTGCAAAAGTATTTTGGGCCTCTGAAGCGAGGAGAGGACGTGCCGAAGATCAAGGCGCACACTCCGCCGATTATGTCGGAGCGTCACGCCGTGTTTCAAGACAATGTCCAGCTTCCGCGCGTTTACATGGGATGGCTGACGTCGCCGATTTTCAAGCCCGGCGATGCAGAAGCGGATCTCGCAGCAACGATTCTTGGCGGCGGGAAGTCCAGCCGGCTGTACAAGAAACTGGTTTATGAAAAACAGATTGCGCAGGACGTGGCAGTGAATCAGCAATCGCTGATTCTTGGCTCCGTGTTTGAAGTACAAGTGACGGCGAAGGCCGGAGTGAAGCCCGAAGACCTGGAAAAAGCGATCAACGCGGAGCTGGATGCCTTCCGCAAAGAAGGGCCAACGGCGGCAGAGATAGCGCGAGCAAGGAATGTGATCGAATCCAGAATCATCGCTGGCCTTGAGACGCTGGGCGGGTTCGGAGGCGTCGCCGACCGCTTGAATAGTTACAACCACTACCTGGGAACGCCTGATTTTCTGGCGACGGATATTGCGCGGTACGAGAATGCCTCAAAGGAATCGATTGCGGCGTTCGCACAAGGGCAGTTGAATCTGAATCAGTGCGCGGTGGTTTACGGCTTGCCTGGGAAGCAGGACCTGGGCGCGGAAGTGGCGACTCCGAAAGCGCCGGAGAAAGATCCATCGAAGAACAATGGCGAGCCGGTGAACGAGGATGCGGAGTGGCGGAAGGACGCGCCAAAGCCGGGTGTGGCGAGCGCGTTGCACTTGCCGGTGCCGCAAAAGTTTAAGCTTTCGAACGGATTGACGGTGCTGTACAGCGAAAGGCCGGGGCTGCCGCTGGTGGCGGCGAACTTGGTATTGCATGCGGGGAGCGGTGTGAATCCGGTAGATCGCCCAGGGCTCGCGAGCATGACGGCAAGAATGCTGCAGCAGGGAACGGCAACACGTTCGGCTCTGCAAATCGCCGATCGCGCCGCGGACCTGGGCGCCACGCTGAATTCCGGCGCAGGGGCGGACACGACGGGAATATCCACGCGCTCACTTTCGCGGAGTTTTCCGGACGCGCTGGAATTGCTGGCGGACGTGGCGCTGCATCCTACCTTTCCGCAATCGGAGATTGAGAGGGTACGTTCGGAGCGGTTGACCAGCATCGTGCAGGAAAAAGACGAGCCTTTTTCGCTCGCGGTCCGCGTCCTGACGGCGGCACTCTATGGAGCGCATCACACCTACGGTTATCCGGACAGCGGCACGACGGAATCCGTCAAAGCGATATCGCGCGACGACCTGGAAAAGTTCTGGAAGCAGAATTATTTCCCGGACGATGCGGCGCTGGTGGTCACGGGAAACATCAAGCTGGCGACATTGAAGCCATTGCTTGAAAAGCAGTTTGGCGCATGGAAGCCGGGGAGACCGGCTCCTGCGGCGGTGGGTTCGCCGGAGACAACCGACGCAAAATTGATTTTTGTCGACCGTCCGGGAGCGCCACAGACGACGCTGGTGTGCTTCTCGATGGGGTTGCCGCGATCGACACCGGACTACGCGCCGGTGGAGGTGATGAACACGGACCTCGGCGGACTTTTCTCGAGCCGCATCAACATGAATTTGCGCGAAGCGCATGGGTACACTTACGGGGCGTTTTCGTTCTTCATGTATCACCGGGCTCCCGGGCCGTTCATCGCGGGTTCGGATGTGCGGACCGACGTGACCGCTCCGGCGACGACGGAAGTGTTCAACGAACTGAAACGGATGCGCGATACGCAGATGACTCCGGCGGAGCTGCTCCTTTCAAAGGATTCCATCGCGCGGTCGCTGCCGGGACGGTTCGAACGCGGGACGGAAGCGGCGGGAACGTTCGCGGAACTTTTCACGTACGATCTGCCGCTCGATTATTTTTCGACGCTGCCGGATCGCATCAATGCCGTGACGGTCGGGCAAGCGCAAGCGGTGGCGCAGAAATACATTTTGCCCGACAAGATGATCGTGCTGGCGGTGGGCGACCGCGCGAAGATCGAAGAGGACATGAAGAAGCTGAATTTGGGCAAGGTCGAGATTCGCGATACGGACGGGAAGGTGGTTCGCTAATCTGGGTATGCGGCCGTGACGGAACCCAGCTTGGGGCGCTGCGAACACGGCACCAAGACGTTTGGCTGCGGGTTGTATCATTGCGGCCTTGGGGACTGCTTATACGCTTATTGTGACAAATGTGAAATGACGGCGGTTCTTTCGTACTGGAGCACAAAGATGCCTAAAATGCCGCCTGGGTGTCTTCCACAACAACAGATATGTGCGGAACTGCAACCATACTTGGAGTCATGTTCATGTGGCGGCGCGTTTAGAAAAGGGTCGTATCCGCGTTGTCCAGGCTGCAGGCGACCTTTGTCAGCCAAGACTGCCAGTTCTCTACATTGAGACAAACGCTCCGGGCACGAAAAAAGGTTGGCGGTGGCAGGGCAACTGGAACGAAACCTGTTGTATCGTCATCGAGAAGACGGAAGTTCGAGATAACTTCAAACCCATCTAAATCATCGCCGTTGATTTGAGGCAACCCCCATAGGTCGAGCAATCGCAAATTGAGCTGCGAGCAGAATGCTTCGGGTGTGTCAACGCAAAGTAGAAATGTCCGGGTTTTCGCCAGATAGAAATGTCCGCTTCCATGGTTTTCTCCAAGGGTGGTTTGCAGGTACATGGTATTTGGGTTTGATTTTGTTTTTGGGTCTTGGTGTTTGTTCCGCAAGTC
>WNFP01003445.1_pt1 | contig 12692 bp, 12 predicted proteins | sample 5400201 | NCBI WGS metagenome assembly WNFP01 (sample SAMN13153355, study PRJNA577476) | soil metagenome | isolation source: 115 cm saprolite under Madrone tree | place: USA:California | collected 2016-06-14
CAGCGTCAGCGCTCTTACCGCTCTCGATCATGCCATGGAAACCCTGGCGGCGCATGTCACGCCCGCGGTGGTGAATGTGACCGTGACTTCGCGCGCCAAACAGCCGGAGATGTCCGGCCATAACCAGGACGAAATGCAGCGTTTCTTTGGCCAGTTTGGCTTTGGTCCGCAGGGTCCGCAACACCCTCCCATCCCGCGTTTTGAGCATGGACTTGGCAGCGGCATCATCATTTCTCCTGACGGATACATTGTGACCAACAATCACGTGATTGACGGCGCAACCGATATCCGTGTAACCATGAATGACCGCCGCGTTCTGCCGGCCAGGCTCATCGGAGCCGATCCACTGACCGATCTCGCCGTCATCAAGATCAACGGCAGCGGCGGTTTCCCCAGCCTTCCCTGGGGCGACTCCACGGCGCTCAAGCCCGGACAGACCGTTCTGGCCTTCGGCAATCCGTTTAACTTCCGTTTCACTGTGACGCGCGGCATTGTGAGCGCGCTCAACCGCCCGAATCCGTACAGCGATGACGCGCGCAAGCCCGGCCAGTTCATACAGACGGATGCGGCCATCAACCCCGGAAACTCCGGTGGCCCGCTGGTCAACGCACACGGCGAAGTCATCGGCATCAACACTTTTCTGATCTCGCCTTCGGGCAGCTTCGCCGGCATGGGATTTGCGATCCCAACGCAGATCGCGCGCCCGGTGATCGACACGCTGCTCAAGGACGGCAAGATTGAGCACGCGCGCATGGGCGTGGGCATCAATGACGTGACTCCGGAAAATGCGACCTTCTTCCATCTGGAGAACGCAACTGGAGCGCTGGTCAGCCAGGTTGAAGCCGATTCTCCGGCAGCCAGGGCCGGACTGAAAGTCGGTGACGTCATCACTGAACTCAACGGCAAGAAGATGGAAAACTCCGGCCAACTCCAGGCCACGATCAGCACGCACCGTCCCGGCGACAAGGTGAACCTGGGTGTCTTCCGTGACAACAAAACTGTCAGCCTTCCCCTTACGCTGGAAGCCATGAACAAGAAGCCCAACGGAGCCGGCGCCAGCTCCGGCACGGAGCACGGAAAGGCCCGCTGGGGGGTGGGACTCCAGAATCTTACTCCGGACTTGCGCAATGAACTGCAACTGCCCGAGAACGTGATGGGCGTTGTGGTGATCAACGTGGCGCCGGGTAGTCCGGCGGACAACGCCGGCATTTCGCGCGGTGACGTAATTATTGAAGTCAACCGCCACGCGGTGCAGAGCGCAGATGACGTGAAACGCGAACTGGGCAACGTGCCACAGGACAAAGATGCCATGGTGCTCATCTGGTCCAATGGCGGTAGCTCATTCCGAGTGATGCACGCCACGGAGCCGGGAGCAGATCAGAACGGCGACTAAATTTCCCGCCAAATCAAGCAGGCGCACTCTGCAAAATGGGTGCGCTTTTTTTGCATATTCATTTCTGTGGCGTTACTGCCATTGGCCAAGCAGACTACTATTTGCTAAATGGTTAACAAAACCCTAGTAAGATATTCTGGCATCGAATTAAAGAGAGGAGTCAAAAACATGCGTAGTTTAGCTTTGGCGATGATCACGTTGAGCCTGATTTTCTGGAGGCCGTCGATGGCCACAGCCCAACCGTCGCCGACTGTTGCCTACCAGCAAGACCGCGATCGCGACGACAGAGACCGTGACCACGACAGAGACCGTGATCATGACAGAGACCGTGACCGCGACAGAGATCGTGACCGCGACCACAGGGATAGGGTACCGCGTGGGGCCTACGAACAGACCTGCCGTAACATCCACATGGATGGTGACACTCTTAAAGCCACATGCCAAAAGAGAGATAACCGGGGCTGGAGAGATACGTCACTTAAACATGCAGACCGCTGTCGCAATGTGGAGAATGACAACGGAAGGCTTGAGTGCAGGTAACTGCTCGCTGGCAGGGCACCGCAGTTAGGCATCTCCTATTTAAAGCAAAGCGCCGAGCCTGGCAGCCGCTGTCATTCCTTCAATGTGATGGGCAAGCGGCTGCGGGGCTGCACGTCAGCTGTCTGCGGCATGGCGCATGGCACGTACAATGCCTTATGCCACGGGAATGACTGTCACAGTGCCGGACTACGTCTCGCACGGTGCTTAGCCTATAGCCTTAAACGGTTCATCGATTTCCACTTGAAAGCCCGCCACCAGCCGGTTCATCTCATTGGTTAATCCAACCACTGACATCAGCTCTTTGAAAATTTCGTCCGTCATACCTTTCTTGCGCGCGGAGACGGTGTGGGCGGCAATGCAGTAATCGCATTGGTTGCTGATGCTGATGGCCAGATAGATCAACTCCTTATTGAGCGCATCAATCGTGCCGCCGGCCATAATTTGCTTGTTTTCTTCCCACATCTTTTTCAAGCGCACCGGATCGTGGGCCAGGGCTTTCCAGAAATTGTTGATGCGGTCCACCTTGCGTGTGGCCATAATATCGTCATAAACGGCGCGCACTTCAGGACCGGCGTTTTCGTATTCAATGAATCCGAGCGTTGACATGAATGAGGACTCCAGACTTGGTTTTGCTTGCTTGCACAACGGCGTAGACGGTCATGGGTTCGCCGTTTCCCGGCTATGGTACCAGCAGCAGCTTGCCGGTGGTGGTGCGGCCTTCCAGGTCGCGATGTGCCTGCTGTGCATCGCCCAGCTTGTAAATGTGCTCAATACGCAGCTTCAGCCGGCCCGCCGCGATGGAGCCAAGCACATCATTGGCGCGCTGCTCAAGCTCTTCCCGCGTGGCGATATAGCTGACCAGGCTGGGACGCGTCAGGAACAGAGAGCCTTTTTGCGAAAGCTTGATGGGGTCAAAGGGCGGGACCGGGCCACTGGCGCCTCCAAACAATACCATGTAGCCGCGCGGGCGCAGCACCTCAAGCCCTTGATCAAAGGTGGTCTTGCCGACACCGTCATACACCACGTGCACGCCTTTGTTCTCGGTCAAACGCTTGGTTTCCGCCGCAAAATCCTGCTTCGTATAGATGATGACCTCATCGGTCCCAGCCTCGCGCGCCAGCCTGGCCTTCTCTTCTGATCCCACGGTCCCAATCACGCGGGCGCCAATGTTTTTGGCCATCTGAACCAGGAGCAGTCCCACGCCTCCGGCGGCTGCGTGAATGAGCGCTGTCTCGCCTTTCCGGAGTTGATACGTAGTGTTGATCAGATAATGCGCGGTCATGCCCTGCAGCATGGCGGCAGCGGCCTGCTGGTCAGTGATCTTGTCCGGCACGTGCACCAGCCGGTCCGCCGGAACAGCGGCATATTCCGCATACGCGCCGATCACTCCTGTATAGGCCACGCGGTCCCCTGCTTTGACCGATTTCACATCGCTGCCGACTTCAGTTACCGTGCCCGCAGCCTCCTGGCCATCAACAAACGGGAGTGGCGATGGATAGCGGCCCTCGCGGAAGTAGACATCAATAAAATTCACGCCCGCGGCTGCAATCTTGACGATGGCTTCGTTTGCTTTTGGACTGGGGACGGGAACATCGACAAGTGTTAGAGCTTCCGGACCGCCGGTTTTTTGGACTTGAATGGCTTTCATTTTTCACCCGAAGTGGCGAGTTTTGTTTTGGAGCGTTTGCGACAGGAAATTGTAATTGTTGCCGGGCTTTTTGTGTTGGACCGCTCGATTTGGGTGGTGGTCCAGGCCCCGCGAATATTCGCCGCCATTCTGAGCTTCTTCTGGCGGCAAAATTCCGCTACACTTCTCGGAGAAGTAACTCTTCAAACGCATGCCGCAGATTCCCAATCTGATCCACCTGGCGATGCCTGGCTTTATTGCTCTGCTGGTGTTGGAAGCCGTTCTGGATGCCTTCATGCGCCGGGACCTTTACCGGTTCAAAGACACGGCAGCCAGCCTGTCGATGGGCACGGGTAGCGTTCTGCTCGGCCTACTCAGCAAGAGCATGGTGTTCGTTATCTTCAGCAAAGTCCATCAGTTTGCGATTTTCAAGATTGGCTATCAATGGTGGGCTTGGGCGCTGCTCTTCTTTGCCGATGACTTCAGCTATTACTGGTTTCACCGGATCAGCCACGAATGCCGCTTGTTCTGGGCGTCCCACGTGGTCCATCATTCTTCGCAGCGCTATAACCTGGGCACGGCCCTGCGCCAGACCTGGACCGGCAACTTCATGACATGGGTCTTCTGGCTGTGGCTGCCCCTGGTTGGTTTTGCGCCTGTGCTGGTATTAACCATGCAAGCGGTCAGCCTGCTCTACCAGTTCTGGATCCATACCGAACTGGTCCGCTGCATGGGGCCTTTGGAAGCTGTGTTCAATACGCCGTCCCATCACCGCGTACACCACGGCTCCAACCAGATTTATCTCGACCGGAACCATGCCGGCGTGCTCATCATTTGGGACCGCATCTTTGGCACGTTTGAACCCGAAGGCGAAAAAGTGGTTTATGGCCTGACCAAAAACATCAATAGCTACAATCCTTTCCGCATTGCCTTTCATGAGTGGATTGATATTGCCAATGATCTGCGCCGCGCGACCGGCTGGAATCAGAAACTGCGCTGCATCATCGGCCCGCCAGGTTTTCAACCCGAACCAGCCAGTGCGCAAGCCGCCGCCGGCCCCGCAGACTTAACTGCCTGATGTTGTTTTCTTCCTGGGCTTCATCGCCTGCCACTGCTCTTCAGTAAGTAAGTCACCCAAATGGCTGAATTCGCTGGCGCCCTTGAGCCACTCGCCGCCATCCATAACAATCTGGTCGCCATTGATATAACCGGATTGATCGCTGATCAGGAAAGCCGCCAGATCGGCCAGTTCCTCATGGGTGCCAAAGCGTCCCAGAGGGTTGCGCTTCTTGGCCATCTCTTCCATGGATTTGACCGGCATCAGGCGTGAAAATGCGCCTTCTGTAGGGATTGGACCCGGAGCAATGGCGTTGAAGCGAATGCCGCGTTTGCCCCACTCCACCGCGAGACTGCGCGTCATATTCAATACACCGGCTTTGGCCACCGCCGATGGCACCACATACGGCGAGCCGCTCTCAGCATATGTGGTAGTAATGTTCAGGACGCTGGCCTTGTGGCCTTCCTGAAGCCACCGTTTGCCGCAGGCCATGGTTACGTGAATGGTTCCCATTAACACAATGCCGATCACGGCTTCAAACGCGCCGATGGAAAGATCTTCGGTGCGACAGATGAAATTTCCCGCCGCATTATTGACCAGTGTATCGAGCGGCCCGTCCTGCCAGATGGCGCTCATCATCTCTTCCACGCGGTGATTGTCGCGCACATCGCAGGAAAAAACCTTAACAGTTCCACCGGTGGCTTTCTGCAGTTCGTCCTGTGCTTCCGTCAGGACCTGCTCGCGCCGTCCGCAGATATACAGGGACGCGCCCAGTTCCAGAAAGCGCTTGCCCATGCTCTTGCCCAGACCGGTGGCGCCGCCAGTTACCAGGACCCGCTTGCCTGCAAGTAAGTTTTTTTGAAACACGCTTTAGTCCTTTCCGTTTGCTTCGCGTGACGAACAATCCTACACGGCGGCGGTTTATCCCGCCAGCTTAAGGTCCTCTAACTCACCCCTCTGCTGGCAGTTAGAGTCGTCTTAGGGTTTTAAGGAATCCAGTATGTTTGTACCGTTGTTTGGCTTCGGCTAAGCAGTTTATTGTACCCATACAAGGCTGACCTATAAGGAGATCAAGGCGTGAAGATGCAATGGTTCTTCATTCTCGTGATTTTGTGCCGGATATGTATGAACACCGTCAGCATTGCGCCTGCCAGCGTGATTGTGAGACAGCGCGCCCTTAGATCGGCGCGCAGGGGTGCATGATGATTGAACTTCGACTTGAGTTACAGCCTTTCTATGACGATCGGAATCCAAGGAACACGCGCCGCATACCGAGTGGCTCGGCCTCATACCGCAGCGGCGGATGGTCGAGCTCATCGCACGGCAACCAGGGGGAGGTCGCGCTCTGTTGCCCAACTCCCCCACGCCGCAGCGCTACGCTGGAGGAAGATACCTTCGAGTTCGGCACGGTTCGCTTGACTGAGATTAAGCTCTGAGAGCAGGCGTGCGGCAAAGTGCGGTTCCAGGGCCGCAATGGCGATCCAGCCATCGTTGGCCCGATAGAAGCCGTACAACGGATATCCGCCGCCCAAGAGGCCGCCGGGCTTGGTCAATCCGGCCCTGAGCGGCTGCGACAGCTCTCTGGCGCATTCGTATAGAGATACCCAGGCGCAACCGGATTCCCCGGTCCGCGCCATTTTGTTGAGAAGAGCAAGGGCCATGCTCACCGTCCGCTCAGCGCCCGCAAGATCTACAAACAGAGAAGACGGCATTTGTGGCGGCGTCAGCAGGCCGCAATCCACCTGATACGTCAGATCATGTCCGGCGAGCTCTTCGTTCGGTGGGAGATATCCGATAATTCCGACGAAGCATAGCCGAGGGTGCCGGGCATGCAGGCTCTCCCAGTCCAGCCCCAGCCGCCGTAATGCCGATGGACGAAATGAAGCCAGCAGCAAGTCCGCTGTCGAGAGCAGGGTGTCCAGCCGCTGACGTTCCGCAGGGTTTTTCAAGTCCATGCGAACCACCGTTTGTCCAGCGCACAGCGCTTCGTACCATTGCGGGGCAGTTTTGGTGATTGCATCGCCGCCCGGCGGTTCCACTTTTGTGATTTCAGCTCCCATGCCTGTAAGCCGTGCCGCCGCTACCGGCCCGGGAGCATTGAGGGCCACGCTCACGATCTTGATGCCTGACAGAAGCGATGTTGTGCTGGTTGGTTCCATTTATTTTTTCCTAGGGTGCAAAGTCAGGGCGGGCAAAGTGTATTTCTAAAAAGCCAATCTCGCGTTGCATCAAGCCGCCGATATTTTGTGCTGGTTAACGGCGCCGTCTTGTCCATTGACGTTGGTGCGGTGAATCATTTGTGCGACAAATCATTTATAAGATGAATCAACGGATCGCCACTGCCAGCGTGTCATGGTGCTCGCGGATAAAGCGCCGCAGATACGGGCCGATCTGGCTGGGCGCTGCAAAGCCTGCCGTTTTAGCGGCAGCGTCCTGGTCCCCGGCAGGCACGTCGGCGCTTTCAGCATAGTGCTTCAGGTCGCGGAAGACCCCGATGGTAAATATGTCCCAGGCCGCCCCCTGGTCCCGTACGAAAATGAAATTTTCAGGCTCCTTCAGGGCTTTGGCATAGGCGTTCTCCATCTCGCGCTCTTTGTATAAATCGGAGAACTTGCCCGGCAACGCGACGAACATTTCCACGTGAAAGAATGAGCCGCCCGCAAAGGCCTTGCGCAGCTCTGCCAGCGCAGGGCCATAAACGAAGAGATCTTCCTGCCAGGCGATATTTTCCTTAAATTTATCGTCGAATTTCGCGGCGCTTTCCACCAGTTTGCGTTTTGCGATTCGTTCAGGCTGGTAGTACTCCGCGTAACTTCCCAGCGGGAACAGCACCATCAGGTCCCAGTGGTCGCCCTGGCTGTGGCGCATCCAGAGAGGGGCTTCGTCGCCGGCCTCTTTTAAGGCGATGGCCCGTGTTTTATAGAGTTCGATGAGGTCCAGCAGTTTTCCCGGAGCAGCCTGTACCAGGCTGACCTTATACAGGCACGGATTCTCCTCCGCCATAGCCGGCAGGGCACAACAAGCAACAATGAGCAAAATCTGGATATGCCTCAATCGCATAAGGGAAAGGGCCGCCTTCCGTAAAGATATGGCTGGCGCCCGCTTGTGATCCTTGGCACATCCTGGTCACGGCGTTTGCGCCATCTCCGCTGCGATGTTAACTTAATAGGTTTGCATTGTGAATGGATTTCGTGGAGGAAGCATGGCGTCTTCATATAACGGTGTACCTTTGCCGCAAGGCGGCAGCCCTATTACTTACAGCGATGGCAAGTTGCAGGTTCCGGACAATCCCATCATTCCCTATATTGAAGGTGACGGCACAGGCCGCGATATATGGGCTGCATCCGTGCGCGTGTTTGATGGCGCCGTAGAGCGCGCTTATGGCGGAAAACGCAAGATCCACTGGTATGAGATCTTTGCCGGAGAAAAGGCCTTCACAAAATTCAAGGATTGGCTGCCCCAGGGGTCTGTGGATGCCGCCCGTGACCTGCACGTATCCATCAAGGGGCCGCTGACCACGCCCATTGGCGGCGGCATCCGCTCTCTGAATGTGGCCCTGCGTCAGATCATGGACCTTTATGCCTGCATCCGGCCCGTGCGCTACTTCCAGGGAGTGCCTTCGCCGGTAAAGCATCCGGAACAGTTGAACGTGATCATCTTCCGCGAAAATACTGAAGACGTTTATGCCGGCATCGAATGGAAGCAGGGAACGCCGGAGGTCAAGAAGCTCCTGGATTTTCTCAACAACACGATGCTTGCGGGAACCAAGAAGAGAATTCGCGAAGATTCAGGCATTGGCATTAAGCCGATTTCCATCACGGGGACCAAGCGTCTGGTGCGTATGGCCATCCAGTACGCCGTGAAAAATAAGCGGCGTTCGGTAACTCTGGTACACAAAGGCAACATCCAGAAGTTCACGGAAGGCGCGTTCCGTGAGTGGGGCTATGAAGTGGCGCGCGATGAATTCCGCGAGCAGATTGTGACCGAGCGCGAAAGCTGGATACTGGACAACAAAGACAAGAACCCGAACCTGAGCGTGGAGCAGAATGCCGCCATGGTGGAACCCGGCATGGACTTTGCCCCGGAAAGCTTTAAGCAGGAAGTTTACGCGGAAGTGAAAGACGTGCTCGAATCTATCGGCAAGTCACATGGCAATGGCGCATGGAAAAAGAAGATCATGGTCAATGACCGCATTGCCGACTCCATCTTTCAGCAGGTGATTATCCGGCCCTCAGAATATGACATTCTGGCCACGCCCAACCTCAACGGCGACTACATCTCGGATGCGTGCGCCGCTCAGGTAGGCGGTTTGGGGATTGCTCCCGGCGCGAATGTGGGCGATCAGCATGCCGTGTTTGAAGCCACCCACGGCACAGCTCCTAAATATGCCGACAAAGACGTGATCAATCCTGGATCAGTCATTCTTTCCGGCGTGATGATGCTGGACTATCTGGGATGGACGGAAGCGGCGCGGCTGATTGAAACGTCATTGGAAGCGACGATCCAGCAAAAGTTTGTTACCTATGACTTTGAGCGCCTGATGCCGGGCTCCACCAAGGTCAAGACCAGCGAATTTGCCACGCACATGCTGGAAAACATGGTGGACCGGCGCAAGAAAACGACAGTCTAGCCACCGTAGATGCAATGACGCGGTAGAAACAAACAAGAGACAGTTGAATTTTGATAGCGCGTAACAGGGCATGAACTTTATGCCCTACAGAATCTGAGCGGGCTTTGGCCTGAAAAAATCGGGAAGGAATTTTTGCATGCGAAAAAAAGTTACCATCGTAGGTGCAGGCAACGTGGGCGCAACGGCGGCCCACTGGGTGGCGTCAAAAGAGCTTGCCAATGTGGTTTTGATTGACGTTCTTGACGGCGTGCCGCAGGGCAAAGGGCTGGATTTGCTGGAAGCCATGCCCATTGAAAAGCGGGACTCTTATGTTCTGGGCACGAACGACTACGCTGACACCGCGAACTCTGACATTGTGGTCATCACCGCCGGTATCGCTCGCAAGCCGGGAATGAGCCGTGATGACCTGCTTAATACGAACTTCAAGATCATGCAGGATGTGGTCGCCAAGGTTGTGGCCAATTCGCCCAACTGCATCCTGATCGTTGTTTCCAATCCGCTGGATGCCATGGCGCAGGCGGCATTCAAGCTGAGCAAGTTTTCCCGCAATCGCGTGCTCGGCATGGCCGGCGTTCTGGATTCGGCGCGCTTCCGCACCTTCATTGCCCAGGAACTGAATGTGAGCGTGGAGAACGTTACAGCGTTCGTGCTGGGTGGACATGGTGACACCATGGTCCCACTGGCGCGTTATTCCACTGTGGCGGGCATTCCGATTACCGAGTTGATGTCCAAAGAACGGCTGGACGCCATTGTGCAGCGCACGCGCGACGGCGGAGCCGAGATCGTGAAGTACCTGAAGACCGGGAGCGCCTATTACGCTCCCTCCGCTGCTGCCACGGAGATGGTGGAGGCGATCCTGAAGGACAAGAAGAAGATCCTCCCTTGTGCCGTCTATTTGCAGGGCGAGTATGGCATTAACGGTCTTTTTGTCGGCGTGCCGTGCAAGCTGGGGTCCAACGGTCTGGAACAGATCATTGAGATCAAATTGACGCCGGAAGAACAGGCCGCGCTGCAAAAGAGCGCTGACTCCGTTACGGAACTAGTGAAGGTGATTGGCGTTTAGGCAAGTTGGAATATTGCTGAAACATATAAGCTTTTGAAGATGCCCGTAGAGTCAAGTCCCGCTCTACGGGTTTCTTTTCGGTGAAAGTGCGATGTAAGGGCGAGTTTCTACCAACTGGCATCCGCGTCTGGTGGCGCGTGCTCGTCTGAATAGTTGGCCCATCCCCCATATGTCTTGATGATCTCTTGCACGGTTGTGTCAAGAATCAGCGTCAAATCCCAGCTGGCAACAATAACTGTCTGATTGTCCAGATAGAGTGCCGATAAACGCTCTGACTGCATCTGGCGCTGCAAACCGGCTGGCGTGGCTACCAGATATTGGTACGTTGCCTGGTGTTTGTTTTTAGGGTCACGTGTTTCGATGAAAAACTCATCACAAAACGAGTTCGGGTCGGGCGGCCCGGTGATCAGATCGATTTTTGCAAAGTAGTAATTGAGAAACTGCGGACGATTGTACGTGCCATCGTCACGCAGTTCGAGGTCCGGCAGGCGCAACGGGAAGGGCAGGTCTGCTCCAACCGCGGCAGGCTGCTTGTTCTTTTCCTCTTCCTCTTCTTCAATGCCGACTGTGGACTCCTCAATGAGAGGCAGGCCAGATACCACGTGGCTGTCATCCGACGTTGAAAACCTTTTGCCCAGCAGCAGGAAGAGCAGAAAAGCGCCAACGAAGATGATGACTTTTACAGGATCCATATTATGGAGCCTGGCTAAGCAACGCGCTCAATTGTGATTGAATTGATGATTACGTCCTTTGCCGGGCGGTCCTGTGCTCCTTTTTTTACCTTGGAGATTTTGTCGGCCACGTCCTGGCCTTCCACCACCTCGCCAAAAATCGTGTGGTTTCCTGTGAGCCATGGAGTTGCCGCAACCGTGATGAAGAACTGCGATCCATTGGTCCCCGGACCGGCGTTTGCCATCGCCAGCTTACCCGGCTTATCGAATTTGTACGGCGATCCCTTGGTTTCATCCTGGAACTTATAGCCGGGGCCGCCCATGCCGGTGCCGCTGGGATCGCCGCCCTGGATCATAAAGTCTGGAATCACGCGATGAAAAATCGTGCCGCTATACAGCGGTCCGGAACCGCTCTTGCCGCTTACGTTGTCTTTCCAGCTGCGTTTGCCTTCGGCAAGATCGGTAAAGTTCTTGGTAGTGATGGGCGCTTCTGCTTCAAAAAGACGGCAAACAATCTTTCCCTCAGTGGTATCAAAAACCGCGTATGTGCCTGGCTGGCGAGTCATTCATTTCCTTCCTGCGTGAGTGTGGTCTGAACTTGTTTCTTGGTGGTCTTTATTTTAATTATTTTATTTGGCGTAGATGACTATTTTGGCGTCGGTGACTTGGCCGGAGCGCCGGCTTTTTTTGTGGCCGCTTTTTTCGCTGCTGGTTTCGCGGCGGCCCCGGCGATGCCCTGAATCTCAATGTGTTGAATCTTCACCGGATCAGCGGGGCGGTCCTGGGCGCCACGGGGCATGCGCGCGATCTTCTTCACCAGTTCCACGGTGCTGTCGTCGCACTGGCCAAAGATGGTATAGCCGCTGTTGGGCTGGCGGCGCCCGCCCATGCACCCGTTAGGATCAAGACAGGGGTTCAGGAACGAAACTTCTTTTTCCGTAATAAAAAATTGTGAGCCGTTGGTATTCAGGCCGGAGTTGGCCATGGCCAGGCGTCCGGGCTTGTCAAAGAGCAAATCAGCGTGCAATTCGTCTTCGAACTTGTACCCTGGACCGCCAGCCCCGGTCCCCTCTGGATCTCCACCCTGAATCATGAACTCCGGTATGACGCGATGAAAAATCACGCCGTCATAAAGAGGTTTTCCGTGCATCTTTTTGCCCGTGGCCGGGTCTGTCCAGTCTTTTGTGCCGGTGGCAAGACCAATGAAATTTGCCACAGCCTTGGGGGCTTTATCCGGCATAAGTTCGCATTTCATATCGCCTGAGGTCGTGTGGATGATGGCCGTAGGAGCGGCAGCTGGCGCGGCGGACGCCTGCGCGGCCGGAGCTTTCGCTGGCGTTTTCTTGGCTGGGGCGCTACTTTGGGCCGAGGCAGTGTTCTGGGATGCCGCGACAAGGCTAAAACACAATAGAGTCAATAGAATGCGATTCAACATTCATTCTCCTTAAAAGGGTCAACCGCATATTAGAAATCCTCACTGGAAAGAAGTAAAGTCGGCGGGGCTAACATGTTGAAAGCCGTCGCCAAAATGGGCAGCTTTCTCTGTAACCTTTTCCCCGGCCTGCGGTAATCATCTCTGAAAGGACAAAACAGCCACTTGGCAGGGCCGCCGACCAAATCGCCGACCAAATCAATGTCTGATGAAGAGCTGATGACCCAGGTGCGTAATGGCATCGGCGAGATGCTGGGCGTGTTGTTTGATCGTTATCAC
>WNFP01003448.1_pt1 | contig 12686 bp, 11 predicted proteins | sample 5400201 | NCBI WGS metagenome assembly WNFP01 (sample SAMN13153355, study PRJNA577476) | soil metagenome | isolation source: 115 cm saprolite under Madrone tree | place: USA:California | collected 2016-06-14
GTGCCCACCTATCTGCGAAAGAACATCAAGGTGAAGTGACATCGCGTGTCAGGCGATGTCATCCCGAGCGAAGCGGAACGGAGTCGAGGGATCCCGTGGATTTGCCGAACAGTTCCGCTACCGGATTGAAGCGCGTGTCATTTCATTAAGTCCAGCACTGCGGCGGTCATTCCGATGATTCCAATACGGATCGTCGGCTCGGGAACGGGGGCGAATTTGCTCGAATGGAGGGTCGGCAATTCCTTCCCCGCTTGTTTGAACTCCGCGATCTTCGCGGGATCGACTGCGCCGATGTGAAAGTCAACCGCCGGAATGGAGTGGTCCGGCAGGCTGTATTCGGAAAAGTCTTCACCACCCATCGTGGGATCGACGAACTCGACGTTTTCGTCGCCTAACGACTTTTTCCAAACAGCGACAAGCCGCTTCGTGAGTTCGGGATTGTTGTAAGTCGCAGGCGCAACTAGATCTTTGGACACGCTGACAGTCGGAGCCAAGTCCGGCGGTATTCCAGCAGCTGCCGCGCAGCCTTTTGCAATCCGATCGATGTCTTCCAGCACGCGCTCGCGCACCTTGGGTTTATATGTGCGCACCGTAAGCTGCATCTTCACTTCATCCGGAATAATGTTGTGTTTGGTTCCTCCGTGGATTGATCCCACCGTGATAACAACCGGATCGAGTGGATTATTTTCACGGCTTACGATGGTTTGCCACGCGTTGATGATTTCCGCTGCGAGGACGATCGGATCCTTCGTCTTGTGGGGATAGCCGCCGTGTCCGCCCACGCCTCGGACGGTGACATCGACTGAATCGACATTTGCGGACGTATATCCTTCGGTTACGCCAATGTGCCCGGTTTCAAGATCGGCCTTGTCATGAAAACCAAGCGCAAAATTCGGTTTTCCGAATCGGTCATAGAGTCCGTCTTTGAGCAACGCGCGTGCGCCAGTACCAATCTCCTCTGCTGGTTGCGCAACGAACACGATCGTGCCGTGCCATTGATCTTTTAACTTTCCGAGAGCGCGCGCGGTGCCGATAAACGCCGCAACGTGTGCGTCATGCCCGCAGGCATGCATTACATGGACGTCCTTACCTTCGTCATTTTTAGCGACGACGTTGCTCGCGTAAGGCAAGCCGGTTTGTTCTTCCACGGGCAACGCGTCCATATCGGTGCGCACAAGCACGGTCGGCCCTTCACCATTCTTCATCACACCTACCACTCCGTAACCCTTTAGGCTCGAGTTTTCATATTTGCCGAGATGCTCGGTGACCTGGCAGCCTGCCGCGCGCAATTCCTGTGCGATGATCGTCGACGTGCGCTCTTCGTGTCCGGATAATTCGGGGTGAGTATGAACATCCTTGTAGATCTCGAGCAACGAAGGCAATTCCGCATCGGCAAGGGATTGCGGCGTTTGCTGTCCGCAAACCGACCGGCTGATCAAGATAGACAGCGACAAGATCGAGGCGCGGAACATTTTCATTCCGGCCTTATAACAGAACGCCATTCTAGGGCAACCGTTTCGGTTGCGAAAACAAACGGCAGGCGAAGCGCCTGCCCTACACATTTGTCATTCCGAGCGAAGTCGAGGAATCTCTCGCTGTGGAATTCGAGAAAAACACGCTGCTTTTTAGCGCTGATCCGATGCCGCGAATTGTCGCTATTGAGCTCGGCGAAACCGGCACGGTTCGTGTTTATCGCCGGGAAGCAGATGGATCGACGGTCGCTGACGTCGAGCCATTTCATCCGTTCGTCTGGGCTGACAGCGACGTTGTCGATCTCGGTATCGAAACCGAGAAACTCCAGAGCGATCTCAAGTATGGCTGGCTGATCACCGTGGATAGCTGGAAGGAACTAATCGCCTTGCGCAACGGATTGAAGAATGCCGGGCGCGATTTCTTCGCGTTCACCGATCCGGTGCAGCACTACCTCACGGCCAGAGGCCGGACATTGTTCAAAGATCTTCCATTTGAAGAGTTGAAGCGAATGCAGCTGGAAGTGCTTTCTGTAGCCGGGGGCGGTGACCCCGGCCGGGACGATCACGTCATAAGCATTGCGCTATCGGATAATACCGGCTGGGAAGAACTAATCGTTGTCGACCCAAACAACGTTGAGGATTCCGAGCGCGCTGCGTTGAAACGACTAACGAGTCTCGTTAAAAAGCGCGATCCGGACGTGACCGAAGGCCACGATTTGTTTCGCGTGCATCTGCCGTTGCTCGTTGCGCGGGCGAAGAAACTCAAAACCAAACTCGATTGGGGACGCAGCGATGGCTTCTTACGCTCCCGTCCGTCGCGACTCCAAATTGCAGAGAAAACCATCGACTACCCGAAGTTCACAGTCGGTGGTCGCCACTTTGTCGATACATTTTTGCTCGCGCAATTCTATGATGTCGGGATGCGTTCCCTCGCGGGTTTCGAACGGACGGATGTGGCGCGACATTTTGATCTCTGCGAAAGCGAACAAATCTCTGCGCTCACCGGTAAAGAATTGCAGCGTGCGTATCTGGAAAATTCAGAAGCCTTCCGGCGGCGCGCCATATGCGGCGTGCGGGAAACACGCGCGTTATCAGACCTGCTGAGCCCAAGCTACTACATCCAGGCGCAAATTTTTCCATATAATTACCAGGACGTGATCGTGCGCGGCAACGCCACGCGCATCAATGCGCTTTTTCTTCGCGAGTATTTTCGGCAGCGGCATTCCATTCCCGAACTACCGATGGTGCGGGCATTCGAAGGAGGTTACACCGACATTTTCTTTACCGGCGTGGCGCGCGACGTGTGGCATTGCGACATCGCTTCGCTCTATCCGTCGGTCATGTTGCAATTCGACTGTTTTCCCGCAACGGACCAACTCCAAATCTTTCGACATTTGCTCACTGATCTCCGCACGTTTCGCCTGGAGGCAAAAGCGAAAATGCGCGCGGAAACGGATCCCGCCAAGCAACACCATCTTCAAGCGCTGCAAAACACGTTCAAAATTCTGCTGAACAGTTTCTACGGATATCTTGGATTCGCACAGGGACATTTCGCCGACTTCGACGCTGCCGCGCGTGTGACGCAGATCGGGCGCGATCTGCTTAAGAAAATGATTGAGTGGCTCACTGCGCACGGCGCGCAGGTCATCGAAGTCGATACCGACGGGATTTATTTTGTGCCGCCCTCATCCGCAGCTGCTGTGGAGGCAGGCGTGTCGCCTGCGAAATCCAAGACCAAAGCAGCCGACACGGCTGCCACTACAGAGAATGAGATCGAGGAACTACAGCGCGATCTGGCAAAGGAATTGCCGCCCGGAATCGATGTCGAAATCGACGAGCAGTTCGACGCAATGTTCAGCTACAAAGCAAAGAATTACGCGCTGCTCACGAAAGACGGCGACGTCGTTATCAAAGGCGGCGCGCTCAAATCGCGCGGACTCGAAAAATTCCAGCGCGTCTTCCTTGAGGAAATGATCAAGCTCATCATGGAAGGAAAGCCGGAAGGGATTGCCGATCTTCGCGGCCAGTTCGAGAAGAAAATCCGGAACCGCGAATGGAAGATCGACATGCTGATGAAGACCGACACGTTGCAGGATTCGCTCGACAAATATCGGGCGAAGATTGCCGGCTCTGCGCGAAACCGCGCCGCCGCGTATGAGCTCGCTCTGGCCAGCGGCCGCAGTTATAAACCCGGCGATCAAATCAGTTATTATATCAAAGCCACTCCAAAGAAGGTTCCGGCTTACGAAGCTGCCAAACTGGCGAGCGATTTTGACCCGGAAAACCCTGACGAAAACGTCGATTACTACGTCGCGAAGCTAGATGACTTGGTGAAAAAATTCAGCAGCCTCACCGCAGTCACATCAGCGCCAAAGCAAGAAAATCTGGCTTTCTAAGCTTCAGTAATGGTAGCGCACTTGCGCAATCCAGAGATCGCCTCGAACGACGCGATATATAATGCGGTGCTCGCCTGTAATTCGACGTGACCAGTAGCCTTGAAATGCGTGCTTCAGTGGCTCCGGCTTTCCGAAGCCGCGATATGGATCGCGCATCGTTTCTTTTATGAGTTGATTGATGCGCTTCAATATCTCCGGATACGTTTGCTGCCAATAGAGATATTCCTCCCATGCTTCCCGCGAGAAGACAAGATTCACGCGTCCAAATTCAATTTTCTACGGATACCTTTCCCGCGCTCGAGCGACTCGATTGATTTCAAGAGTCGCTTCGCATTCGCTGGAGAGCGCAATAGGTGGGCAGTCTCCTGGAGCGACTCGTATTCGGAAAGCGAGAGCACAACGACCGACTGGTCACGTTTGCGCGTGATAATGACTGGCGCGTTGTCCTCACAAACGCGGTTCATCGTGTTGGCAAGATTTTCTCGCGCTTCAGTGTAAGTGATAGACTTCATAACATGGACAGGATACTGTACAGCCGTCAAAACGCAATTTGCTCTGGAACAATTCATCCAGTCTTTTCTTCAAACGCGTCGCTTCTTTGACTTGCCGCATCGGCGAGAGCTGGCAGAAGTAAATACCCCATGAAACATTGTTTCTTTTGTCCTACTGCGGTCGTCATTCTATCGGTCCTCCTTGCCCTGGAGCATTCGTATCCCGCTCAAAGCGACATGATGAAGCGGTAAAACGGTTGCAGGATTGGATTGGACACGTGTCGATCGCGGCGGAGAATCGCGGTTATCCCGAAGGCGCGGAGTACATGGCGAAGCTCGCGCGCGATGCGGGATTTCAACAGGCGACGGTAATCAACACAGATGGCAAGCCGGGCGTGTTCGCGACGCTCGACGCCGGTACGCCGAAAACCGTCGGGCTCTATTTCATGTACGATGTGAAACAGTTCGATCCGTCGGAGTGGTCGTCGCCGCCGACCGAAGCGCGGATCGTGGAAAAACCGCCGCTCGGCAAAGTGATGATTGGTCGCGGCGCGGTAAATCAAAAAGGACCTGAGGCGGCGTTTCTCGCGGCGCTGCATGCAATTCGAGGCGCAGGGAAGAAGATGCCCGTTAATCTCGTTGTGGTTGCCGAAGGCGAGGAGGAGATCGGTTCGCCGCACATTCCGCAACTCGTTAGGCGACCCGAAGTGGTGGACGCGCTCAAGAAATGCGTCGGTGTGTTCATGCCTTCAGCGACACAGGATTTGGATGGCGTTGTGACGGTAAACCTCGGGTCGAAAGGCGTGATTGAGCTGGAGCTCGTTTCGAGCGGTGAAAAATGGGGGCGCGGCCCGGCCAAGGACATTCATTCCTCGCTAAAGGCGATGTTGGATAGCCCGGCGTGGCATTTGGTTAAGGCTTTGGACACGCTTGTGTCCGACGACGGCAACGAGATCACAATCGATAATTATCCAAAGCCGCGGCCGCTCACTTCGGAGGAGAAGACGATGATCGAAAAAGTCTCACGTGTGCGGAGCGAAGCGCAGGCGAAGAAACTGTTCAGCGTGCAACGTTGGATCAACGACTTGCCATGGGAGCAGGCGAATGAACGCCTCGAATCACAACCAACCGTGAACATTGAAGGACTTGGGGGCGGTTACACCGGCCCTGGCGGGAAAACAATCCTGCCGCATCGCGCCGTGGCGAAGATCGACATGCGTTTGGTGCCGAATATGAAAGCGGCGGATGCCCTCGCGGCATTGAAGGCGCATCTGGCCAAGCGCGGCTTCGGCGATATCGAAGTGAACATGACCGGCGGATATGATCCGACCAGCACGTCGGCTGATTCAGCACTGATCAAAGCGCAGGCCGCGACTTACAAAAAATTTGGGATCGATCCGCTGTTGTGGCCGCGCAACGCTGGTTCGTATCCCGGTTATGTTTTTACCGGCGAACCGCTCAAGCTTGCTGCAGGCCATTTCGGACTCGGTCACGGCAGCGGCGCGCACGCGCCGGACGAGTATTACATCATCGAGGGAGCGAACCAGAAAATCCAGGGATTCGACGGCGCGGTGATGTCTTTCGTCGAATACCTGTACGAGTTGGCGAAATGACGCTCCGAGCAATCCTTTGCACGATGCGCTGAAGAATTTGCTATCAGAACTCCCTCTGTTGTAGCCACGGCCCTGTGGGCCGCCTTCCCTAGTTTCAACAGCAGTGCAGCAGCTGGACCGGCCACAGGCCGGTGGCTACAACACTATGAAAGCGCGCCTATACCAGTTTGGCTTCCAGATTGATCTGCGTGCCCGCGAGGGCGACTGACACAGGACAAGTCTTTTTGGTCAGCTCGGCTTGCTCGCGAAATTTTGCTCCGTCGATGCCAGAGACGTCGCCTTCTGTTTTCAAATCGATCGACGTAATTTTGAATCCGCCAGCGCCGGGTTCCAGTTTCACTGTCGCAGTGGTGCTTATGCGTTTGGCGGGATGCCCAGCTTTTTCCAGGTTCAATGCGAGCGCCATCGAAAAGCAGCCGGCTTCCGCCGCGCCGATGAGTTCCTCGGGATTTGTCCCCTTTCCTTCTTCGAAGCGCGATGAAAATGAGTAAGGGCCATCGAATGCGCCGCTCCCGAGTTTCATGGTTCCCCTGCCCTCTTTCAGTGTGCCCTCCCATACTGCCGATCCAGTTCGTGTTGCCATTGTTTTACCTCCTTTAGTTTATGTTGGCTAAACGCTTCGCGCCAGATCAGCGCAAGCGCAACTCACGCCGGCTCAGGGGCAGCAATGTCGGTGAGGGGTGAGGATCGGTCCCGCTTTGCTTGTGCGTCCGCTAAAGCGCGCTGTCTGCGGCCGAGAAACAGGCTGAGAACACACCAAACGCCGGTCAGCGGCACCGCGACCCAGGAAATACCGGTCAGACCCAGACCGAGCCAGCGCAAAAGTGAATAGGACCACGCACCAACTTGATCAGCGACGCGGTAAACAAAGGTGTCGATGAAACTCTTGGCTTTGTATTTGTCTTCGCGACTGAGAACGGTGAACAGAACTTCGCGCGCGGGACGCGTAACGGCAAAATTTCCCGCGCGGCGCGCGACTTGAAAAACGGCGAACAAGCTCAACACCGGTGAGATCCCAATTGCGATGAAGCCAATCATGCTCAGCACGGGCAGGAAAGCGAGCGTCGGGCCGACGCCGATCCATTTTAGCAAACGACCGGTGAGGAAAAGTTGCACGAGCAAGGTGAGTGAATTCACCCAGGTATCAATGTGCGCGAAGAAAGCAGTGCGCGCGGCACGATCGTGGAACTGGCTTCCGGTGATATCAGCCTGTTGAAAATAAACAAAGGTCGTGGTGATGGCGTAGAGGAACATGAACCCGCAAATCGCCATTAGATAAGGCGAGCGGAAGACATGTGAGATGCCGGTGACGATTCCGCCGCCGACCGGCCTTTCGGCCGCTTTGTCATCGCGCGCCGCGCTTCGCCCAGGGTGACGAGTATGGAAATCAGCAGGAAAAAATCGCACACACCACGCTGCCGCCTCGAGCATGATCGCGGAAATGATGAGCAAATTGACGCCACCGATTCTTTTCACGAGCGCTCCTGCGAGAAACGCACCGACGATGCCACCAAGCTCGCCGCCCACGCTGATGAACGCGAACAGGCGTTTGCCTTGGTTGGGGCTGAATACATCCGACATGAACGCCCAGAAGACGGTAAGGATGAAAAGGTTGAAAGCGCCGCTGACCCAAACGAAGAAAGCTGTCCCGACCCAAAACTGTGCAGTGTTGCTAAGGTAGTGCATCGCCAGATAAAAGATGGCGAGATTTAAAATGAAAAAACGGTAAACGATCGGGATGAATTGGCGTCGCGACATTCGAGCGACGATCGCCGAGAAGGCAGTGTTGGCGACAAGCGCAACGAGCAATGTGCCAGTGAACATCCACCAGAGATTTTGGACGCCGTTGTGCGCGCCGATGTCATCGCGCACTGGTTTGATCACGTAGTAACTGCCCAGGACCATAAAATTAAAAACGAACCCGAGCCAGAGCGCGCGCAGTTCGTCGGCTTTTACGTCAACGATTCTGGTGAGGATGCGTTTCACATTAATGACGAAGCACGAATGTCGAATGACGAAGGAATGACGAAGCCCGAAGAATTATTCGTCATTCGAACATTTGAGCTTATTTCGCCATTCGTCATTAGGATTTCGTCATTTCTTTCTTCTTCCACGCTGCGAGCACTTCCGCTTCGCGTTCGGGTGTTAGACCGGCGCGCAATTTCGATTGTCGATCTTGCGGGAGCGACTTGAACCAGGCGAGCGTGTCGCGCGCAGTTTCGGCGAGCGGACGGAATGTCAGCCCTTTGCTGAGCGCGCGATCGATTCTTGCGCGAGCGAGCCCACTCTCTTTTCCAGTCCAGACGGGCATGTCTGACCACGGTTCCACTTTTTGCCGGGTGAGAAAATCTTCCGCTACCCATGTGAACGTCGCATTTGATTTCAATGCGGATTTGATTTCATCGAGCATTCCGCCGATGCCCAATGGCTTCGTCGGACCCGTTGCGTTGTAAATACCGGTCTCGCGGTTTTCGGCCATTCGGATCGTCCATTCGGCGAGATCTCGGGCATCGATGAATTGCACCGGATCGTTCGGCGAACCGGGCGCGAGAACTTCGCCGCCGCGGTCGATCCGCACCGGCCAATACGTGAAGCGATCAGTCTCGTCGCGCGGGCCGACGATGAGCCCCGGGCGGATGATCAGCGTTTTTCCTGGAAACCATTTCTCGGCTTCTTTTTCGGAGAGCGCTTTGAGCAGACCATAGGTTTTGTAACCGCCTGCCTTCATAGCCTCGAGCGTCTCCTTATACGGATCTGCGCCTTCGTATTTTTCTGTCGGCGCGTTTTCGTCCGGACCGGTCTTTACTTCGCCGTAAACCGAAATCGTCGAGATAAAAACATAACGCTCGACATTACCCTTGAGAACCTGCGCCGCGTCGCGCACCCATGCCGGAAGCGTTGTCGGGTTATCGCTTACCACGTCCCATTGCCGATTTTTCAACGCATCAAGACGACCGTTGCGATCGCCGATTAGTTGCTCGACTTCGTTAGGCAATTCTCCGGGGTGCGTCTTGCCACGATTAAACGTCGTCACCTTATGTCCGCGGCTGAGCGCATACCGCACCTGATACGGACCGGTGAATCCGGTGCCGCCGAGAATCAGAATGCGCAGGGGTTTCACGGATTTTTGAGCGAATAGTTTTGTCGATCTTGCGTTCAGGGCGAAAGCTCCGGCAGTGGCACCGAACAGTTTGATAAATTGACGACGCGACGTTTTCATATCGCCCGCTAACCTTTCTTGTCATTCCGAGCGAAGTCGAGGAATCTCTTAACTGCCGTCCCCTATCCGATTAGAGATGTCTCGACGCTGCTCGACATGACAATTCGAAAGCTAAACCAAATGACTCGCCGCGAAGCCGCACGTTTGATTGGCGCAAGTGCGGCCGGACTGGCTTTACCGACCATCACGCGCGCGTTAAGCGAATCATCGACGATGCTGACGCGCACCATCCCCTCCTCAGGCGAGAAGCTGCCAGTGATCGGCCTGGGAACATGGCGAACGTTTGATGTCGATCTAACGACCGATAATCGCACACAGCTTGAAGAAGTGCTGTCGCTTTTCGTGAAGCTTGGCGCACGCGTGATCGATTCCTCGCCGATGTATGGTCGCGCTGAAGACGTGATCGGCGATCTCGTACAGACCCAGGGCATTCGAGACAAAGTTTTTCTCGCCACCAAAGTCTGGACTCGCGGCAAGGAGAGCGGGACCAAATCGATGGAACGTTCGATGGCGCTTTTGCGCCCGAAACAAATCGATCTGATGCAGGTGCACAACCTGCTCGATGTTCAGACGCATCTGGCGACATTGCGCGAATGGAAGGAACAAGGCCGCATCCGTTATCTGGGCATCACGCACTATGAGGCGGGCGCTTTTCCCGACGTCGAGAAAATCATGCGCAGCGAGAAACTCGATTTTGTGCAGATCAACTATTCGCTCATGGAACGCGACGCTGAAGCGCGCGTTCTGCCGCTGGCGCAGGAGCGCGGCGTCGCGGTGATCGTGAATCGGCCATTTGGCGCTGGCGATCTCTTCGACAAAGTTCGATCGAGGCCACTGCCTGATTGGGCCGCTGAATTTGATTGTCACTCGTGGGCGCAATTTTTTCTGAAATGGATCGTGGCGCATCCTGCCGTGACCTGCGCCATTCCAGCGACGAACAAGCCGGGGCACCTCGAAGACAATATGCACGGCGGAGTCGGCCGGTTGCCTGATGAAAACATGCGCCGACGGATGGTCGAATTGGTCTCGTCACTGTAGATGCGCCGGCTCTTCGCGCATTCGGCAGATGTCAAATGAAATAAATTGCGTTTCCTGAAAAAATCAGTTGCGGGCGTGGCCGATATGCCGGATAGGACGCGCGCTTTATGCAAAAACTTCTCACCATCACGCTCACAATTCTGGGATGCTCGGCGTTCTGTCCTCGCCCGGCGCTGGCGCTGGTATTCTCGGCACCAAACCCGAAATTTGTTTATACCGATGCTTCTGGCAAGAAACAGTCCGCTCAAGTCGTCGACAAATATTATCCAAAGAAGATCGTGGAGCCGTTTGCGAAGGCTGATTCAAACATCGATCCGAAACTGCGTCGGGCGGCTACGATCGCCGAGGAACGCGCGCACGCGCACTCACTTTCCAAGTGCTGGCATTTTGTGAAGGAAGCGCTCGTTGCTGCAGGCGTGGTGAAGTCTCGGCCGCAGACAACGCTGGCTAAACAGGCAGGGCAGGAACTGGTGAACAATTACGGGTTCAAAAAACTCCCGGTCTCAAATCCCTACGAAGCACCTGTCGGGTCTGTGCTGGTCTACGGCGCCAAGCGAGCGGCTGGCCACGTCGAGATCCGCACCGAGAGTGGCTTCGTCAGTGACTTTCGCTCAAAGATACCGTCACGCCGGCCGCTTCTGGGCGTCTTCGCAAAGAGTTAGTTCGCGCGGTTTACTCAGCCTCGGGTAAATCGGAAGATCCGATTTCGGCTGGCAAATCGCGCAGCCGCGCGAGAACCTTTCCCGATGCCTCAGCCAATTCGCATCGCGATGTGGTCAGGGCCGCGGAACATCTCGACCGCGATGATGCGTGCGTGGGGTAATCGACCGGACACCTTTGTCATCGATGAGCCCTTTTACGCCTATTACCTAAAGGCGACTGGAAAAAAACATCCCGGCGCGGATGAAGTGATCGCAGCTGGCGAAACTGATTGGCGGAAAGTCGTTGTGCACCTGACCGGGACGATCCCGAAGGGCAAGCATATCTTCTTCCAGAAACAGATGACGCACCACCTGTTGCCGGAAGTAGATCGCGAATGGCTCAGCGCAGTGACGAATTGTTTCCTAATTCGTGATCCGCGCGAAGTCATTGCTTCATACATCAAAAAGCAGGAGGACCCTGCGCTCGAGGACCTCGGCTTTACACAGCAGGCGGAGATTTTTGATTTGGTCCGCGATCGCACGAATGCGATTCCACCGGTTGTTGATGCAAAAGACGTGCTCCAAAATCCTGAACGGGTCCTGCGGCTGCTCTGCGATGCAGTCGGCGTTGAGTTTAGCAAGTCGATGCTTTCCTGGCCGCCAGGGCTGCATGAGACCGACGGCGTCTGGGCGAAGTATTGGTACACGGAGGTGGCAAGGACGACCTCGTTTCGACCATATCGGCCGATGCACGGTGAGGTGCCGGGGCGCTTGCGAGAAACTTGCGAGCGCTGCCGGGACTGTTACCAAAGGCTGTATGAACATCGCTTGCGTTGAACCGCGGATGCTACCCGATGATAAACAAGCCAGACCTCCCCATTCCCAGAATCAAGTTCAGCCACTAAACAGGGAAGATTAGTGTTCATTCGTGTCCATTCGTGGTTAGCTTTTTCGTTTTATGCTGCAGAAATTCGACGAACGAAATCGCGACCTCATTGTGAACATCAACGGGGCGCTGATCCATCGCGACAACGCTGGAATCAGCCCGTTTGATTCGGCAATGCAGGGCGGCGATGCGGTCTGGGAAGGCTTGCGCCTGTACGATGGCCGCATTTTCAAGCTATATGAGCATCTCGATCGGCTGGAGCGTTCGGCCCGCGCACTTTCGTTCGCCGAAATTCCGCCGCGAGAAAAGATCATCGAGGAAATCAAACGCACGATTGAGGCAAACAAAATGCGCGATGGCGTCCACATTCGCCTCACTCTTACCCGCGGCGTGAAAATCACCTCGGGCATGGATCCCCGGCTAAATCAGAGCGGACCGACGTTGATTGTACTCGCCGAACACAAAGCGCCAGTTTACGCAAAGACTGGGCTGACTTTGATCACCAGCAAAATTCGGCGGCCGCCACCCGAGGTTCTGGATGCGCGAATTCATCATGCGAATTTGCTGAATTCGATCCTCGCGAAAATCGAAGCAAACAACGCGGACGTGGACGACGCGCTCATGCTGGACACGCGCGGTTTCGTCGCCGAAACGAACGCGACACATGTGTTCATCGTGCGCAACTCCGATAAATCGCGAGCAAGCGGCGATCTTGCGACCAGCCGCGTTGTCGCATGTCCTGAAGGAATTACCCGCGCGACCATGATTGAAATTTGTGCAGCGGAGAAAATTCGTTGCGTTGAGACAGACTTGTCAGTTGTTGATATCTACAGCGCGAACGAAATGTTTTGCACAGGCACAATGGGCGAATTGGCCGCCGTTACGAAGATCGACAATCGCCAGATCGGCGATGGTAAAGTCGGTCCGAT
>WNFP01005571.1_pt1 | contig 12686 bp, 12 predicted proteins | sample 5400201 | NCBI WGS metagenome assembly WNFP01 (sample SAMN13153355, study PRJNA577476) | soil metagenome | isolation source: 115 cm saprolite under Madrone tree | place: USA:California | collected 2016-06-14
AAGCCAAGGGAGCCCTGGTGCTTGCCATTGTATTTGTAGTTGTCTTTGTCGCGACCTACTACGCGTCGCGGAATCTAGGTAAAGATACGGCTGCCAACAGTGCTGTTTTAGCGCTGACGCTTGGGTTTCCAAATCATGCCGGAGTGGGTTTTCCTCTACTCCTGGCTGTTTATGGCCCTGAGGCCTCCGTTACCGTTGCTGTCGGCCTCGCCGTCGGTGCGACTACGATCACCCCGGCCACCCTTGCGATTCTCGAAAGCGGAACCAGTTCGGGCAGGACACTGTCTCCTGCAGCTCGCATCCGCGTGTCGCTGGTGAGAGCTCTTCAGAAACCGGTATTCTGGGCTCCCGTGCTAGGTGTTGTTGCAGCCGTCGTCGAGCTCCACATGCCAACTTATCTTGATAGGAGCCTGACCATTCTCGGTGACGCGACGGAAGGAACCGCATTGTTTGTGACAGGCTTGATTGTATCGGCGCAACGTTTTGACCTGAGCTGGGGTGTGGGCTGGGCTGTCTTTGGCAAGAATGTGATTCAGCCGGCACTTTGCCTTGCTGTAGCGCTCCTGATAGGCGTGCCTGTAGAGCAGACCAAATACGTAGTCTTACTCGCTGCGATTCCGAGCGGCTTCTTCGGCATTCTCTTCGGCGAAGGTTTCGACGGAACTCCAGAGGTGGCGAGCGCGAGTCTCATCGCGAGCACCATGCTTGGTATCGTCACACTTGCCGGATGGATCATTCTTCTCAGCCACTTGCATTAGGATAGACTATGAGTCACCACGAAGGTCACACTTTCCGACCGCACTATCTGTTGGCGGTAGATCCGAAACAACTCATCGAAGCCGTCTGTAAGCATTCGTCAGTGCCTAAATGGGTAGAAGAGCAGGTGCGGACGACTCCGTTTGTGGTTGTTCGCCGTGGTCTAGCCACGGGGCAGGAAATTCCGATCGGTGTCCGTGGAAAGGAACGGAATCAGCGGTGGGCTGCCTCCTGTCATCCGAAGTTGGTGAAGAGCATCATCACGCCCTCGCAACTCCTAACGCGCCCGATTCCCACGTCGCGAGTAAACGCCACACCTGCGCTTCGCACCTTAGACCTTCTCAAAGAGCGCTGGATGGACCTCGGTCGTCCTTGGGGGCCGGGAGGCAGTATTGGCTTCGAGCTTGCGACCGGCATGCATGTGGTAAAGCCGGAAAGCGATCTGGATATTGTTATTTATGCGACAAGGCGCATTACGGCAGATGAGGCAAAGTCCCTCTGCGCTCGGGCGATGGATCTTCCTGCAGTCGTTGATATTCGCGTGGAGACGCTTGTATTCGGTTTCTCCCTTTGGGAATTCGCGAGCGATCGCCCGGCAGCGATCCTCATGCGCGCACCGAACGAGGTTATGCTTGGGACGGATCCATGGGCGATGAACTCACAATCATGGATCCGAATGACGCGGTTGTAAGAAGATCGAGGCAGATATGAGCGTAGCATTTCTGTTTCCTGGACAAGGATCGCAAGTTCCCGGCATGCTGCACACCCTGCCGGATCATCCGGCCATCGGGCGGACACTCGATGAAGTGAGCGAAAGCTTGGGAGAAAATGTGCTGGAGCTCGATTCGACGGAGGCTCTTCGGTCAACCGTTTCGGTCCAACTCGCTTTGCTGGCCTCCGGCGTCGCGGTGGCACGCGCTCTCATCGCAGAAGGTGTAGAGCCGGGAGCAGTCGCGGGCATGTCCGTCGGAGCCTTTGCCGCCGCAGCCGCGGCCGGCGCTCTGAATCTTGGCGATGGAGTTCGGCTCGTCAAGCAGCGTGCTGAGGGCATGGTAAAACTTTACCCCAAAGGCTACGGTCTCGCAGCCATAGTCGGGTTGACGGAGAAACAGGTATCCACACTGGTCGAAGCGGCATATACGGAGCGAAACCCTGTGTACGTGGGCAACATCAACGCTCCTCGTCAGATCGTCATCGCTGGTTCCGATAAAGGCATGAACAACGTGTTAGAAGCTGCCCGAAAGAGCGGCGCCCGTAAGGCGGTGCGCCTGAATGTGTCGGAACCTTCACACTGTCCGTTACTTGAACCCGTGGCGGATGCGTTGAGAGAGAGCTTGCAGGCAATACACTTGCAACCGGCGAAGACGGTTTACGTCGGCAACGTGACTGGAAGAGCATTGCGAAGCGCTGAGGCTATCTCGGAGGACTTAGCAAGCAACATTGCGCATGGTGTTCGCTGGCACGATGCGACGACTGTCCTAGACGAATTAGGCTGTCGCCTGTTTCTCGAGATGCCACCGGGCCATGTTCTAAGTGAACTTGGTCGGGAAGCGTTCCCTGACGTGAGGACTCTCGCTGTCGGGGAGACTTCGCTTAAGGATGCTCTACGGCTAGCCAATCAATTCGGTATAAGCAACCCCCCAGCTACTTTGTCCGCTCGTCCTATGTCCTGGATGGACGTTCTTAACAGTTGAGATCAACTGCTCCGGAAAACGTGCCCCTCTAACCACTGATGAGTTAAACCAAAAATGGACCGAAGAACATTTATCACCGCAAGTACCGCGGCCGCTGTTGGCCTGACAAGCAACCCGATTTTAACTGCCCGCGCTCAAGAAAAGCAACCGCGGCCAACATCAACTGAAGGTTTCTGGCCTAACAAAGCGCGGCTGGTCATCTCACTGTCCATGCAGTTTGAAACCGGCGCTCAGCCCGAACGAGGTGCGAGCAGTCCCTTTCCGCCGCTCGACTCGAAATATCCCGATCTGCCGGCACAAAAATGGTACGACTAGAAGCATCCGGATCTCGCAAAGGAAATTGTCGAACGCGGACATGAAGCCGCCGGACACGGACAAACGTGGGAGCCGCAATATTCCATGACTCACGAGCAGGAACGCGCTGGGTATCAGGCGAGCATCGATACGATTCAAACAGTTACAGGCACGCGTCCGCTTGGTTTCAACGCGTTCTGGCTGCGCGGCACGCCAAACACCCTGGGCATTCTTCAAGAGTTGGGTTTCATCTACCACATTGATGATATCAGTCGGGAAGAGCCGTTCACGGTGACAGTGAATGGCAAACCGTTTGCCGTCGTTCCCTACACGATTCGCAACAATGACATCGTGCGCTTTGATTCCCCAGCCACGACCAACGCCGCATATTTCCAGGACTTGAAGGACGATTTCGACGTCCTCTACGCGGAAGCCGCGTCCCGTCGACGGATGATGTCGATCAGCACGCACGATCGGATATCGGGCATTCCCGGGCGCGTGAAAATGCTGGAGGAGTTCATCAAGTATGCTCAAAAACACAAAGGCGTCGCCTTCATGCGTAAAGACGAGATTGCCAGGTGGGCTTTATCAGCTCCCAACGTTCCCCATGAGACGTGATGTAATCTTAAACAACTAGCCGTCGAAATATGATGCTTAGCCAATCGTTCGCTCGTTCACTGTGGTTGGTTACGGTTTTTGCTGCGGGCGCAGTCGCCTTTGCCGAGGAGACCTTGCCAACCCCGCGCAGCATCATACTCGCGACCGGACAGGAACAGGCCGCGCAACCAGTGATCCTTGCCGCGCGAAGGTATGCCGCGTTCTGGAATACGGGCGAAGCACGCTACGCGGAAGCGACGCTGGCGAAGAATTTCGTTGATCGCACTCTTCCTTCAGGACGTCAGCAAGGTATTAAGGGCGTGCTCGAGGCATCGAAGAACTTTCGCGCGGCCATTCTCGATCTGAGAGCGGAAATGGAAGAACTTTTGGTCGTGAACGATCGCGCGGTCGTTCGATACAACTTTATGGGACATTTCACCGGCAGCTTCAAAGATCTGAAAGGCGATGGTCGCGAGATCAGCTTCCGCGCGGTTGACAATCTATCGCGTGCAAAACGGACAAATCTCCGACAACTGGCACTTGGAAGACAATCTCTCGCTGATGCAACAACTGGGCGTCGTAAAACCCTAATGAACTGGCAAAACGGATGTCACTGCGAGCGATCGAAAGACCAATGAAAGGACAAAAAGAAATCTGGGCGCTCTGCTTCCGACTGCTCAATGCTGTGGGGAGAATGCAATGAAAGATTTTGCAAAGTCGCGGCGTGGGTTTCTGAAGACCACGGGCGCTGTGGCCGGGGGATTTTTACTCTGCCCGAGAGGCATTCTTGCTCAGACGAAGGAGCAAATTCAGCACAGTGAACCAGCGGTTTCGCCAAGCGAGTCCGCTGCCGCAGACTACACACTGCGCATAGAAACGTCTCCGGTAGAGATTGCGCCCAAGCGAATCATTTCGATCACAACCTACAATGGACAGTTCCCTGGGCCATTGCTTCGGTTCAAAGAAGGTCAGCAAGTCACGGTGGACGCGTTCAATGACACCGATTCGCCGGAGCAATTGCATTGGCATGGCCAGAAGATCCCGACTGATGTGGACGGAGCCGCCGAGGAGGGAACGCCGTTTATCCCCGCGCATGGCAAGCGGCGCATTGTGTTCACGCCCAGACCGGCAGGCTTGCGGTTCTATCACACTCACAACCGCGCCGGCGCAAATCTCGCGGCTGGACAGTACAGCGGACAAGTGGGGCCGGTGTACATAGAGCCGAGACAGGAACCGGGCAGATACGATCGCGAAGTCTTTCTTGTCCTAAAGGAATTCGAACCAACTTTCAGTCGCGGCGGCGACATGGCCATGGATTTCCTCTCTCCGGCGATTCGCGTCAAGTCGCTTGAAGACACGGGGGAGTCCGCAATGAAAGCCTCGATCGCGAAGGGTATGCCGCACGGGTATGAGGTCGGCTACGGATCATTCACGATCAACGGACGCATGCTCGGTCACGGGGAGCCGATTCGTGTTAAGCAGGGGGAACGCGTCCTGTTTCATATCTTAAACGGAAGCGCTACCGAGATTCGCAGCCTGGCATTGCCCGGCCACTCATTTCAGGTCGTCGCGCTCGATGGCAATCCCGTCCCGAACCCGGCGCAGGTGCCGGTGCTGTGGCTGGGCACCGCTGAACGTATCTCCGCCATTGTGGAAATGAATCATCCGGGTGTCTGGATCATGGGCGATCTCGCCGATGATGATCGCCAGCACGGCATGGGCAGTGTCGTTGAATACGCTGGTCGCGGCGGACAACCGAAATGGATCGCCCCTGCGCCGTTTCACTGGGACTACGCGCGTTTCGCGAAGGTCGGTGCAACTGCGCCTTCACCGGACGAGACAATCGAGATGATCTTCGCGAAGGACAACGCCGCAGAGGAAGGCTTCAACCGGTGGACTATCAATGGCGTGGCCTTTCCCATGAGCGACAAGATGATCCCAGCTTCATTTCACCTAAAGCAAGGCAAGCGCTATCGCATTCGTATGCGCAACGCCAGTGACGATATCCATCCAATCCATCTCCATCGCCATAGTTTTGAGCTGACGAGTCTGGCCGGGAAGTCGACAGCCGGAATCTTGAAAGATGTTGTGATGTTGGGCGGATACCAGGAAGCCGAGGTGGACTTCGTTGCTGATAATCCGGGACTGACGCTTTTCCACTGCCACCAGCAACTGCACATGGACTACGGTTTCATGACGCTCTTCGACTATGTATAGGCGCCGGAGCCGCTTTTCGTCCTAGATCGCTTTGGCCTGACCACTGCTTTTTGCTCCTCATGACATCGACTCCTGATTGAGGGGCAAAGCGACGACAATGCTTGTGCCTTTGCCGCGCTCGCTCGTGATTTCCAATTCTCCGCTCATCTGTTCAACCCGCTCCCGCATCCCGGTGAGACCCAAACCGTCATTTCGATCTTTGAGGTCAAATCCGGCGCCATCATCACGCAGCTCCAGCCGAACTCCCTTGCCGTTGCAGGTTAAGCGCGTTCGAAAATTCTGCGCGTGCGCGTACTTCAGCCCGTTGGTCAAAGCTTCCTGCCCAATGTGTAAAAGGTTTTCCTGCCAAATCCGCGGGAGCCCTGGCAATTTGCCGCGCAGTTCGAAGGAGGTGTGCAGCGCGGTTCCCGCCGTTGTGTCCTTGATGATTCCTTTGAGCGCGTCCCAAAAATTATCGCGCTCCAAAGCGTCGGGTCGCAGGGCGTGCACAGATCGACGCGCTTCGCTTAAACTTTGACGAGCCAAACCCGCGGCGCGATGCAGATGTTTGTCCGCCTCCGTCTGCTGGCCGCAAGATGTCGCATCCTCCGCCGCTTCCAATTGGATAATCACTCCGGTGAAACCCTGCGCGAGTGTGTCGTGCATGTCGCGCGCCATTCTATTTCGTTCTTCAAGCACAGCCGCCTGCTGGCTTTGCTCGGCAAATAGATTGAGTTGAATCGCGAGCATGGCCTGGTGAGCGAGTGCCTGGGTCAACTCGGTTTCCTCCGGCCGATAAGACGCACGATCGACATGGCGAATGCCAACAAAGCCTCTGACTTGTCCACCCACCAAAAGCGGCACTGCGAGAAACCTCTTTGTGCCGTTTCGTTTCAAATGCTCACCCCAATCGCCGTTAACGCGCGGATCAGTCTCGACGTCATCGCAAACCACCGGAGCTGCCGTGAAAAGCAGCTCCTGAACTACTGCGTTCTCTTTCCAGAATAAGGGGTCCTTAATGAATGGATGCTCCGGATCCGGCGCGGCCAATTTTCCGCCATCCGACGTTGAGGAGCGCAAAATGAGTGAGTCGGTCGAGTTGTCAAACAACCACAAGCTCACGCTTTGCGCGTTCAAGAGGCGGCCAATTGTACTGAGCATCTGCCCAATGAATTTTTCCGGCTCCGGCGCAGTCGCCAGGACGTCCAAACTCTGTGCCAGCGCTTCGACTTGTCCGCGCGCGACTTGCTCGGAAGCGCGCAGCGCCTCTTCTGCCCGCTTGCGCTCCGTGATCTCAGCACGCAGCTCCTCATTGACCTGCCGCAATTCAGTCGTCCGCTCTTCGACTTTCAGTTCGAGTTCACTGCGCGCCTGGTTGAGCAATCGCTCGGCGCGCCGCCGCGACGAGCTAAACCAGCTCATTAACAGCGCTACCACTGCGAAATAAATAAAATAGGGAAGATGCGAACGCCAACTGGCCGACAAATAGACGGGCTTGGTCGATCCGTCCGGAAGGACCATCCGATAGGCAACTTCATAAGGGAGGACGAAATAGCCAAACGCTACAAACGAGAGCACGACAGAGACAAGACCAGGGCCTGTTCCCCCATACCAAAATGAGATCGCGATTGCGGCAAGGAAAGAAGATGACAGCGGATAGCCTACATTAAACTTTTGGAGGATGAGTTTTATTCCGAGTGCTGCTGCAACAGAGAGAACCGCCAATCCATAACGGAAAAACGAATGCTCTAAGAGCGGCCGCCATCCAACGGGCTGGGCGCCAGTTGTTCCTGGATCAGTTGCCACGCTAGCAAACGCTCGGGACTTCATGACAAACCATTCATTTGCGGGGCGCGTCTGATCTAGTTCGGCGCTGATTGCGAAAAGATAACAGTTTGCGGCGCGCCGGCCACTCTCCCAAAAGAGGGACTGCAAAATCCCGCGACCGCTGCGTGGTTACGCGCGGCCCCGGCATTAACGTTCTCATTGGACAGATCTCAGAATGAAGAATGGCGACACACGAGATGCGATGAACGCGGCGCAAGGATCGATTGTGGTTAAGGCGCCGGTAGCCGATGTCTACAAACGCTGGCTGGAGTTTGAAGACTACCCAAAATTCATCACGGCAATAAAACGAGTGCGAAAATCGGACGCGAACCATTTTTCCGCGTCACTGGCATTCAATGGAAAGCAGCATGAAGCGACACTTGAGATCATGCTGCGTGTTCCGGAGCGAAGGCTGGCCTGGCGAACTGTTTCCAACGGCCACGCTCCCGACCACCTCGCCGCCGGCGTCGTTTCCTTCGCGTCGCGTCCTAACAGCAGCACATGCGTTAATTTCAAGCTGGCCTCCAGTTTCGGCGGCGCCGTCTCACATCGGGTCGATAAATACCTCCACAATTTTAAAAGATTGGTTGAGGCGGGCTGAAGATCCAATCGCTTGCTTCACAAAGGGAGGGCTCGATGAATCGGAGAACATTTGTAACACAAACCGGAACCTTTCTCGCAGCTGCAGGCGCAGCTCCCACTCTGCACGCACAGCCCACAACCGGGAATGCTATGGTGCCTCACACGTCCATCCACCGCATCGAAGCCGACGGTGTAACTGTCTTCTACCGGGAAGCCGGCGCAGCGGATGCTCCGGTGGTGCTCTTGCTGCATGGCTTCCCGACATCTTCCTTTCAGTACCGGGAGTTGATTCCACGTCTGGCTGACCGGTATCGAGTCATCGCCCCCGATCTCCCAGGATTCGGGTTTACCGAGGTCCCCGAGCAGCGGCATTACAAGTACTCCTTCGACGCGCTGGCGCAGACTGTGCTAGCCTTCACCGACGCGCTCGGTCTCAAGCGTTACGCGCTCTACGTCTTTGACTATGGCGCTCCTACCGGCTTTCGCCTGGCGATTGCGCACCCGGAACGCGTTACCGCCATCGTTTCGCAGAATGGCAATGCTTATGAAGAAGGCTTGGGGGACGCATGGGCTCCCATTCGGCGCTACTGGAGAGAACCATCTCCCGAGAATCGTGAAACGGTGCGCAAGGCCCTAAGCCCAGAGGGACTTCGCTGGCAATACACCGCAGGCGTTCCAAATCCGGATATGATCGCGCCGGAGGGTTACACTCTTGATGCTGCGATGATTGCGCGGCCTGGCAACATGGACATTCAGCTGGACCTGTTTCTGGACTATGCAAACAACGTGAAGCTCTACCCGGCCTTCCAGGCGTATTTCCGGAAAGCGAAGCCGCCGCTGCTCGCGATATGGGGTAAGCACGATCCATTTTTCATCCCGGCAGGTGCCGAAGCTTACCGGCGAGATAACCCGAACGCGACCGTCCAATTTCTGGATACGGGACACTTCGCGCTGGAAACGCACGTCGAAGAAATCGCCCTCGCCATGAAGCAGTTCCTCGCGAAGAAGGGTTCTTAGGCAAGAAATTCCTGCAAACTTGCTGCTTGGCGCGTATAGCGGACTGCGCCAGGGCCATTCGAAGAGAAACGTCGTTACTTTGTTTCCTTCTGTTTAATTGGCCTGGAGATCTTCAACAGAAGATAACCAAGAAAACCAAGGGATTGTTAGGCGAGAAGGCCTAAGAGTTGGCGCACAGCGAAGTGCCCACACACCATTCAAACAGAAACTTCGTTACCTTCGTTTCCTTCTGTTTGATTTCTTCTTCTTCGCCGCGACTGAGTGTCCTACCTCCAAAGAGGGAGTGAACATCACTCATTAGTAGGACTACAAAATCCCTCGGATGCGACATTGCGGCAGACCCAACAGCGTCGGTAGCGTGGCCGACAAAATGAACACTCAAATAGGCAGCGCGACATTCGACGGGAAGCGCGACAGTAACGTGCTTCGTGAACCAGAAATCAACAAATCAACGGAGAGGAAAATTCTTACAGTTCTGGTCTTAGTTGCACTAACAATCACCACGGCCTCGGCACAATACCAACGCACCGATTTAGTATCGAATCAGCCGGGAATAGCGCCTGTTACTGATCCAAATCTTGTTAACGCCTGGGGTCTGGTTGCACTCGCCACCAGCCCCTGGTGGGTCAGCGACAATGGCACCGGAGACTCCAGCCTGTTCAATGCAATGGGTCAGCCAGTTATCGCCAGCGGCGGATCCACGAATTTCGTGACCGTCCCGCCTGCGCCATCCAGCCCCGCGGGGACGCTTGGCACGCCAACCGGTATCGTCGGAAACATCAGCACCAACTCGAACGACTTTACGATCACGGAAGACGGCAGATCGGGCCGATCGATTTTTATCTTTGCGACATTAGACGGTACGATCAGCGGCTGGAATCCCGCAGTCGGCATAGTTAATCCAGCGACGGGCGCCACTCATGCCACTCTCGCGGCTAATAGATCAAACGTAGGTGCGGTCTACACGGGCTTGGCTATCGCAACCAACCAACAAGGCCAAACTTTCCTGTATGCCGCCGATGGTGGCCCGAACCGCAGAGTTGACATGTTCGATGGCACATTTGGTCTGGTGAAGTCCTTTGACGACCCGGCTATCCCGAGGGGTTTTACCACTTACGGAATTCAGACCATAAATGGCAACATCTGGGTGACGTTCACTGCCCTGAACAAAGCGCAGGGTGGCTTCGTGGACGTCTTTGATACAGAGGGCAATTTGGTGAAGCACTTCGCCGCCCGCGGTCCTCTCCATTCGCCCTGGGGCATTGCGCTGGCTCCAGCTGATTTTGGTCCCATGAGTAATGCCATTCTGATTAGCAACAACATTTCGAGAGGCCGAATCAACGCGTTCAGTCCGGAGACGGGTCAATTTCTCGGCCCACTTCGCGACGCAAATGGCAAGGTTATTGAGGTGGACAATATTTGGGCACTGCAGTTTGGCCATGATGGCGGCCCGAACGGTGCGCACAACCAACTCTTCTTTACAGCGGGCCCGGACAGTTATGCGAACGGCCTATTTGGAGTGATCACGGTTGGACCCTAGCGCGCCGCAATTCAAGTCGCGCAGGCAGGCGAGTTTTGGGGAGAAGGGAGTCGTCGGTGGCACTAAGCTGCCGGCGACACTCGCCGTCTTTGGCCAGAAGAGCGGCATCTAATCGGCACTTAATCCCGATAACACCAACATCCACTGCCACCAGCAACTGCACATGGACTACGGGTTCATGACGCTCTTCGACTATGTATAGGTACTGGAGCAATGATATTCGAGCGACCGAAAAATCCGTCTGGGCAAACGTCCAACTGAGGTGCCTTTAGACGAAACTCGTGTTGAATTTGATGACGACAAGATCGATAGAATCATGAGCGACGTTCGCGACAAGGCTCACCTGAATGTTCGTCGCGCAACTCAAGATAAATACGAATAGGGAGCTGGTTAATCCATGAGAAAAAATCCGCTGAACAAAGGTATCATAATGGAGAACGCTGCTGGCATCGGGACGGTGACGTCTGAGATGGTTGAAGCCCGTGCGCGCGAGTTAGCCGCAATTAACGGTCGTCCTTCTTCCGAACCCTCCGAGGCTGACTATCAACAAGCCAAACGTGAGCTGACAGGAGAAGCGGAAATGGATCCGCAGGAAGAGAGTAGTGAATCCGTACCCGATTCGGACGGTTGGGATCCCGTGCCGGGCTCGACGGGACGGCAAGCAGCAGACTCCCTCGGAGAAGATGAAGATGCCGAGGGACGCAGCGAGAGCGCGCAGATGTTCGAGGAAGGCGTTAGCGAAGCGGAGCACGATCAAATGCGTCAGGCATCCCGGGCCGACAGGGACAGCGACGAAGGAGAGCCATAACTCTCGCGCGTCTGCAGTGGTTTAGTGTTGAAAGGTCTTAGTCTGCGACTCGACTGACCGGCGTTTGTTCGTTTCCATTACATCGCCGAAAATAGTTTGCTGTAACTTTTGTAAAGGGCTATTTCTGAAGGCCGCGTGGCGTTGGGTTGATAGGAATACGGGAAAAGAAGAAGCTTTATGACCTGCAACCGAAGAAGAATCAGTCAATACACTTTATGCCCAGTCTAATCAGAAAACTGTTCCATAAATCGGAAGCGCCGAAAGACGGCCTCACACAGCCGCAGCGTGAGGCGATAGTCGACTTGCTAAACTATTGCATGTACGCCGACAATTTTGTCTTTCTCGCGGAGGACAGGTTTATCACCGATACGGTCGCGAAGTTCAAGTGGGACCCGAAAGTACCGTTCGATCAGTTCGTTGTGAGATCGATTGATAACGCACGGAACGCGAGAGAAAATCAGGGGTACAGAGATCAATTCCTGGCTTCGATAAGGGATAGGCTTGCTACCGCTGCAGTGAAGGGACAAGCATTGGACCTGTGCCAGGGGATCTTTGTCGCCGATGGCGCGCGCTCTGACGAAGAAGACGACGTGTTTCAAAATCTGAGGAAGCTGCTCGAATAGATTCCGAATGGTTATGCCGGCCGTTGAGGCCGGGCTTCAGCGCGGGGCGCTGGTTATGCAGCCTGCGGACAGTTCGCTTCAGTCGTCATGATTCGGAATAGTCTGCGAGTTCTCGAGCAGAAGGTGAACGCGAGCGACAAACTGAGCGAAGCGGACAAGTTCGACCTGCAACAATATATCACTCGCTGTTACGGCTCGCTCACCATGTTCGACATCCTGTTCAAAAACAAGGACGACCAGTTCCGCACCGACGCCTAGGGCAGCACAGTGGGAAGGCCGAATATCTGAATGAGCTGGAGCGACGAATCATTTTGCCCGCGGACTTGATGCTATACGTGATTCACGTATAGCATTCCAGGATGGCTTTCGGGACACTCCCTGATCACGTTCGGCATCAGAGATTCGCAGCCGGTGCGTTCCCAAGAAGACTGCGAGCGTGGCGCGAGCGGAATAATCTCTCGCAAAGCGAGGCGGCGTTGAAATTACAGATCCCCAAGCGAACACTGCAAGAGTGGGAGCAAGATCGAGCTGCGCCGCGCGGCTTTGCGCGAACCGCAATCGAAAAAGCCATTCGCGCCTAGCGTGCCCACAGGGGGTTGTTGACGGAAGTCGTTACTATACGTGAGTCACGTATAGCATCATGACAGCTGCAATAGCGTTCTCTTGTAGCCGGCTCGCTGTGTCGAGGCGCTGGTGCCAGTCCGGTCGAAGACTCGTCGTAGAGAGTCGGACTTGTAGCCGCGGCCTATCAT
>WNFP01006195.1_pt1 | contig 12684 bp, 12 predicted proteins | sample 5400201 | NCBI WGS metagenome assembly WNFP01 (sample SAMN13153355, study PRJNA577476) | soil metagenome | isolation source: 115 cm saprolite under Madrone tree | place: USA:California | collected 2016-06-14
AAGAGGTTCTCACCCGGCCATACCATCACATCCAAGCTAGAGGCGACGCCGATAGCGGTCAATGAGGCGGCAGCACTAGTGCTGACGCGCTATCCGCTCCGCCGCTACGCGCTTTTGCCGCAGACGTAGATCGTGTTCTGGGGCCCGGGCGCCTCCAGCGCCTCGACCCGCGTGAACCCGGCCTCGGCCAGCATGCTTCGCGCGACCTGCTCGCCCCAGGCCGTTCCGAGCCCAGCCCCGCCCTCGGCGAGCGAGACCGTCATGCAATGCAGCACGCTGATGCCGTACAGGTACGGTGCGAACGGCTGGCCAAGGTTGTCGGCGAGGGCAGACGAGGCGCGCGGCTCCATCATGAGGTAGACGCCGTCCGTCGCCAGCGCCCCGGCGATCCGGCGCAGCGCGGCGGCGGGGTCGCGCTGATCGTGGATCGCGTCGAACGAGGTGATCAGGTCGAACTTCGGATCGGGCGGCAGCGTCGTCGCGTCGAGGCGCTCGAACCGCGCGTTCGCGAGTCCCATCGCATGAGCCTCGGCGCGCGCGCGGGCGATCGCGTCCTCGCCGAGGTCGAAGCCGACGAACGTCGAGCGCGGATACTCGCGCGCCATGACGTTCACCGCATGACCGGTGCCGCAGCCGACGTCGGCCACGCGGATGCCTTGCTGGAGCCGCTCCGGAACGCCCTTGACCAGCGGCAGGAAGGCCTTGATGAGCAGCCCGTCGTAAATCCGCCGCCACGAGGCGTCCATGGCCTCGGTGAAGTCGGGCCGGAACTCCGAGTACGGCACGCCGCCGCCCTGGCGGAAGCAGTCGGAGACCTTCGGCAGTCGCGTGGCCAGCATCCTGAGCGTCTGGCTCCCCGGGGCGAGATTCCGGCTCGATGCGCCGGTGAGACACTGCGCGTGCTCCGCGGGCAGGGTGAAAAGGCTGGTGGCCGCGTCGTAGTCGACCACGCCGCCGGTGGCCATCGCGCCGAGCCACTCGCGCACGTACCGCTCGTCGAGGCCGGCGCGCGCGGCCAGCTCAGAGCTCGTCGCCGGGCCCTGCGCGGCCGCCTCGAAGAGGCCGTGACGGTAGCCGAGCTCGATCATCAGCGTGAGCACGCCGCCGGTGTAGAACCCGAACACCTTGCGGGCGAACTCCTGGACGCGCTTCTTATCGAGCTCCGGCCTCACGACCGGAGTGAGGCGCCGGCGCGCAGCTTGGCCTTGAGCTCCTCGACGCTCAACACCCACGCGATGGATCGCGCCATCAGCTCGAGGGCCATCCAGTGGTGGTCCTTGCCCCGCATGCTGGCGACGCAGTCCGAGATGACGACGGTCTGATAGCCGCGATTGGACGCGCCGAACGCCGTCGAGTAGACACAGGTGTCGGTGTTGACGCCGGCGAGCACGACCGTCTCGGCGTCGTAGACCTGATGCAGCAGGAAGTCGAGATCGGTGTGGAGGAAGCTGTCCAGCGATTTCTTGGTGGTCACGTGCACGTCGCCCGGGGCGACGAGGAGCGCCGGCACCTCGGCCTGGGGCGAGCCCTCCTGGCGGTCGGGAATGTGCCGCACGCCCACCTGAGCGTTCTGGCTCAGCCCGTTCCGTTGGGCGATGCGAAACGTCTGGCCGGCGATGACGTGACGGTCGAGCTCGGCCGGCCGCCGATTGACGTAGGCGTGCACGACGGGCAGGCCCTCGCCACGCACGAAGTCGAGCAGGTCGCGCGCGTGCTTCATCACGCGCTCGGCTTCGTCCGGCGCCACCGGTGACGTCGCCACCTCGGGGTCGAGATAGTCTCGCTGCATGTCGACGGTGACCATCACCGTGCGGCGACGATCGATCGTCAGCAGCGCGTTCATCCGCTCCCGGTACTCACGGCGATCCTGGAATTCGACGGGCGGTTTCATCGGGGGTGAACCTCCTCGCGTGCGAGCGCCGCCCGGATTGTCGCCGTGCTAGAGTCCCGGCGTCAATGGGCGGCCCGCTGGGCCATACACATCGTGGAGGGAACGCACATGAAGTCACCGCGGTCGCTTCGGTTCGTGGTCTGGCTTGTCACGTTGCTGGTTGGCTTCGGACTCGGGACAGCGGTTGGGCAGATGAGCCCGCCGCAGGACACCAAGGGCGTGGACGCGAAGGTCGTCAGCACGGTGGATCTCGCGCCGGATCTGCCGGGACATCAGCTCCGTCTCCGGCGCCTGACGTTCGAGCCCGGCGCCGTGGCCGGGGTTCACAGCCACAAGGACCGCCCGGCGTTCGCGTACATCCTGGAGGGAACGCTCACCGAGATGCGCGAGGGCGGCTTCCAGAAGCAACACAACCCCGGTGATGTCATCACCGAATCGCGTGACGTGACGCACTGGGCGGAGAACAAGAGCTCGGGCAAGGTGGTGATCGTCGGCATCGACGTCTTCAAGCCGTAGCGGCCTCGATGAGGGCGGCGCGGGTCATCGCGGGAATCGTCGGGGTCGCGCTCGTGGCCGGCTGTGCGGGCCGGCCCACCGCGCCGAGCCCGTCCATCAAGGCGGAGCTGGCGCCTCGGGGTGAGCTCCGCGCCGCCCTCTTCACCGGCAATCCCGTCATCGCCAGCAAGCACCGCGAGACCGGCGAGCTCTCGGGGACGGCGTTCACGCTCGGCCGGGCGCTGGCCGCCGACGCGGGCGTGGGCTTCGCGCCCATCGAGTACACGACGATCGCCCGCCTGATGGACGATGCAAAGACCGGCGCCTGGGATGTCGCCGTTCTCGCCATCGATCCGGCACGGCGAGCGGTGATCGACTATGCGCCGCCCTACGTCGTCGTCGACATCACATACCTCGTTCGGCCCGGCTCGCCGATCGCCAGCGTCGCCGAGGCCGACCGGCCCGGAGTGCGCGTGACGGCTGCGCGCGGCGCGGCCACCGCCCTCATGCTCCAGCGCACGCTCAAGAACGCCCAGCTCACGCCCGCGGACAGCGAGCCCGCCGCCTTCGAGCTGATCCGCGAGGGAAAGGCCGACGCGTACGCGCAGAATCGCTTCATGCTCCTCGGACTGGCGGATCGGCTGCCCGGCGCGCGCGTCCTCGACGACCGGCTGGACGTCGTGCAGCTCGCGCTCGCGCTTCCCAAGGGCCGTCCTACCGCGCTCGCCTACGTCACTACGTGGATGGCACAGGCCAGGCGTTCGGGCCTCGTCCAGCGCGCGACTGGAGCGCGCGCCACGCCGTCGGGCCGTGGCCCGCCATCGCTCACCACGACGATGGGACCGCGTCGCTGATCGTCGGCGGCAAGGCGGTGCGCGCGCTCGAGACCGGCGCCTTCAAGGTGGCCGCGCGCCTGGAGGACATGGACCGGCGCGGTGTGGACGTCCACGCCATCTCACCGCCGCCACCGATGTTCTGCTACTGGGCGGAGGCGAAGGCCGCGCGGGCGGGGGAACGAGCACATCGCCGCGCTGTGCGCGGCCTATCCCGATCGCCTGATCGGCGTGGCGACGCTGCCCATGCAAGACCCCGCGCTCGCCGTCGAGGAGCTCAGGTGGGTGCGTGAGCGGCTGGGCCTCCGCGCCATCGAGATCGGCACGTTTCCCGGCAATCGCGACTTCGACGACCCGATGTTGTTTCCGTTCTTCGAGGCCTGTGCGGCGCTCGACGTGGCCGTCTTCGTCCATCCCGCCATGCCGGTCGCCGCCGGCGACCGGCTGACGCGTTACGACGTCCGGGAAATCGTGCACTATCCGCTCGAGACGACCGTCGCCGTCGCCGCGCTCATCTTCGGCGGCGTGCTCGAGCGCCTGCCTCGGCTCCGCATCGGCTTCGCCCACGGGGGCGGGGCGCTCCCGTTCCTGCTCGGCCTCTTCGACCACGGCTGGACGGTGCGCGCCCACCTCCACGAGACGGCGCCTCGTCCGCCCGCGGAATACGTGCGCCGCCTCTACGTCGATTCGCTCACGCACGGCGCGGCGACGTTGCGGCTGGTTGTGGAGACGATGGCGCCGGGGGCGGTGATGATGGGAAGCGACTACCCGCTCAACATGGGCGCCGCCGACCCCGTGGCCCATGTCCGCCTGGCCGGCCTCGACGCGATGGTCGAAGCCGGCGTCCTCGGCGGCAACGCCAGGCGCTTTCTCGGCACCTGAGCCGGCCGCCTCAGGAGGATCTGGACGGCGATCGTCCCGGGTTTCGGCCCGCCTCGCCGTCGTGATCGTCGCAACCCTGCGAAATCTCGTCCGCGGATGTCTGGCAGGCGACGTGCAAATCCGAGGCGCCATGCCGAAGAAGATGTATGTCGTGTCGAGAGCCAAGCCCGAATTGCACGAGCGCCTGAGCACGTACTTCGCCGCCGATGACGCCACGAAGGTCGTCCTCGATCGCCGACAGGGCGAGCGCCGTGGACCGGAGACGGCCGCGCCGGGTCGGCGCCGCCGCGACCTGAGCGGCGATCTGCAGGATCGGGGTTGGGCCATCATCGAGCTGAACGGGTCGCAGGAGGTATCGACGGAAGCTCCCGTGACGGCCGAGGTCGCCAGCGTCGTCGCGGTCATCGAGGGTGGAACACCGGCTGCCGTGGCCGCGCTCGGGGCGCAGCCGCGCTCCATCAGCCACTTTCCCTATGCGATCGAGCGCTGCGGTGAAGTCGGCCTCTCCATCGTCGACGCGACGAGCCGTCTCGGAACGGTGGTCAACGGTGTTCGGATCGGCGGCAGCAGCGGCCGACGGCGCGCGACGCTCAAGCCAGGTACCAACGAGATCGCGCTAGGCGGTCCCGGCACACCGTACATCTTCAACGTCGCCCTCCCCACCGCCGCAATCTAGCCCCGCTCGCTCGCCGTCGTTCCCGCCGCGCCACGGCTGCTATAATCCGCGCGTCCATGGTCGCCGCGCGACGGGCGGGATCTCGAGCTTCACTCGTCTCGGGCGCGGAACCCCAACTCCACCCGCCCTGCGGCTCGCTCGGCACCCACGATTTTCATATGGTCGCCTCGCTGACTGGCAGGGCCCAGCCCGCTCGGCTCCTAGAGCAAGGAGGCAACGATGCCTGACACTCGCCGGAGCTTTCTTCGCAAGAGCGCACTGATCGCCGGCACAGCGCTGGCCGGCGCTCGGATGACCCGGAGCGCAGCCGCAGCGCCGCTCGAGATTCCACCGACGGCGCAGCAGCCGGGTCGCCCGATCCCGGCGACGGGATACGGCATGCCGTCCAAGTTCGAGAATCACGTGGCGCGCCGCCGCACCGACGTCTTCGTGAATCGTCAGAACTGGTCGGACTGGAGCATGACGCCGCTCCAGCACCAGCACGGCATCGTGACGCCCAACGGGCTGATCTTCGAGCGCCACCACGCCGGCATTCCCGACATCGATCCGGCGACCCACAAGCTCGTGATCCACGGCATGGTGAAGCAGCCCTTGGTGTTCTCGATGGACGATCTGCTGCGCTATCCCTCGGTCTCGAAGTTCTACTTCATGGAGTGCTCGGGCAATACGCTGGCCGACTGGACCAAGGCGGCATCGACCACGGTTCAGCAGACTCACGGGCTGCTCTCGTGCGCGCAGTGGACCGGCGTTCCGGTGTCCTGGCTGCTCGACGAAGCCGGCGTCGCGCCCGAGGCCCGCTGGGTGCTGTTCGAAGGCGCGGACGGCTCGAACCACACACGCTCGATCCCGCTCAACAAGGTCATGGACGACGTGTTGCTCGTCTATGCGCAGAACGGCGAGATGCTGCGGCCCGAGCAGGGCTATCCGCTGCGCGCGTTCATTCCCGGCTGGGAGGGCAACGTGTCGGTGAAGTGGCTCCGGCGCATCAAGGTGGCCGATCAGCCGTGGCACTTCCGCAGCGAGACCGCGCGCTATACCGACCCGATGCCCGACGGCAAGTGGCGCCAGTTCAGCTTCGTCATGGAATGCAAATCGGTCATCACGCGGCCGTCGGGTGGCATGAAGCTCGACCGGCCCGGCTTCCACGAGATCCAGGGCTTCGCGTGGTCGGGGCGCGGGCGCGTCACAGGCGTGGACGTCTCGGTGGACGGCGGAAAGAACTGGCAACCGGCGACGCTCGAGGAGCCGGTCATCGACAAGTGCCTCGCGCGCTTCCGGTACCGCTGGAACTGGGATGGGCGGCCGGCGGTCATCGCCAGCCGCGCCGTCGACTCGACCGGCTACGTCCAGCCGACGGTGCAGGACATCATGAAGTCCCGCGCGATCGCCGGATTCGTCCAGCACCACAATGGTGTCTTCCCATGGTCGGTGAGCGCGGGCGGGGAGGTGCGTAATGCGATCGCGTGACGCTCTTCTCTCGGCGGTGCTCGTCGTCGGCGTCGCCGCCTGCGCGACTCAGATGTCGTCGGTGCGCTCGCCTGAGCGCCCCACCGCGAGCTTCGGTCATCCGATCAGCGAGGCCGACGTCGCTGGCTGGAACATCGACATCCGCACGACCGACGGCCGCGGCCTGCCGCCCGGCCGCGGCAGCGTGGCTCAAGGCAAGGCCGTGTACGAGGCCAAGTGCATCGCATGCCACGGCCCCGAGGCCAAGGGCGGCGCGATGTACGGCACGATGGTGGGCGGGATCGGATCGTTCACGACGAACACGCGCGTCCTGACTCCGGGCAGCATGTATCCGTACGCGCCCATCCTGTTCGACTACGTCCGCCGCTCCATGCCCATGGATCGGCCGCTCTCGATGACGGCGGACGAGATCTACGCGGTCTCCGCCTACATCCTGAACCTCAACGGCCTCGTGCCCGCTGACGCCGTGCTCGATCAGGCGACGCTCCCGAAGGTCCAGATGCCGAACCGCGACAACTTCGTGCTCGACGATCGCCCGGACACGCGCGCGGTGCGCTGCATGCGCGACTGCCGGTAGCGTCTCCGGCCGTGCCGCCCATGGCCCGGACCGTCTTCGACGCGTTCATGGCCACCGCTCAGGCGGCCCCGGACCACGTGTTCCTGTGTGCGCCGCCGGCCGCGGGACGCGCGTACCATCCCGACGGCATCGAGCTCACGTACGCGCAGACGCGCGACGCCGTCCTGACGTTGCGCGACCGCTATGCCGGCGCCGGCTACGGTCACGGCCACCGCGTCGCGCTGCTGCTCGAGAACCGCCCCGAGTTCTTCTTCCACTATCTGGCGCTCAACGCGCTCGGCTGCTCGATCGTCCCGATCAATCCCGATTACCGGCACGACGAGATGCTCTACCAGATGGAGCACTCGGAAGCCGACCTCGCGGTCGTCATGGCCGCGCGCGTGGCCGCGCTGGAAGCGGTCGGACACGAGCGTCCCACGCCCCTGCCGGTCATCGATGCCGAGCGCATGCCGAAGACGCTCCCCAAACCGCCGCCCGCGCCGCGCCGAGGCGCGCCCGGCCTCGACAGCGAGACGAGCCTGCTCTACACGTCGGGGACGACGGGCCGCCCCAAGGGCTGCATCCTGACCAACTTCTATTACCTGAATGCCGGCGCGTGGTATCGGGACTTCGGCGGACGCCTCGCGATCGAGCCGGGCCGCGAGCGCTTCCTCAACCCGCTGCCGCTCTTCCACATGAACGCTCAGGCGGTGACCGCGACCTGCGCGATCTTGACCGCCAACTGCCTGGCTCAACCCGAGCGCTTCAGCCCCTCGCGCTGGTGGAAGGACGTCGTCGCCGTGAAAGCGACTATCATCCACTACCTCGGCGTCATGCCGCCGCTGCTCCTCAACCAACCGGAGACGCCCGAGGAACGTGCGCACCACGTGAAGTTCGGCTTCGGCGCCGGAGTCGAGCCCGAGCTGCACGCACGCTTCGAGGAGCGCTTCGGCTTCCCGCTGGTCGAGGTGTGGGGAATGACGGAGACGGGCCGCTGTTACGCCGACCTCCACGAGCCACGCCAGATCACCACGCGCGCGTTCGGCCGGCCCTTCGGCGGCCTCGAAGGGCGAGTCGTCGACGACGCCGATCGCGACGTCCCTCGAGGCTCGGCGGGCGAATTACTGGTGCGCTGGGGCGGACCCGAGGGGCCGCGCCACGGCTTCTTCGCCGGGTATCTGAAGAACGCCGAAGCGACGGAAGAGGCGTGGCGCGGGGGCTGGTTCCACACCGGCGACGTGGTCCGCCAGATGGATGACGACATGCTGGTCTTCGTCGATCGCAAGAAGAACATCATCCGGCGCTCCGGAGAGAACATCGCCGCCGCCGAGGTCGAGGCGTGCCTGCAGGCCCACGCCTCGGTCGCCCAGGTGGCCGTGATCGCCGTCCCCGACGACGTGCGCGAAGAGGAAGTGATGGCCTGCATCGTGCCGATGGCCGGCGTGGCCGCCGACCGGGCCCTCGCCGAGCGGCTTCAAGACTGGGCGCTGGCCCGCCTGGCCTACTTCAAGGCGCCGGGCTGGGTGCTCTTCGTCGCCACGCTGCCGACCACGGGAACCCAGAAGGTCCAGAAGACTCAGATCTTCCCTAAAGGTGAGGATCCGCGCCGCCGGCCCACGGCGCTCGATCTGCGCGAGCGAAAAAAGCGGACCTGATGCCGTTGCCCTAGGCTCGATGTCGGCTTGTCATGGCCGCCGCAAACTGGCGTGCCAGCCGGCGAAGCCAGCCCGGAACTCCGTGTGGAATCTAGCGTGTTCGCGTGGCACCCGCCGTGCACCTGTCTCGAGCCATGTCGGGCCGCGGCGTGCTCGCGCTCGCGTGCGTGCTGGCCGCGGTCACGAGCGGCTGCGCGGCGAAGCTGCGCGAAATTCCCACGCACTCGCTGTCGAAGCGTTCGCCGGCCGTCGAGCGCGACATCCACCAGTGCGAGAAGGCCGTCACCGGCCACCTGAAGGGCCCGTGGCTGGGCGGCGAGCTGGAATTCGCGGCGTGCATGATCGCGCGAAACTATCAGACGTTCGTCCAGGTCCTCGACGCGCCGCTCGAGGTGCGCCGGACGTCGCTCAAGGGCAAGGTGACGTCGGCTCGTATCCTCAACGACCTGATGGACTGCGAGAAGTTCGCCTCGGCGCGCGTCACCATGGTCGAGAAGATCGGCCGGCCGCTCATCACCGTGGCCGGCCTCCTCTTCTGGCCGATCGGATTCGGCGCGTCGACGGCGACGCCCGCGCTGGCCGGCCAGCGCCGGCGCGACTACACCGCCTGCATGGAGCCGCGGGGCTACATCGTCACGATGTGGAAATCTGAGCCGAGCGCGATGCCGCGGCAGGGGGACGGTCCCTGACGGATGATACGATGACGTGATGGCGGAGGCTTCCACACCACCCGCCGTACCGGATGCGCTGCACCGGGAGCTGACGCAGGAGCGCATCCAGAGCGCGCGCCGGATCAACCTCGTGAGGTTGTGGGGCGTGTCGGCCTTCTTCGCGCTGTTCCTCGTCCTCGGTGGTCTGCTCCGCTTGCCCGCCTGGACCGGCAACCTCGATCTCTTCGCGATCTACTGGACGATCACGGTCGCGGTGTACGCGCTGAGCCGGCGCGCCGAGCGCGTGGCCCGGGTGGCGAGCCTGGCGGTGGCGTTCGTCGACATGCCGATGGTGTTCTTCCTGCAGTGGGCGACGTTTCCGACCAGCCCGAGCGCGAGCGGTGTCGCCGGCTTCACCGTCGGCGTGTACGTGCTGCTGGTCATCCTCTCGGCGCTCTCGCTCGAGAACTGGTTCATCTTCTTCACGGCGGCGGTGGGCGCGGCGTTCGAGGTCATGCTCCAGGAGCTGGCCGGTGTGAGCACGGGCGCGATGGCCTCGACCGTGATCCTGCTCGGCCTGGCCGCCTCCTCCTGCGCGTACGCGCGGAGCCGCCTCGTCGATCTGGTCGCGCGCGTCGACCGCAACCTGGCCGAGCAGCGCCAGGCCGAGCGCGCGCTGCGCCAGAGCGAGCGGATGGCCTCGCTCGGGACGCTGGCGGCCGGCGTCGCCCACGAGATCAACACGCCGCTGACCTACGTCGTGACCAATCTCGCGCTCATCGCCGAGCGGCTGCCGCGGCGATGGACGGCGGGGGGCGGCGGGGATCTCGACACGCGCCTGGCCGAGACCGAGAAGGCCCTGGCCGATACCCAGGCCGCCATCGACTATCTCGTCGGCGGCGTCACCGGGAGCGTGTCCGGCAAGCTCAAGCACGACGTCAAGAACTGGCACACGACCGTGATCTTCAGGCTCGACGCGCTGGCCGAGCGTCTGGCCCGGCTCAAGACCGAGGTGGGTCCGCTCGAGCAGCTCGACCGCATGGTCGAGCAGGCGCGTGACGGCGCCGAGCGTGTGCGCCGGATCGTGCGCGATCTGAAGACGTTCTCACGGCCGGACGAGGACGTCGTCGCTCCGGTCGACGTCTGGCGCGTCATCGAGTCGTCCGTCAACCTGGCGACGAGCGCGATCCAGCAACGCGCCTGCCTGCGTACGGATCTCTCCCCGGTGCCCGCGGTGCTCGCCAACGAGACGCGGCTGGGCCAGGTCTTCGTGAATCTTCTCGTCAACGCCGCGCAGGCGATCGCCGAGGGCGCAGCGGCCCGCAACGAGGTCCGCGTGGTGAGCCGCACCGACGACGCCGGGCGCGCCGTCGTGGAGGTCCACGACACGGGGTCGGGAATCCCGCCCGAGATCATGGGCCGCCTGTTCGATCCGTTCTTCACGACCAAGCCGGTGGGCGAGGGGACCGGGCTCGGGCTCTCCATCTGCCACGGGATCGTCGCGTCGCTCGGCGGTGAGCTGACCGTCGAGAGTGAGGTCGGGCGTGGCTCCACGTTCCGGGTCACGCTCCCTCCGGCTGACGTGTCGGCCGCTGACGTGTCGGCCACGCGCGGGGCCACGCCTGGCGTCGCGACTCCGGCCGCGGCGATGATTGGCCCCACGCACGTCGTGGTGCCGACACGTCGGGGCCGCATCCTCATCGTCGATGACGACGAGCGCATCGGCGAGGCCGTGCGCGAGTGCCTGCTCGAGCACGACGTCGTTGCGCTGACCAGCGCGTCCGATGCCTTCGAGCGCCTCAGCGCTGGCGAGCGCTTCGATCTGATCCTGTGCGACCTGATGATGCCGGGGATGACGGGCATGGATCTGCACGAGGGCCTCTCGATGGTCTCGCCCGCCAACGCGGCCAAAATGGTCTTCCTCACCGGCGGCGCCTTCACGGCGCGGGCCCAGGCATTCCTCAGCGAGGTGTCGAACGCCCGGCTCGACAAGCCGTTCGATCCGACAAGCCTGCGCCGCTTCGTCGCAATTTCCTTGGAGAACCGGGGGCCTGGGGTCGAACGTATTAGCGGTTGATGACGACCTTCGACCTCGACGGCTGGGTCGCTCGGTCAGGCGCCCTCGACCTGACCGGAATCGACTGGACCGAGGTCCCCCGGCACCCTCTGCCGGAGCCCGCCATCCGCACGCTGCTCTACATGCAGGACATCGAGAGCCACACGATCGTGTACCTGCGCTCCCTGCTCGCCACCCGGGCCATCGACGACCCCGAGATCTCCACGTTCCTGGCCTGCTGGCTCTACGAAGAGACCTTTCACGGGATCGCGCTGGCCCGCTTTCTCGAGGCGGCCGGCCATGCCGTGCCGCCGCGGCCGAAGCCCCACGGTCACGAGTCCTTTGCCCAGTGGCTGGAGGCGCGCGCGACGGCGGTGCTGTCGCGGATGTGGGCGAACTTCTGCGCGGTCCACATGACGTGGGGGGCTATCAACGAGCTGACGACGCTGACGGGATACCTGCGGCTCAAGACCGTCGCCAGGCACCCGGTGCTCGACGAGCTGCTCGAGCGGATCATGCGCGACGAATCGCGCCACTTCTTCTTCTATTACCGTCAGGCCGAGGAGCGCCTGCGGAGCCCGGCCGCCGCCGGGGTCGCGCGCTTCCTCGTGGACCATTTCTGGGGACCGGTCGGCAGCGGGGTCGGCGTGCCGGGTGAGCTCGAGTTCATGGCGCAGTACCTCTTCGAGGGCGAGGACGGGCGGATCGCGATCCGGAAGGTCGACGAGACGATCCGGCGCCTGCCCGGATTCGCCACCGTGCAGCTGCTCGAAGCCTGGATGAATCGACATGGCAACGGAGGAAGGAATGGCCACAGTCATCGCTGAGCCGTACCGCGCGTACACGCCCCGCCCCTTCACCCGGGGTGAGCGCGACTCGGTGACGATTCTGTTCGGCGGCCTGCACTGGCGCGCCGAGCGCATTCTCCAGGCGGTGCTCGAGCAGAGCGGATATCAGGCGCGCGTCCTGCCCGTCGCCACCAAGGAAGATCTCCTGACCGGGCGCGAGGTGGCCGACATCGGCCAGTGCTGCCCGACCAGCTTCACGACGGGCAACCTCGTCAACTTCCTCCGCGGCGAATCCAAGCGCATCGGCGCCGAGGAAGTGTCGAAGCGCTACGTCTACCTGACGGCCGGGTCGTGCGGCGCCTGCCGCTTCGGCCAGTACCACCAGAGCTACGAGCTGGCGCTGCGCAACTCGGGCCTCGACGCCTTCCGGATGTTCCTCCTGGCCCAGGACAACCTCGACCAGAAGGCCGTGATGGGCGACGGCCTCGACTTCAACCTGCCGATCACGCTCGGCTGCCTGTGGGCGATCTTCTGCACGGACCTGGTGCAGGACCTCGAGTACCAGGTCCGTCCTTACGAGGTCGTGCCCGGGAGCACCGACGCCGTCGTCAAGGAGAGCATCGAGTACCTCTACGAGGTCTTTCGCCGGCGGCCGGCGCGTGGCCCCTGGACCTCGCTGGCCTGGCATCTGACGACGCCGTACTTCGCGAAGGCGCTGCAAGAGGTCCACCGTCG
>WNFP01003451.1_pt1 | contig 12679 bp, 13 predicted proteins | sample 5400201 | NCBI WGS metagenome assembly WNFP01 (sample SAMN13153355, study PRJNA577476) | soil metagenome | isolation source: 115 cm saprolite under Madrone tree | place: USA:California | collected 2016-06-14
TGCCCATCGCAATAGCGCCACCCACCAGCCAGGCCAGGCGCGCTTGATCCCGGCTTGCAGTTACGCGTCCGGCAAGACTAAGCGCTGTATAGGACGCGAAGATGGCGATCACCACCGAGAGCGACACCAGGCGGTAGTCATAACTTGTCGGGATTGTGCCTACTGTATGCATCCTCAGCGGGGCGTCCGAATAGTTAGATTCTAGTCCTGATTATGGTTCGGTGGATAATATATTTATCTTTTGTGTCGATGTCGGAAGATTAGAACACCCTAAGCCAGGCTGGTTCTACAGCATCAGTGACTCACAAGCCAGCTTATCTGAAGATCCGCTCGAAGGTTGATTTAATCCAGCGATAGTTGGACCAGGGGGCGGAGGTTCAAATCCTCTCTTCCCCACCAATCAAAGTGCAGTGAAAATCAGTGATTTTCGAATCTTCACGCAAACAGCATGAACGCGCCTGCGGGCGGATTTGTGGTCGGGGTGCTTTTGCCGTCCCTTCCAGACGCGAAGCCAAAGGCTTCGCTCGCACCCCGTAGGTTCCCGGTATCTACCGCACCGCTGCCCCAACTGCTTGCCAATCGAGAGCACCACGCCCTGATGCCGCTCAGGCTCAGCTTCATGTAGAGGTCCTGGCAGAGTTGCGCTGAGAGTTACCGTGCCGGCAGCGGAATTAAGCTGAGCGACGAAGGCGTAGTGGCAATGCCATCGCCAGTATGCATACAGTGCTAAGAATGTTCATCGTCATCTTCTCCTTGCTTTTCGAGGCAGTACTCTTGCCACGTCAGAGTAGTGTAGTTATGCCATGACGAAGGGATAAATACCGAAGTAACGTGAGAGAGTTGCCAAGTGTATCAAATTGACCGGCTACAAAGAGAGGAGTTGAACGCCTGCGGCGTCGGGGCATTCTGCGGTTTATTTCTCATGCGGGCTTGAGAGCTGAACTTCAGGGCAGCGCCTGCACCTGGATCTTCATCATTCCAGCGTACCCATCGTCGTGCAACGGTGTTTCTTCGGGATTTACTGAATCTGAGAGGCAAGTCGTGTTTGTGGCCGCCAGATTGGCATTGGTGATCGTGAATGAATCAAGGCGGGAGGTTTGCTCCATGGGGCGCAAAGAAAGGTGAAAACCGGAAAAGCCTTCCGCTGTGCTCTCGCCAGTGCCGGGCAGGCCGAAAGGTCCAGCCAGCGCGACCAGAATCGGCGATGGCGGACGCTTCACCCGCGCCAGGGTGACGATCTGGGCTCTCCCCCTGGCCAGGACCCAGCTTGTGGTGATGCTGTTTGCGACCTGGTGCGGCGTCTCTTGTACTCGGCCAGTGATGGCCCCGGACGGCGCACGATCATTTACGGCAAAGCTTAGAGTCTCCGGCATCCGGGCAATCAGGCTGACGTGGGAACTGCTGCTGGACTTTCGGGACTGTTGCTGTGCGGTGGCGGAAACTCCTGCGGCAACCATGAGAGCCATAATCAGCGTGATCGGCAGCCTGAGTTTTCTTCTCATGATGAACCTCTCTTGCCGGTGTCCTCATGGGTACACGTGCCGCTCTCAGGAAGCCCGTGCCGCATCGCCGGCGAGAAGCCTGCTGATACCATCACGTCCTTCCGCATTGATATGGATAAATTGGACGCCTGCCCGCTGTTGCTCATCCAGACGGACCACTACGCCGCTGGCATTCACCATTACGCTCAGCGGCAGGGAGAATGACAATTTGATCTGCTCGCCGGAACCGAGTCCCGGAGCTTCGAGCAAAATTCCACTTCGGCTAAGATCAAAGCTTTTTCCGTTTCTAACCATGCCATGGATTTCACAAATCACATCGGTTTTGAGCGGAACGCGCGCGCAGCGCTCATGATGGGCAGTGATGGCCCCGCAGGCGGTCCTGAAGAGGCGCAGCAGACGCTGACGGTCGATCGGCTTTTCCAGAAAGAAAGTGGCTCCGGCGGCAAAGGCCTGTTGCATGGTTTTCCGGTCCAGACATCCGGTTACAACAATGATGGGCACCTTTTTGTTGGCCCCTGATTTCCGAATGTGCCTCGTAAGCTGCAACCCGTCGATTTTGGGCATCCGGATATCGAGAAAAATTTCGTCAAATGCATCTTTTTGGACCATGGCTGCTGCGTTCTCGCTGTCTTTCACCGGCACTACATGCACATCAATGGAAGAAAGAACCTCGCTGATGAGTTCAAGACTGGCCGTATCGTCCTCAACCACCAGTATCCTGAGTGCCATGAATTTCCTCCGTTAAGCATTTACATCCGCTGCTCCAGCCCCGGCAATGCAATCATGAGGCCGTTTTTTTAGGGAACGTATAGTTGGTCAGGCGTTCTATTTCTTGTAGCAGAGCGAGAGCGTCCACGGGTTTCGATACGTAGCTGTCAAAGCCGGCCGCGATTATTCTGTCCCGGTCATCCTTCATGGCGTAGGCGGTTAGCGCGATGGCCGGAAGCTGGGAAAAACGGGGGTTTTTTCTCAGGTTGCGGATCACAGCCAGTCCATCCATCACGGGCATGTTTACGTCCAGCAGGACCAGACTGGGAGAAAACTCCTCAATTTTCATAAGGGCCTGATGTCCGTCTTCCGCTTCGATAATTTGATAGTGGGTCTCCGCGAGGATTTCTCGCAGCAGCTCCATATTGACCGGATTGTCTTCTGCTATCAGGATTTTTTTCATGCTGTCTCCGCAAATCTACTGGCTTTGCCCTTTCCAATGGATTTTTCAATCGCGGCAATCAGTTCCTGGTCCCAGGAGTTGTCTTTTGAGAGTAAGGCCTGTGTCTGGCGGCTAAGAATGGCAAACTCTTCCTCGGTAAGACGCTTTGCGGTCAGGACAAAGATGGGAATGTCCTTCAGTGCGGCCTGCTGCCGAATACGGCTAATCAGTTCGAGGCCGTCCATCTCCGGCATCAGTAAGTCCACGAAAATGGCGCATACGCTCGATGTTTCCAGTATTTCCAGTGCAGTTCTGCCACTGGTCGCCGTCAGAGTCTCGTAACCGGCCGAACGAAGCGTAACTTCCAGCAGTTCCAGGGCTTTTAGATCATCATCCACCACCAGAACCGGGGCTTTGACTGCTCTTTGCTGCCGGATATGTTTCCGAATAGCATTTGTCAGCGCTGACTTTTCGACCGGCTTTACCAGATAATCCGCGGCGCCCAGGGCAAACCCCATCTTTTGCTGATCGGCAATGGAGACAACCACAATCGGAATATCAGCCGTTCGGTCTGTGCTTTTAAGATTCAGAAGTGCTTCTAAACCGCTGGCGCCGGGCATCATGATGTCCAGGGTGATAGCCTCGGGCCGCAGTTGCTTAGCCTTTTCGAGGGCCTCATTGGCGGAGCCCGCAGTGGCAATCCGGTATCCGGCCTGTTGCAGATAGTTCGAAAGCAGTTCTCGCGATGAGGCCTCGTCATCCACAATAAGAATCAGCGGTTTTGCATCCTTTGCCGTTTGCGCATCCACGCTCTCGACGGGCAGAGCTTCAGCTGTATGCAGAGCAGTTTTTCCGGTTGGCAGTGTAAACCGGAACCGGGTACCTTTACCCAATTCACTTTCCAGCCAGATTTTTCCTCCGTGCTGTTCCACCAGTCGCCGGGTTATCGTCAGTCCCAGACCTGTGCCCTGGTGTTTGCCCTCACCTTCAAGCTGGCGAAACTCTTCAAAGATCAACTCCTGGTCTTCAGGACGAATGCCGCTTCCTGTATCGCTGACGGAAATGCGGGCCATGTCTCCTTCCTGGACACACTCCACGGCAACCTCTCCCTCGCGCGGCGTGAATTTCACCGCATTGCTGAGCAGGTTATAAAGAATCTGTCTGAACCGCAGCCGGTCTGCATGAACGAAGCCTGCTGTTTCGAAGTTCTCCCGCAGCGTGATGCCCCTGGCCATGGCCAGGGGGCGAATGGTGGAGAGTGCCTCGGCAAGGGCCTCCTGGAGATCAAAGTCCTGGCAGTGGATGTCAAGCTGACCAGCCTCGATTTTTGAAAGGTCCAGAATGTCGTTGATGAGCTGGAGCAGATGGGCAGAGCCCTGTTTGATATGGCCGACAAAGCGCCGTTGCTTTTCATTTAACGGCCCACCAATTTCGTCCGCGAGAAGCCCGGAGAAGCCAACAATGGCGTTGAGAGGCGTGCGCAGCTCATGGCTCATGCTGGCCAAAAACGTGCTCTTGAGCTGAGTGGCCCGCTCAACTTCGTGGTTTCGCGCCTCCAGTTCCCGGTTCTGCACCTCAATTTGCTGCAGGAATTGCCGGCTTTGAGTAACGTCGCGCGCGACACAGTAAAAGGCCTTTTCCTCCGGCACCGTTATATCGTTCCAGAAAAGCCATTTGTAGGAGCCGTTTCCGGTCAAATACCGGTTCTCAAACCCCAGAATGGTCCCCCCGCTTTTGACCCGCCGCTCTTCACTGGCTGTGGCCGGGCGGTCGTCGGGATGAATTAATTCAATCCGCGGCCTTGCCATCAGCTTCTCTTTGCTGAATCCCAGCAATTTTTCTCCGGCGGGGTTTACATATTTGATATATCCGTCAAAGCCCACCACCACAAACATATCGACGGAAAGATCCATAAACCGGTTGCCCATCTCCAGCCGCCGGTACAACGAGCTCACAAAGACAGCCAGACCCGCGGCAAGCGCCAGGAATACTGCTTCCAGAATCCACACGCGGCGTTCCATGACCCACGCGCCTGCCTGCAGAATTTCCTTTGGCTGCTCCACCAAAATTCCCCAGCCATAGAGTCCAACCGGTTCATAGCTGGCGAAATATTCGCGGTTATCCTGATTGAATATCCCGCTGCCGCTCTCACCATGCAGCACACGCCTGACCGCTTCAAGACCGCTGAAATCAATGGGGGAGGACATTACATCAATATTCTCTCGTGCTGATACATGCCCTCGCTGATCAACCAGCACAATGCTCCACGCGCCTTTCAGCTTCGTAACCAGTCTCTTGCTGATTGTGTCCAGCGCATAAGGAGCCATCAGGATGCCAATCGGATTGCCATGTGTGTCCTCGAGCGGTACAGCCATCGCCACCACCAGTTGCTGCGGCAGGACACGGGTCTGATAGACCTCCGAAACATAGGGCTTCCACTCTTTGGTTACCCCTTTGTACCAGTCACGGTAGGCAAAGCTTTGATGGAGCACGGTTGGATCGGGAGGATAGATGGCCCGCATCCTGCCGTTCAGGTCATACACGCTGAAGAATAAAAAGTCGGGCCGTAGTTCTTTTGCTTCCTTCAGCTGCAATGAGACGTCATCAAGACGGCCACTCGTCCATGACTGACGGAAAGACGGACTCAGGGCGAAAGCATTCACAAATGCGGTGCTTTGGCGGAAATGCTCCTCCACCAGTGTGGCTGAGACGCGCGCGATCTGGCTGCTCTCCACCGCTGCCTGGTTTTGGATTTGGTCTTCAAGATCATGAGTTACGGAATAAGCAAAGAACCCGAGCGGCAGAATCATCAGTACCAGAACTGCCGTAAAGAGCCGCAGCCGGCTATTTGAAATCCAGTTCGCAATGCTTACAGTAATTCGCACTGTCGCCTCTTTTCATTGTTATCTGTACAGGTTCACTGCCCGGCGGCCATTGAATGACAGTCGAACTCTCCGGTGCTGGTGACAAATTGCCTGAACTCACCAAAAATTTCCGGATCCCACCAGCCTTTTTGTATTTCCTCCTGCATCGTCTCCAGGGCCTCCCTCGGAGACAGTGCTCGCTTATAAGGCCTTGCGGTAGTTAAAGCGTCATAAACATCCACGATCTGCAGTACACGCGCGGCAACCGGAATATTGTGGCGGCTGAGACCATCGGGATAGCCCGTTCCGTCACACTTTTCGTGATGATGCCGGATAATGGGAAGCACCAGCCGGAATGACTTGAGTGGAGCGCAGATGCGCTCTCCCACCACCGGATGCTCGCGCATGATCTTCCATTCCTCTTCCGTCAGCCGACCTGGCTTCAGCAAAATGGCATCGGGAACGGCAACTTTGCCGATGTCGTGAACGGTGCCGGCCCGCCGAAGAGCGTTTACATATTCCGGGGGGAAGTGAAGTCGCTCGGCCAGGCGGGATGAATAAATGGAAAGGCGCTCACAATGTCCTTCCGTGTATGCGTCTTTGGCCTCAATGCTCAGCGCCAGGGCGTATAAAACGGATTCCGCTCGTTCCAGTTCATCGGTGCGATTCTTCAGCTGGATCAGTGAGCGTACACGCGCCATCAGTTCCACCCGGTCCACCGGACGAGTCAGGAAGTCGTCGGCGCCGGATTCAATTCCGCGTATGCGGTCCTCGGTAGCTGACAAGCCCGTGACCATGATCACTGGAGTAAGACAAGTGTCGGGATTCTGCTTGATCCGGCGGCAGACTTCGAAGCCGTTCAGGCGCGGCATCATTACATCCAGCAGCACCAGGTCGGGAGCGTGGCGTGTGAATTTTTCCATTGCAGTTGCGCCGTCTCCGGCATGAATGACCTGATAGCCCTGTATGGCCAGCATCTCTTCAGTCAGAAAACGATTCATCTCATCGTCATCTGCAATCAGAATTCTTGCCGCTGCCGGCCTGGTTAGCTCCAGCATGTGTGCCTCCCTGATGTAACGTGGCCATAACGATTACTGCCCGGTGTAAGAGTTTGACCCGTCTTCTTCACAAGGCTATTACTGTTGTTCGCGAGGGCTGATGTATCACAACACTTACAGGCTACTGCCCTGAATCACGGGTGGCTTATATGTTTGGCTTGTGGTTGTTTTGCCGCTGGAGGGCGGAACAAGAAGAGTGTGTGAAAAAGAATCTACTGCGGAGTGGATTGGTTCAATCATAAACAAGCACCTTTCATCAGGCCCGGTCCAATTTAAAGAACCGACAAGTGCTGCGATCTACAGAAGTATGATGCAAAAGCAGCATGAAAACAATTATTTTTTATCGCACAAATTAAATTACTAAAGCTTAATAAAAAACCGTCTGTTAGGTATTTTTTATCCAGTTGTTACTCTGATGATTGAATGTCATTTATCTGTATAGATACATGCCTCAACGGCACACTCTGCATTTACTGAATATGTTTTTTCCGGAAACAGGAGCTGTATCCGTGACGGCATTTGCAGTACAGTGATGATGCCTGCAATACGAAGACGGTTCATTATTGCTTTCAGGAGTAGTTTTGCTGGCCTGTTGCCAGTTCAATGTCCAAAGAGCAATTTCCACAGGATTTGTTTCTTTACGGACGGGAAGCGCTCTAGTGGAACCCTGTCTGTAACGGCAACCGTGGAATGCTCTGCCAACTGGATGTTAGAGAAGCCGAGCCCACTCCATGTCGCCAACCTGGCATTCAAAGACCGACTTTTGCACCCGCACGCCGTAATCCTCACATGCCTGGGCCACACGGCGCAGTCGCCGCCGTCCGGCCGCTTTGATCGTGGATACATCGTAGGTTATCAACACGCGCATGACTTCTCTTTATTTACTTGGGCACCAGCGGAAGATAGTTCGGGAGGTCTCCGCGCAAGTGCCGTGCCAGGATACGGGCCTGCACAAATGGCATTTGCGCCAGACGGAGATTCTGATCCAGCAACGGATGCGTCAGCGTGTCCTGCTTGCGTTCCCGATACGCTTTGATGACCAGCTTTCGTCCCGTGTCGGTGAACTCCACCACTCCGCCTTCTCGCTCCGTGAAGTGTTCGGGTGCAACTTGTTGTCGGTTTATCAGGGTAATGGCCAGGCGGTCTGCCAGCCAGGGGCGGAACTCCTCCATCAGATCCAGGGCCAGCGATGGCCGGTTGGGTCTGTCGACATGAAGAAAGCCCACAAAGGGGTCCAGTCCCACGCTGGTGAGAGCCGCCACACAATCATGGCGCAGCAAAGCATATATAAATGACAACAGACAATTGATGCGGTCGCGCGCCGGGCGCCGGCTTCGCGTCGTGAAAAGGAATGCTCCCCGCTGCTGCTTGAATATCAGACTGAATACGGAAAAATAGAGTTGCGCCGCCAGCCCCTCAGCACCGCGCAAGGCGTCGAGTTGCGTACCAGTGAAGAGGCCGGTCAAAAGCATGCACACCATCCACAGCTTGAGTGTGCTTTTGCATTCTGAATCGATATGTCGTGTTGAAGCGTTAAAGATTATTTTGGTTTTTCTTGGCAATCTCATGGCTTTCGTTTGTCGTCTTGACCGAGGTTTTTGTTAGGTGGAGAAGAAGATTTCTGGTTCCCTGCGGCGGAACTCGGTTGCGGTGGAGGTAGTACAGGTTTGGCCTGGGGTGGCCGGTGGTGCTGTGCTTTTGATTGGTGCGAGCCCTCTTGGCAACTGAGTGTTTTGATACGTATTGGTCTTGTTGTTAGTCGTGGGAACGGGAGGCGGGTTATGTACTGCTGGTGCTGTTGCGTTGATTTGAAGAGGCTGGGCTTTTGGTGTATCGTGCCGCATTTGCCCGGACTGGGTGGAGTTGCCAGTTAATACGGCAGGTCCTGAAGCTGGCGGGTTATGCGTTACCGCAGGGACAGCTTTTTGGGATTGCAATCCAGCTGCACAATAAGTCAAGATTGTCAAAAATGAGCAATGGCATTCAAATGCGAGCAGAAGGCAGCCTACATAACCTGGCGGATTACCAGCTGAATACGAAAGTATCACCTTCGATCACAATAGTACCTGGATTTAAGTCGTGATGGCCGAGGGCATATGGAATGCCGTGATGGGACAGCTCGCCAATTTGCATCCTCGAGAGTGGATGCGGTTACACACAGCCCCTGGGCAGTAAGCGGTGTGGGCGAGACTTTCTCTGCCCCATTAACACGGCCATCACATCGATAAAAGCAGCAACAACATCGCTCGATCTCTTAAAGCGCAAATCATGTAAGCCGACCTCCCGGCAGCTTTGGAGCGAAGAAGTGCTATTCAACCTGCAAGGCGGCAAGAAACTGCGCGACCATTTTCCATTTGTCGACTCGCCACAATTGGTTAGCGCCATGCCTGGACTGGGCTGATCCGCAGGTCCTCTGTTGATCAAAAATGTAGCATTGGTCGGGTTGAACTGAACAAAATACTCGTCACTGTCCACTTAAGTGGACGCGACCGTCGGGCCGAAGGCTTTCTGCTACATGAAGTTAGAGACCATGGGCGATGTCTTATTAAAATTGGCTCACCCGCATAACGTGTTAGTGCAGCGTGCAAGTTATTTGTGCTGCACGCCAGATCAAACATGGTGTCCACAATCTCGACCGGCCATTTGCATTGCAGCCCCGGACATATAGGGCGGTAGTGCAGTACTGTGTCGAATAGTAACCAGAAATAAATCCGAACACACTTACAACTTGCGCGGTATTGATCAGTGAGGAAAGAAAGTAGGGTACTCAGTATTCAGGAGAAATATCTGTGCATCGTGGTCGATATCAAGTGGAATCCATCCGTGCAGCAAGCGGGGCTTCTCTTGCTAAACGCGAACTGCCCCAATTGGTTCGCACCGCCCAGGCTAAATACTTTCACGGGCTTCTGGCTTGCCGCCATATGTCTGCTCGCGAAGTGGCGCGACAGAGTCATCTTGTTGCTCAGGATCTCGGGGATTCTAAGCTGGCCTTTGGACACTCGGCGGTCTGCTACTGGCTAAGCGGATTGAGGAATCCCTCCCTCTCGCACAGAAGAGTGCTGGCGGCCATCTTTCATACAACGTTGGGTGAAATCAGCGAGGGTTGCGATGAACCCAGTGTTGAGAACGCCGCGCTGACAACCTACATCGTTTATGTGTCCAACCGTGACCAACGGTACAAATACCGAGTCGCTATAAAAAGTGGCCTTGATCTGAGTCGACCGGCAGTATATCGCCACTGGTTCGAGATGTTCCGTACGTCGAAGTCGCTTGCTCGACACTTTCGTGGGTGCAAATATCCGATGTATGGTTGGATTCCGGATGCATCTGCAGGCTCACATCGTGCGCGTTCTCTGGTTCCGATCTGCGACGATAACCTCGTGCTGGATCGCATCACGTCTACACGGGACCGGGTATGGTTCGTGTATTTGCCGGGAGGAAAACTGGATTGCGGCATCGCGTTTCAAGACAAGCATTCCTTGGCTCTGTTTAAGCATGGCTCGTCTTTTATGGTCCGCTATCCACTCTCACGCGTTGATTTGGTGGGATATGTTGCCGGGAATACTCTTTTCCACATATTGCCCAGCGGACGCTAATTGCATTCGGGATAAACAGTCAGAAGGGCAAAGAACGGATAAAGGGGTATTAATGCGAACGTACAATGTACTAATGATTTGTAGCTATACTCCGAAGGGAAAGGATAAGATGATGTCACGCTTTTACAGTAACTCACACCATGAGCTCATTGCCAGTTTTTTGGACCGGCAGAAGAGGTCACAATGGCCCGAGGCAACGATAGTCTTGCGAATGATAATGCTTCCGCATCTGAATCTTCGAGATTGGCGAATTTGGACGACAACGCGCTGGCCGTGGAATTGGCCAAGGGGAACCACGAAGCTCTGATCATTCTTCACAGGAGGCATAGCGGGGCTGTCCTCGATGTGGCACGGCGAATAGTCCGTGACTATGGGGAAGCTGAAGAGGTAGTTCAGCAGGTTTTTATGGAAACACACTGCTCCATTGCCCAATTTAATTATGAAAGGGGCACATTTCGCTCATGGTTGTTAAGGAGAGCAACCTCTCGTGCTATCAACAGGAAGGAGAAACTCCGCAGATTGCAATTCTATACTCAGCAAATCCTGGATTATGAGGCAGAGTTGGCGCTATACAGAAGAAAAGGAAAGAGCCTGGTAATGTTCGAACAGGAGAATTCTTGTTTTGCGAAAGAACTCCTAAGAAAATTACCAGCCGTCGAACGAAGAATCGTAATAGCAACATTTCTAGAAGGAATGAGCCTGCAGGAGATCACAGAGACAACGCGGCTAAGTCTCCCGACAGTCAGGCGTCGATTGTATGAAGGCCTCCGCCGACTACGTTCAATGATAAAGAAAACTAAAAACATATCCACCAAACGGCAGGAGTAAGACAGTTATGTATTTAGCTGGCGCACAATCGTTGGAGCCCCACACCATCATTCCTGCCTTGGTGATTTCGTTCCGGTGAAAATGGGTGGATGCAATCCTGCTGCATGTTCAGGCTAACAACAGGCCAGCGCTGCTGATCTTTGATGCGCACCGCTATTCCGGCGGCCTTCAAGTAGCGCTGGCGGTCTCGCGCCGAACCCCAGTTGGCTGCTCGATCCGCCGCACCGACCAGCCCAGCCGCCCCAGCGCCAGTACTTCCTGTTTTTTTTCGTTGTTCAAGACATTGCTCATACCGCCGGAGATTAGAGTCTCCGGTCGTGTCAACGTCCGAACACGTCCTTCATGGGTGGCCGTTTTTCGGTGGCCACTGAGGCTGTTCAAACATAGCCGAATTGGCACCCAAAATCTGGATGATGACCGGTCAGGGCAAAGTTAGCAGCTGCCTGCGCAGCAGTTCAGATTCAATCGCCGAGAGAAATCAGCCTCTCTCGGAACCTGTTTGAGAAAATAAATCTACAAAGTAATGTTGTGAGCGAAGGAGCTGTGTGGAGGAAATTTTTCGGGGTGTAGGTAAAAATGAGACGGTCAAAGCCTCCACTTTCAATAAAAAACAACAGCCTTCCACGAACGGCCCGCAACAGGTTCAATATCAATCACTTGGAAGCAATAAAATTCAGCAGATTTCAATACGGTCTGGAATCTGGTTCGGGACCAGGGGGGTCGGAGGTTCAAATCCTCTCTCCCCGACCATTCAAAATCCCAATGAAAATCAAAGATTTCAGCGCATCTGTCAGGATGCGCGGAATTCGCCTGTGGGCGGATTTGTGGTCGGGTTGTTTTTGCCGTCCCTTCCAGCCGCGAAGCCAGAGGCTTCGCCCGCACCCGTAGACTTCCGGTATCTACCGCACCGCCGCCCAGAGACCCTGCCAATCGAGAGCGCCAGCCCCTGATTCCGCTCGGGCTATGCTCCGCCATCCTTGCCCTTCGGGCAGGATACCTCCGCACTTTCTCCCTTCCACCGACCTCAAGCCCAGCATCCAGCACTCCCAAACACACCTCAACTCCCAGAAAACATTAGTCCACAAGACTCCTCATCCTCTCGTCTCCTGCACAGCACCAGAGTGGGGGGAAAGCCACATGGAAAGGAATCATTCAGCCGGATTACCGACTGCCAAAGAAACGCCTGAGGTGCTGTTTCAGTATGAAAATCAAGCAGTTAAAAAAGTACGAATCTACTGGGCAATTTCTTCCAAGATTGAATTTGTAATCAAGACAAAAGAAGGTGGCGGACTGTCAGCAATTTACCAATTGAATATCCCCTCATGGCGCTTGTAAACTCGTTTGAATGCCATTTAATCGTGCAGCCTTTGCCGACAAGCTACGCCGCTTCAAGGAGCACTTGGCTATCAACGACGGAGAAATTGCTGCGGGAACAGGCATTTCCGAAAGTCGCCTTTCCATACTGTTGGCCGGTACAGCCGACCCGACCGGGGACGAGGTCCTCATTCTAGCTGACTTTTTTGATTGCGATTACAAGTTTTTCAACACTACTGTCCGGTTAAAAGTCGAAGAGAATCAACTGGTTGGCGCTTTCGGCAAAATTGGCGTCCGGGTCGATAGTCTGAAGGGCGCATAAAATGGGCGTTTTCTCAAAAAGCGTGATGCTGAGAATCTGTAGAAT